>Ga0134128_10006056_pt1 | contig 14641 bp, 14 predicted proteins | sample KB31754_FD_96462 | JGI IMG/M metagenome (GOLD analysis project Ga0134128, IMG submission 96462) | Terrestrial soil microbial communities with excess Nitrogen fertilizer from Kellogg Biological Station, Michigan, USA - KB3-175-4 | ecosystem: Environmental > Terrestrial > Soil > Unclassified ... | reverse complement strand
GCACCACCGGCACGGGTGGCACCATTGGCACGGGCGGCGCCACCGGTAGCGGCGGCTCGGCCGGTAAAGGCGGCACCACCGGCACGGGCGGCGCCACCGGCAGCGGCGGCACCACCAGCACGGGCGGCGCCACCGGCAGCGGCGGCACCACCGGCAGCGGCGGCTCGGGGACGCAGAAGTGGGTGGGGACCTGGACGGGCGCTCCGTACGCCGACTCGAGCAACCCACCCCCCATCTCGCTCGCGAACAGCGTCATCCGGCAGGTGACGCACGTGTCGCTGGGCGGCAGCCAGATCCGCGTCCAGTTCTCGAACCTGGATGGCAACGGATCTCTCGTCATCAACGCGGCACACATCGCCATGTGTGGCGCCGCCGCCGGCGCGCTCGTCGACAGCACCATCAACACGTCGACCGACAAGGCCCTGATGTTCTCGGGCGCGCCCTCGGTGACCGTCGCGGCAGGCAAGGAGGTCTGGTCGGATCCGATCGACTTCGCCCTGCCCGCCCTCGGCAACCTGACGATCACCACGGCGCTGGGGAGCGTCCCCAGCACGCCGACCCAGCACTCGGGCTCGCGCACCACGTCCTATTTCCAGAGCAACAGCACCACCGTCAACGCGGCCAACATGACCTCGGCGACCAAGGCCGCCCTCTGGTTCTTCATCTCGGCGATCGACGTGATGGCGGACTCCTCGGCCAAGGGCACCGTGGCGATCGGTGACTCGATCACCGACGGCCGCGGCACCGACACCGACGGAGAAGACCGCTGGACGGACATTCTGGCGGCCCGGCTGCAGGGGAATGCCCCCACCGCCAACGTCTCCATGATGAACGTGGGAATCGGCGCGACGAACCTGATTGGAACCAGCGGTACGGCGGCTCAGGCCCGCTTCGCCCACGACGTGCTGGGGCAGGACGGCGTTCACTACGTGATCGTGTTCGAAGGGGTCAACGACATCTCGGGCGGCGCCACGGCCGCGCAGCTGGAGAGCGCCTACATGGATCTGATCAGCCGCGCGCACGCCAAGGGCCTGCTGATTTACGGGGGGACCATCACGCCGTTCGGGGGCGACTCCAGCTACTACTCGGCCGCGCACGAGATGGTGCGCGAGCAGGCCAACACCTGGATCAAGACCGCCGGCAACTTCGACGGCTACATCGACTTCGACGCGGCCATCACCGACGGTGGCAACCCGCCCAAGATCCAGGCCGCCTATGCGACGTGGGCCCAGGCGGACGGACTTCACCCGGGTCCCGCGGGCTACAAGGCGATGGGCAACGCGGTCGACCTGAGCCTGTTCACGAAGTAGCCGCGTCTCCTGCCGGCAGCGCGCGTGATCCCTGCGCGCTGTCGGGCGGCCGGTCAGTGGGCCGAGGCCCGCAGCGCCGCGATGGCCGCCCGGTAGTCTCCCCCCGGGGCGTGAAAGACCGCCGAGCCGGCCACCAGCACGGTCGCCCCGGCGGCGACCACCGTGGGTGCCGTGTGGGGATCGATGCCGCCGTCGACCTCGATGTCGACCGCCAGCTTGCGCTGGTCGATCTCCGCCCGCAGCGCGCGGATCTTGGGGACCACCGCCTCGATGAACTGCTGGCCGCCGAAGCCGGGGTTGACCGACATCAGCAGCACCATGTCGAGGTCGGGGAGCACGACGTCGAGACCGTCTATCGGCGAGTGCGGGTTGAGGGCGACCGCGGGCTTCTTCCCGGCGTGGCGGATCTGCTGCACCAGGCGGTGCAGGTGCGGCGTCGCCTCCAGGTGCACGGTGATGAGGTCCGCCCCGGCGCGCGCGAACTCGTCGATATAACGCTCGGGCTCGACGATCATCAGGTGCACGTCGAGCGGGAGCTTGGTCACCTTGCGAAGGGCCGCCACGATGGGCGGTCCCATCGTGATGTTGGGGACGAACCGGCCATCCATGACGTCGACGTGGACGTAATCCGCGCCGGCCGCCTCCACGGCGCGCACCTCTTCGCCGAGACGCGCGAAGTCCGAGGCCAGGATCGAAGGCGCGATTCGCACGGGCACGGCCAATTCTACCCTACCCCCGCGCGCGCAGGCGGACCGCGAAGAAGGCGTCCGCGTCGTCGCGCTGAGGCCAGGTCCGCACGGCGCCGCTCGCGTCGGTGAGCTCGCGCCAGGGGACGCGCCCGCCCGCGGAGACCGCCGGCTCGCGTTCGAAGCGGGGATGGTCGCGCAGGAAGCCGGTCACCACGTCGTCGCACTCCTGCCGCTCGAACGTGCAGACGGCGTAGGTGAGGAGACCTCCCGGCAGCAACGCCCGCGCGACGGCCGCCAGCATGGCCCGCTGCTGCGCCGCCAGCGCCACCAGATCGGCGGGCGTGCGGCGGAGGAGCGCCTCCGGGTGGCGGCGCAGGACGCCCAGGCCGCTGCAGGGGGCGTCGAGGAGGATGCGGTGGTAGCGGGGCGTCGGATCGGCGAGCGGCCGCGTCAGATCGGCGGTGCCGAGCCGCGCGCCGTGGAGGCCGAGCCGCTGCAAGGTCCGGCGTGCGTCGTCCAATTTGGCGGCGGACATGTCGACGGCGTCGATTTTGACCTGATCGCCCGCCAGGGCCAAGAGGTGCGCCGTCTTGCCGCCGCCCCCGGCGCAGGCATCGAGGATCCGCTCGCCGGGCGCGGCGCCGCACAGCTCGGCGACGACCTGGGCGCCCGCGTCCTGGATGGCGAACAGCCCCGCGCGCCAGGCGTCGGTCGCCGCCGGGGCTTCGAACCGGCGGGCGAGGATGGCGTCGGGCGCGACCGCCGAGGCGACGAGCGCGGCGCCCGGACGCTCGGCGGCGAGCCGGGCCAGGAGCTGGTCGCGCGACGCCCGCCCGGTATTGACCCGCAACGTGACCGGCGCCGGCACCAGCGTCGCCTCGCCGAACGCGAGCGCGTCGGCGACCGGCAGCTCGGCGAGCGCCAGGCGCGCCAGCCAGGGTGGAAAGCCGATCGCCGCCTCCAGATAGGCAGCCGGATCGGCGGCGGCGTCGGGGAGCGCCGGCTCGCCTGTCCGCGCCAGCCGCCGGAGGAGCGCGTTGGCGAACCCGGCCACGCCGCGCCCGCCGGCGACCTTGCAGGCCTCGACGGCGTCGCTCACCGCTGCGTAGTCGGGGACGCGATCCAGGAACAGGATCTGGTAGGCGGCGACCCGCAGCGTGATTCGGACCTCCGGGTCGAGGCCGGCGGTCCCCTTGTTGGCGTAGGCGTCGAGCGCGCGGTCGATCCGCGCGCGGCGGCGCAGCACGCCGTACACCAGCTCCGTCGCCAGCGCGCGGTCCTGCGGCCCGAGGGAGCGCGCGCGGTCGAGCGCCGCCGCCAGCGCGCGCCCCGCAAAAGCGCCGTCGCGCTCGACGCGCGCGAGCACGCCGCGGGCGAGCGCGCGCGCCGTGGGGGCGGGGGTCGGCGCGCGGCTCACGAGCCGAGCCGCGTCCCGGCAGGCAGCCGGTCGCGGGCCAGCGCGGCCGGCATCCGGCGCTTGCCCGGGAACTGGATCTCGCCGAACGCGAGCAGATTTTCGGCCGCGTCACCGCAGGCGACGACCAGCCCGTCGGAGGTGACCTCGCGGATGGTCCCGGGCTCACTGGGGCCTGGACCGCCCGGCAAGAGCCGGGGCGCGAACAGCTTGAGCGGCTCGCCGGCGAGCGTCGTCGCGGCGCCCGGCCAGGGGTCGACGCCGCGCGCCTGCGCCGAGACGAGCCGCGCCGGCCAATCGAACCTCAGGACGCCGTCGGTCTTGGCCAGCAGCGGCGCCAGCGTCGCGGCGGCGGCGTCCTGGGGTCGCAGCGTGACCGTTCCGTCCACGATCGCCGGGAGCACGTCGACGAACAGCTGCGCGCCCAGCGCCGCCAGCTTGACCGACAGCGTGCCGGTGGTGTCGTCATCCGCGATCGGGAGCGACCGCATCGCCGCCACCGGCCCGGTGTCGAGCCCCGCCTCCATGCGCATGATCGAAACGCCCGTCTCGCGCTCGCCGTTGATGATCGCCCACTGGATCGGCGCGGCGCCGCGCAGCTTGGGGAGCAGCGAGGCGTGCACGTTGAACGGCCCGAGCCGCGGCAGATCGAGCAGCGCCTGGGGCAGGATCCGCCCGTAGGCGACGACCACGAACAGGTCGGCGGAGAGCGCCGCCAGCGCCGCGTGCGTCTCGGGCGTCCGCACCTTTTCGAACTGCAGCACCGGTACCCCGAGCGCCTGCGCCTCGCGCTTGACCGCCGGCGGGGCCGGCGCCTGCCCGCGTCCGGCCGGGCGGTCCGGCTGGCTGACCACGGCGCAAAGCTCGGTCGTGGCTGCGACCGCCCGCAGGCAGGGAACGGCGAAGGCCGGGGAGCCGAAGAAAACCGCGCGCGGGCGCGCTGCATCAGCCGTCATCGCCGGACCTCACTTCCCGGCGGAGGGCAGGTGGCTCTCGTAGCGGGAACGCAGCTTCTCGTCGCTGAGCACGCGCAGCGCCTCACCGGTTACGGTGCGGATGGCTTCCAGCTGCGCGGCCAGGTCGCGGGCCAACGCCGGATCGAGCGCGCCGGGCGCCGTCTCGCGCGCGATCTCGTCGTGGGCCCGCCGCAACTCCCCGACGCTGGCGCCGCGCGCCACCCCCAGCACCGCGAAGTAATCCCCCTCCTCGACGGGCGCGTAGCGCGCCAGGATCCGTGCCCGCCCATTGTCGGAGCCCCTGGCCACCACCCCCAACAGCGCCGGCTCGACCTTCTTCGTCGTCTCGCCCAGGAACTCGGGCGGCTTCGAGCGCACCGGCTGCGGTGCCGGCGCGGGACCGGCCAGCTTGGCGATCGGGTCGGTCCCCCGCCCCTTCGCCGCGCCGGCCAGCGCCGCCTCCAGCTCGGCATCGAGCAGGGCATCGATCCCCGCCCCCAGCTCGGCCATGAGACCGGCCGGCTCGGCCGGCGCGCGGACCGGCGCGATGGGCGCCCCGCCGAGCGCCGCCGCCACCAGTGGCTTCAGGGAGGCCCCCGCCGGGCGGGCGGCGTGCACGCCGCTCTTGGGCCGCCGTCCGGCAGCGCCGGCCTCGACCAGCCCCGAGCCGCCACCGTTGGAGGCACCGTGGCCGCTCGGACCGATCCCCATCCCCATCTCCGTCCGTTCGAGGTCGGGGCTGCTCTCCTTGCGCCGCCGCGCCTCGCCCGACGGCCGCCCCTCGCCCGACGGACCGATCCCCATCTCCGTCCGTTCGAGGTCGGGGCTGGTGTTCTTCCGCCGCCGCCCCTCGCCGTTCGCCGGGGTCAGGATGGCGCGCGCCCGTTCGAGCAGCAGCTCGGGCGCGATCGGCCGCACGAAGAAACCGTCCGCCAGATCGCGGAGGCGCGCCTCGTCGGCCGCGTCGCCGACGAGAAAAATCGGCACCCGCCCGCGCGGGGCGGCCCGCACCTTGGCCAGCGCCAGCGCCGGATCGGGGTGGACGATCTGGGGGGCCATGACGATCAGCTCCGGACGCGAGGCCGTGATCCAACCCGAGAGGCTCTCGCCCGGCTCGACGGCGACGGTCTCGAACCCCGCCGACACCGCCGCCTTGCGGATGCGATCCGCCTCGTACGGCCCGGCGATGATGAGGAGCTTCATGAACTGGCCCCCGGACTTTAGCACTGCCGAGGCGGGGCGAAAAAACGCCCCTAAAGGACGCTCTGCGGGTCGACGTCGACCGAGAGGCGGAGGTCGGTCCCCGACTTCGCCGTGCGGGCCGCCGCGCGCGCCGCCGCCGCCAGCGGAGCCCGCTCGTGCGCCGAGAGCCAGACCTGCCAGCGGGACCGGCCCCGCAGCCGGGCCAGCGGCGCCTCGGCTGGGCCGCGCACCACGACCGAGGCTCCGCCCGCGGCCCGCGCCGCCTCGGCGGCGGCGGTCGCGCCCGCCCGTGCCTCTCCTGAATCGCGCGCGTCGATTCGCAGCGCGATCATCCGGGCGAACGGCGGGTAGTCCGCCTCGCGCCGCGCCTCGAGCTCGCCGCGGACGAAGCCGTCGTAGTCGTGACTGGCCACCGCGGCGACGGCGGGGTGCTCGGGGGCGTAGGTCTGGACGATCACCCGTCCCGGCCGGTCACCGCGCCCGGCCCGCCCGGCCACCTGCTCGAGCAGCTGGAAGGTCCGCTCGGCCGCCCGGAAATCGGGGAGATGCATCCCCTGGTCGGGCTGCAGCACGCCGACCAGCGTGACGCCCGGAAAATCGTGCCCCTTGGTCACCATCTGCGTCCCGACCAGCAGGTCGATCTCGCCTGCCTGCATCCGGCGCAGGATGGCGTCGAGCTCGCGCGCCGCGCCGCTGCCCGCGGTGTCGCGGTCGAGCCGGGCGACGCGCGCGTCGGGGAAGCGCTCGCGCACGATCGCCTCCACGCGCTCGGTGCCGGTGCCGAGCCGTTCGATGCGCGCCGAGTTGCAGGACGGGCAATGGACGGGGACCGGCGTCGTCCGGCCGCAGTAGTGACAGACGAGGCGCGAGCGGCCGCGGTGGTAGGTCATCGAGACGACGCAATTGTCGCAGCGGACCACCTGCCCACAGGCGCGGCAGAGCATCACGGTCGAGAAGCCGCGCCGGTTGAGGAACAGGATGCTCTGCTCGCCGGCGGCCAGCGCAGCCCCCATCGCGTCGGCGAGCGGCGCGGAGAGGAGACCATCGGGCCCCGGCGGGTGGCGCTTCAGATCGACGATCTCCACGCCGGGGAGCGGCCGGGGCGTCGCCCGCTCGGGGAGCGCCAGCCGCTTGAACCGCCCGCGCGCGACGTTGTGCGCGCTCTCCAGCGACGGCGTCGCCGACCCCAGCACGACCAGCGCGCCCGCCTGCTGCGCGCGCACGACGGCCAGGTCGCGCCCGTGGTAGCGCACCCCCTCCTCCTGCTTGAACGAGGGGTCGTGCTCCTCGTCGACCACCACCACGGCGAGCGCGCGCACCGGCGCGAACACCGCGGAGCGGGCGCCGAGCGCGATCCCCACCTCGCCGGCGCGCAGGCGGCGCCAGGCGGCCAGCCGCTCGCGCGGCGGCAGCGCGCTGTGCAGCACCGCCACGTCCTCGCCGAACCGCGCCCGGAAGCGCGCCGCCAGCTGCGGCGTCAGCGCGATCTCCGGGACCAGCACCAGCGCCCCCCGCCCCGCCGCCCGCGCCGCCGCGATGACGCGCAGGTAGACCTCGGTCTTCCCCGAGCCGGTCACCCCGTGCAGCAGGTAGCTCCCGAACCCGCCCGGAAGCGCCCCCACCAGCGCCTCGACGGCGGCCTCCTGCGCGACGTTGAGGCGGATGGGCGACGGCGCGATCGGCGACGGCGGCGGTCCCGGCGGCAACGGCCGGTGCTCGACGCGCGCCAGGCCCGCCAGCGACAGCGCCCGCAGCTGCGTCCGCTCGGACGCGCCCAGCGCGGCGACCGGCAGGCCGTCGGCCCCGGCGGCGGCGATCTTGGCCAGCGTCGCCCGCCGGGCGACCGCGCGCTTGGGAAGCGCGCTCAGCGGATCGCCGGCCGCCGCGACGGCCAGCACCAGCATCGGGGCCGGCCGGCGGCGCTCGACCTCGTCCCCCATCTCGACGAGCCCCTCGTCGGCCAGCCGCGGCAGCACCCCCCGCGCCCGCGGCGCAAGCTTGAGCAACCGCGCCAACCCCAGCTCGCCGCCGGCATCGGCCAGCGCCCCCAGCACCGGGTCGCGGGGCGCGTCGGCGATCAGCCTCCCCTGCCGCTCGAGCGAGCGCCGGCCCGCCTCGGTCAACCGGACGGCGCGCTTGGAGGTCGCCTGCTCCCCCTGCGGGAGCGCGGCGCGCATCACCTCACCGAGCGCCGCCCGGTAGTAGTCGGCCGTCCAGCGGCAGAAGGCGATCATCGCCTCGTCGAACGCCGGCTCGCCCCCCACCACCTCGGCGATCTCCTTGGCCTCGAAGCCCTCGGGGGGGGTGCCGGGGCCGACCACGAAGCCGGTCACCGTGCGGGCGCCGAAGGGGACCACCACCTGCGTCCCCACGGGCGCCGGCGCGCCGGCGCGCGGATCGCGATAGGTGAAGGTCCCCGGGACCGGCAGCGCGACCGCGACCTCGAGCAGCGCGCCAGGCTCGACGACCCCGGTCACTTCGCCTTCATTTGGCCAGCAGCTTCTCGATCCCCGCGCGCACGTCGTCGCGGATGTCGGCGCGGCGGAGCGCGTAGTGGACCATGGCCACCACGTAGCCGGCCCGGTCGCCCACGTCGAAGCGATCGCCTTCGACCTCCAGCCCGTAGAGCCCCCGCCGCTCGCAGAGCGTGCCGAGGCCGTCGGTGAGTTGAATCTCGCCGCCGCGCCCGGGCGGCGTCTCGGCCAGGATCTCGAAGATCTCGGGCGGCAGGACGTAGCGCCCGATCACCGCGGCGCGCGAGTCGGTCGTCCCCGGCGCCGGCTTCTCGCAGAGCCGCTTGATCTCCAGGCCCCGCGCGCCGTCGCGCACGCCGTCGGCGATCCCGTAGAGGTGGGCTTGCTCCGCCGCCACCTCCTTGAGGGCGATGACGCCGGTCCCGCGCCGCTCGTAGACGTCGATGAGCTGCCGGATCCCGGGGACCGGCGCGTCGAGCAGGTCGTCGCCCAGGAGCACCGCGAACGGCTCGTCGCCCACCGCCGCGCGCGCGCAGAGCACCGCGTGGCCGAGGCCGCGCGCCTCCCCCTGGCGCACCGACGAGAAACGCGCCATCTCGGTCGGTCTGCGCACCCGCGCCAGGTCCTCGCTCTTGCCCCGCCGCTCGAGCAGCGCCTCCAGCTCGGGCGCGCGATCGAAGTGGTCTTCCAGCGCCGACTTGCCGCGCGCGGTGATGAAGATGATCTCCTCGATCCCCGCCGCCACGCACTCCTCGACGATGATCTGGATGCTGGGGACGTCGACCAGCGGCAGCATCTCCTTGGGCATCGCCTTGGTCGCGGGGAGGAACCGCGTCCCCAGACCCGCCACCGGCAACACCGCCTTGCGTACCTTGGTCTTCTGGCTCATCGCGCGCTCCTCATCTTAAGCCCGCTTCCAGCCCGCGCCACGGGGAACGGCGGGCGGCGCCTCGGCCGGCGACGGCGGCGGCGACTCCCCCATGCCGTACACGACGCGCAGGACCTCGGCCACCGCTTCATAGAGCGCGGGCGGAATCTCTTCCCCCTCCGGGAGCCCGCGCAGCGAGCGCGCCAGCGTCACGTCCCGGAAGATGGGCACCCCGGCCTCGCGGGCGACCTCTTTGATCCGCTCGGCGAGGAGACGCTCGCCGCTGGCGAGCACCACCGGCGCGCCGTCGCCCTCACGGTCGTAGCGGAGCGCCACCGCGATGTGATCGGGGTTGACCACGACGAAGTCCGCTTTTCGGACCTCGGCCACCATTCGTTGCTCCATGAGCTCGCGGTGGAGCCGCTGGCGCTCGGCGCGGTGGCTCGGATCCCCCTCCGACTCCTTGCTTTCCCGCCGGACCTCCTCGCGGGTCATCATCAACCCGCGCCGGTGACGCCGGTAGGTGAAGAGGTAGTCGGCGACGCCCAGCGCGAGCGCGACCAGCGCCACGCGCAGCGCCAGCCGCGATGCGAGGAGACCCAGCGCGGCGAGCGCGCGCGAGGCCCCCAGGCCGGCCAGCGTCGCCAGCCCCGACAGCAGCGGGCGAACGGTCACCCAGGCGAGCACGCCGACCAGCAGAACCTTGAGCAGCCCCTTGCCCACCTGAAGCGCCGCCTGTCCGCCGAAACTGCGCTTGAGCCCTTCGGCCGGAGAGAGGCGGGCGAGGTCCGGCTTCACCGCGCCCAGGGCCAGCAGGCCGCGGGTCTGCAGCATCCCCACCCCCAGCGCGGCCGCCACCGCGGCCGCCAGCGGCAGCGCCAGGGTGCGCGCCAGGACCCCCGTCCCGGCCAGCAGCGCCCCCGCGGGGTCACCGCCCGCCGGAGCCGCCGCGAGCGCCCCTTTCCAGTAGACGAGCAGGCGCGCCACGCTGGCGGCGCCACCCGCCACGAGCGCTCCCAGCGCGGCCGTCATCGCGGCCGCCGACGTGAGGTCGCGGCTGAAGGCGACCTGACCCCGCCCGCGCGCCTCGTCGAGGCGCTTCTGGGTCGGTTCCTCGGTCGGCTCCCCGGAGGCGGCCACGCGACCCTCGCCGTGCGGGCGGCGCTAGGGCCCCGCGGGCGCTCCCGACCCGGCCATCGACTGTTTCATGAGCGCCGACTGGTCGAACGGCTTCGGCGGCTTGGTGATGGACATCTTGGCCCCCTTCCCCACCCCGGTCAGCTCCATCTTGATCTGCCCGGGGATCATGGCGTTCGACTTCTGGTTCATCTCCATCTTGACCACGCCGATCGGCGCGACCTTGTCGGAGACCCAGAAGTCCGCGATGTCTCCGGGCGCCGTCGAGATGCGGTAGTGCTTCGTCTTGAACGAGCCGGCGGCGACCTTCACCGTCTCCTCCTTGACCAGCGTCTTCGGATCGGGCTTGACGAACCCTTGGGTCGACCCGCCCTGGAGCGGCATCTCCATCGGGTCGTTGGTCCCCACCTGCACGATCATCTTCTGCACGCTGGCGTTCGCTCCCGGGGAGAGGATCATCTGGGTGGTGACGTTGCCCGCCTTGGCGACCATCCCCCCTTCGACCGACATCTCCAGCGTCGTGCCGCTGGCCCCGTGCTTCACGAGCGCCACCTTCGTCGCCATCTTGTTGTTCGCCATGGTGGTGGTGTACGTGGCCCAGCTCCCCACGGCTACCTTGGAGAGGTCGACCACCAGCGGCGTGGGCGGCCCCTGGGCCATCTGCGCCGCCGCTACGGCCGGGAAAATGGTGAGCGAGACGAAGGCGAGGAGGTGCGGGAGGCGACGCATGGCGCGCAGCATAGCTCAGAACGCGGCCGTGGTCCGGCCGACCAGGCGGAACCAGTTGCCGAGGTCGCCAGCCAGCACCGCCTGGAGCGTCCCCAGACTCACCAGCACGAGCCCGATGGCCAGGAGCCCTTTGAGCGGCAGACCGATGAAATAGACCGGCACCTGCGGGGCGGCGCGCGCGACGAGACCGAGCGCCAGATCGGTCAGCCAGAGCGCCACGATGATGGGCGCCGCCAGCGCGACGCCCGAGGCGATGAGGCGCACGGAGGCGATCGTCACCAGCGCCGCCGCCCGGTGGACCGAGCCCGCCTCGAGGCCGCCGCCCACCGGGAGCACGCGGTAGCTCTCGAGCAACGCGTCCGTGAGCCGCGGGACGCCGCCCAGCTGCAAGAACACCAGCGTGGCGAGCAGCAAGTAAAGGACGCCGAGCGGGCTCGAGCGCTCCTCCGCGGTGGGGACCAGGATCTCGGCGACGTTGGCGCCTCGCAAGGTGTCGCCCAGGCGACCGGCGATCTCGGCGGCCCGGAAGGCGGCCGAGGCGACGAACCCCAGACAGAACCCGACCAGCACCTCGCGCGCGAACGCCAGCGCCAGGTGGACGACCGAGGCTCCCGCCAGCGCCACGGCGCCCGGCGCGGCGACCAGGATCGGCGCGGCGAGCGCGGCCAGCAAGATCGCCAGGCCGACGCGCACCGTGGCGGGAAGGCGCGGCCCCCCGAGCGGCGCCACCATCCAGACGATGGGCGTCGCGCGCGCCGCGCCGAGCGCGACCGACAGCACCAGGACGGCGAGGCGCCCCTCGGCGGGCGGCATCAGCGCACGGCCATCAGCGCACAGCAGGGATGGCCAGGAACAGCGCCTGCGTGAACCGCACCAGCGAGGCCCCCAGCACCGGCCCCATCGCCGCCAGCACGCCCATCACGATCACCAGCTTGGGGACGAAGGCCAGCGTCTGATCCTGCAGCTGCGTCGCCGCTTGCAGGAGGCCCACCACGAACCCCACCACCAGGCTGGCGATGAGCGGCGGCGCCGAGAGCAGCAGCACCAGGATGAGCCCCTCGCGGATGGCCCGCAGCACGAGCTCGGTCGCCGGGCCGCTCACAGGTAACTCTCCAAGAGCCCCCTGATGACCAGGTTCCAGCCGTCGGCCAGCACGAACAGGAGGAGCTTGAACGGCAGCGACACGGTGGTGGGCGACAGCATGTGCATCCCCAGCGCCAGCAGCAGGTTGGCGATCACCATGTCGACGACCAGGAAGGGGATGAAGAGCAGAAAGCCGATCTGGAACGCGCGCCGCAGCTCGGAGGTGACGAAGGCGGGGACCAGCACGCCGAAGTCGCGATCGCTCACCGAGGCCCGCTCGGCCGCGGGCCGCATCTTGACGGCCAGCGCGTGGAACGAGGCGCGATCGGGGCCGCCGGTGTGCTTGAGCAGGAAGTCGCGCAGCGGCTCCTTGCCCCGATCGGCTGCCGTCTCGAGCGCGGCGATCGTCTCGCCGCTGGTCAGATCGGCGCCGGCCGCCATCCCCAGCGCGGGCGCCACGGCGGTGTACATCCGCTCCCCGGTCGGCGCCATCACCGCCAGGGTGAGCACCATCGCCAGCCCGGTCAGCACCTGCGTGGGCGGGACCGACGGCGTCCCGATCGCGCTGCGCAGGATCGACAGCACGACGGAGATGCGCACGAAGGAGGTCATCATCAGGAGGACGAACGGGATCAGCGACAGCGCCGCCATCGCCAGGATGAGCACCAGCGGTCGCGAGGCGAGCCCATTGTCGTGCGCGTGCGCCGGCGCGGCGTGCGCCAGCGCGGGCGCCAGCCAGATCGCGGCGAGGGCCGCCAGCGTCTGGAACCGCCTCACGTCGTCGGCTCTTTCCGCCGCTCCGGGGGCGTCCGCCCGAGCACGCGCCCCAGCGCCTCCGCGAACTTTGGCGCCGCGACGTCGGCAGCGACGGCGCTCTTCACCTTGTCCCCGTCCAGCTCGGCGAGCACCGTCATCGGTCCGTCGCCCACACCGAGCAGAAACGACCGCCCCGCCGCCTCGACGACGTAGACCGATCGCCGCGGCTCGAGCGGACAGCGGGCGATCACCTTCACCGCCCCCGACGCCTTCCCCACCCCGCGCCCCGCCAAGAGCCGCAACGCCCCCCAGGCCACGAGACAGACCACGCCCAGCGACGCCAGCGACAACATCACCGACCCCCACCCCACCCCCGGCACCGCCGATTCCATGATTCGGCGCTTATACGCCAAAACTCGCTCTCACAACCTCACTTTTGGCGTGGGCGTCAGAGCGAGCGCCGCGAGCGAGTCCCAGCACCGGGAGGCGCAGCTTCGCTGCGCCGGCTCACCTCAGGATCGGGGGGGCCGGTGGGGGGGCTGGCCCCCCCGCCCGCGCGTGCCCCCCCGCCCCCTCATTCGTCGTCGTAGTAAAGCGAGTCGCGGCTCTCGAGGAACTTCGTGATCGCCGCGGAAGCCACGGGCGACAGGTTGACGAACCGCACGCCCATCCCGGTCGCCCCATCGACCCTGTGGAGCGCGCTGTTCTCGCGAATCCAGCGAACCTCGGTCTCGACCGAAACCAGGTCCGGCGTCCCCGGCAGCGAGAACTGGAGCGTGATCCGATCGCCGATCTTGCGGATCGCGCTGGTGGCGATGAACAGACCACCCGAGCTGATGTTCTGGGTGAGCCCGGTGTAGAAGTTGTGATCGCTCTCGAGGTCGACCTTCACCTCGAGGTCGAACCGCTCCGCGGCCCGAACATTTTGCTGTGGCGCCACTTTGGGGGCTCCCCTGCCGGTGTCCATTGAGTTCGCTCCTTGGCCTCTCCGCAAGACCGGGGCGGCCTTGCTCCAAGACCGTTCGACAGGAGTGACAGGAAACTGTAGCGCCCGGGACGGGGCGCTACCAGCAGAACTACTTGTCCGACTTGGCCTTGCCGGCCTTGGGCTTCTTGCCGGCTTCCTTGGCCTCGGTCTCGGGCTTGGCGGCCTTGCCGGCCTTCCCTTCGGACTTGCCAGCCTTGGCCTCCGCCTTGGCGCCGCTCGCCGGCTTGCCCTTCTCCTTGCCCGCCTCCTTGGTCGACTCGGGCTTGGGGGCCGAGGCGCCCTCGTCGGGCATCAGCTCGAGGAGAGACATCGACGCGGCGTCGCCGGGGCGCTGGCTCAGCTTCACGATGCGCGTGTAACCGCCGTGGCGGCCGGCGAAACGCGGGGCGAGCTCGTCGAAGAGCTTGAGCACCGCGCCGCGGTCGCGCACCACGCGGCGGGCCATGCGCACGGCGTGAACGACGCGCGCCGACTCCTCGGTCGAGCGCCGCTCCGGCTTCTTGGTCAGCACGTCACCGACCCGGCGGGCCCAGGTGATGGTCCGCTCGGCGAGCCGCCGCGTCTCCTTCGCCTTGGCGTCCGTGGTCCGGATCCGCTCGTTGGTGAACAGCGCCGCCACCAAGTTGGAAAACAACGCCTGGCGGTGCGCCGACGTACGCGAAAGATGAACTCCAGCTCGACGATGTCGCATTTTCTGCTCTCTCTGCTCTACCTAGTTGATCGAAGGCGGGCTCTGCCCGCCGGAGACTTATATGCCTATCAAGATCCGGGTGCGGCTCTCGTCGCGCGGGGGGTGGGTCGGTGGGAGGGGCACAGCCCCTCCCGCCAGGCCGCTAGGCTTTCTTGGGGGGACCGTCGCCGGGCCAGCCCTCGAGCTTCATGCCGAGGGACAAGCCCATCTCGGCGAGGATCTCTTTGATCTCCTTCAGCGACTTGCGGCCGAAGTTCTTGGTCTTCAGCATCTCGGACTCGGTCCGCTGAACCAGCTCGCCGATGTAGCGGATGTTGGCGTTCTGGAGGCAGTTGGCCGAGCG
>Ga0134128_10006055_pt1 | contig 14642 bp, 15 predicted proteins | sample KB31754_FD_96462 | JGI IMG/M metagenome (GOLD analysis project Ga0134128, IMG submission 96462) | Terrestrial soil microbial communities with excess Nitrogen fertilizer from Kellogg Biological Station, Michigan, USA - KB3-175-4 | ecosystem: Environmental > Terrestrial > Soil > Unclassified ... | reverse complement strand
CCGCAGCCACTCGCTCAGCTGTTTGCGTTTGTAGCATTTCGCGCATCTCTGTTTCGTGGCGCGGTCGTAGCAGACCGTGCAGACCACGCGTTTGCACTCGACACATGGCCCCAATGCCGACGCGTCGAATCGCACGTCGCACGACGGACACGCCGATAGCACAGGCGCGGCCGCTGCGGGCGCGGCTGTTGCATCCTCCTCCTCCTGGACGCAGTCGGCACAGGTCTTGGACCCGTCGCGGAAGAGTAGACGGAGTCGCTGTTTGCCGCACACGTCGCATTTGGGCTTGCCGCATGCCAAGCAGTACTCGCTGTTGTACATGTGATCATCGCAAAACGAGTCTCCGCACTCGTCGCATTCGACTTGGAATTCCTTTGCGCACCCTTCCGAGGAACAGCGAAGGCCCGCGATCACTGCAGGAGGCGCGTCCTTCTTTTCTTCCGCGTCGTCGGTTTCGTATTCGAATTGCGCACAGCGGATGCAAATGTGGCCTTTCCCTTTCATTGGCTTTTCGGCCATACAATTCGAGCAATAGAGGGCATCATGGCCGTAGCCGTCGACGCAATTCAGACACTTCTTCATGTCCTGCTCTTTGTAGCGAACGTCCGGATCGCATCCGCCAGAGCAGGGCCTCCCGTGCTCCGGATCCTCCGCTGTCGAGCCACTCCTGTCCGCGAGAGTGCGGATGCGATCGTTGGTGTGTGCCGTGAACAAATCTTCGTCGTCGTCGGCTCCTTGGTTTGCCTCGCACGTTTCGCACATGCCCTCCTCCCCAGCGCAGCTCTCACAGACGTATCGGTCGCAATCCTGACACTGAAACGTCTGCGCGTCCTCGGGTTCGACCTGGATCCCGCAATTCCCACAGAAGGGATATCCACGGCGCAGAGGCGCGGCTGCCATTCGAAGTGTCAGAAGCAAAGGTGTGTTGATCTACTGGTTTACTCGAACTCTCAACCCGCGATCGACTACGAGCGATTTTAATCGCGTGATATCACTTGGCCGTCTTGGCGCGCTTGGACTTCCTGGCCGCGAACAGCGCCTTGGCTTTGCGTTTCTTCTTGCGCTGCTCCGGCCGGAGACGGCGCACGATGCAGGCAATGCAGGCGAGCTTGCCGTCGACGGTTTCGGCCGCCAGACACGCGGGACACTGCAAACCCGGGCGTTCGCATCCCTCCACCTGGCAGGCTTTGAGGTCCTCGGCCCGGTAGATCAGATTGCTATGACACCCGCCTCCACAGCGCCGTCCGTTCGGATCCAGACGGGCCACAGGCGTACCTTCGTCGGTCTGACTCTTGACGGCGGCAGATTTGACTTCTTCGGAAGTCGGATCGGCGCATGTCAGACAGGTGTCGCAGTTGTCCAGGCACCTTTTGCAGGTCTGCTCCCCGCAAGCCACGCACTGCAACACGGTGCCGATAAGCGGGATCCAGCATTCGTGACACTTGTCGTAACCGTCGGCGCGGTCCGCTGTGTCTGGGTGGCACTTGAGACAGTCGCGACTCGAGTCGTTGGTGTGACAGAGACAGAAGTATTTGCTGCACCCGCGACAGGCGGCCGTGCTGCGCACGACAACCTTGCATCCGTCCCATTCACAGGTCTTCTTTTTGTGATGCGCAGGCCATGGGTAAGGCAACGCGGGCCCAGTGTCGCAGCACTGCAAGCACACCGACGGATCCCTGGCGCTGAAGTGGTCGACGCACACGTCTTTCTTACAGGTGTTGCATTGCTTGCGTTTGGGAGGACCTTCCTCGGTGACGTCCTGATCGTGGTTCTTGGACACACACTCCCGGCAGAGTATCGGCTCGGTGGGCACGTTGATGTGCTCCGGACAGAACTTCTTTGTGCAGCGCGAGCAGACAGAGAGGGTCTCCGCGTGGTCGCAGTGCGGGTACTGACAACCGCTGGTGGCTGCCATCGTCTGACGTGAGATATATGCATCCTGAGTGGGGGCGACACTGCGTACCGAGAGTTGGCTCTGTTTATTTAATAGTGATATCACCAGCGAAATCAAATTGATTAGGACGGCGTGTGCATCAATGCAAACTATGACGATTTGCAGCCATGGGCGACGCGTGGTTCCATGCCAATTTCCTGGCTCTTCAGATAGCCACGTTCGTCGGAATCGTCGACGTGGCATGGAATTCCACCCGAGGCGTCCTCGATTATGTGGTACCTGGAGTTTGGATGATCACGATCTCTCTGCACATGGCAACCGTGCTTGCCGCTTCTCCGTTCGGCAAGAAACCGGAGATCTTCTGGGCAGACCGAGTGCTCTGCCTTCTGCAAGTTGTATTCATGTGGATAGAGGCAACAGAGCATCCGGAGGTCCAAGGCCCTCGGCGGACGGATCTCGTGACACGATCGTGCGTATTCCTGATCCAGTTGAATCACCTGTTAAATCGACTTGCAGCGGACCTGGGCTTCGCGTCGCCGTGATATAACGAAGGGAACAAACGCCGGGAAGGGCGGTTCGTTCCTTTCTGTTCGATACTGGTACTTCTGCGCCAATGGCAGGCGGGAATCGTGTCAATGGCGATCAAACGACCACGCTGATTTGGGCCATCGTGTTTCTCGTCCTGGGCATAGATCTGCTCATCGACTGGGTGTATCGCTCCCCAGAGGCCACTGATATAACCTGGAGGCTCTTCCTAAGGAAAATACACTGCGTAGTCGCCATGATGTCATTCCTGGCTGCTATTGGTGGCCTGGCCCTGCGTGACTTTAAAGGGGCGTGTAGCAATCTTCTGCTCGCAAGTACCGCTCTGACCGATGACATCCCGTTCCGAATCACTCTTAGTGCCGTAGCAACTTGCCTTCGCGGTGAATGACACAGTAAAACCGTTGCCAGACTTCCTCTTCTGTGCGTCGAGCTCGTTCAGTTAGACCACACACAGAAAAAGAATCGATGGCGGCAGCTGCGCAGCGGCCGGGCGACTTTGTCACGGGCGATCCGCTCATCATCGCCGTGTCCGTCGAGCACATCAACGGCTCCGTCAAACGCATCGGGATGAACGCATGCCACATCAGGTCGACTCGGGCGATGTTCAAGGACCTGACTTGCATCCCGTATGCAAAGCAGTGGGACGTCAGCATCACCCAGGAGGACAAGGACACGGACGACTGGAAGAATCGCTGGGACAACGAGGATCACGACCACGCGCTGACCTACAAAGACGTCCGTACACAGCTCACGGCGTTCGGGCAAGCAGCCAGTGTGGTTGGCCCTGAATTCGTCCGGGAATGGGACCGTCTGACAGCCAGGGCCCGCATCGCGACCGGCCAGCTGTTTGTCATCGCCGAATGCGCGGCCGAAGAGTGGCCCAAAGTAATGGAATTCTATCGAGCTCACTCGAAAGACGCGACTGCTTTTCCCGCTAGCTGCTACTGCGTCAACAGCATGCAAGCCATGTACGAGTCAGCAGGACTCAATTACAAGTACTACGAATACAGTCGCAGACGCACACCGGTCACCGATGCCGGGCACCAGATCCTACGATTCCTCACGCTGCGCGAGGCTACCAAGAACGGGGAGATCGTGGGACACGACGTCGACGAAGACCCACCGGTTAGCATCGTCCCCAAGCTCAAGCCCAAGTCCAAGGCAGTAGCCAAGCCAGAACCCAAGCCTAGGCCCGATTCGCCTCTCGTCGGAGTCGACGGGCTGTTTGATATCCTACGTAAGGGATAGTGATATCACTTAATAAAACCGTGGAACACGGCTGTGATATCTCGCCCAGACCCCTCATTGAACAGAAATGGCGTCCGATAGTGAGTCCTCTGATACCGCGGCCCGCAAGGCCAAGCGTGTGAAACGCGCCGTGGCATCGCAAAAGTCAGATGCTGCCATGGAAGCGGAGACCGCCAAGCGCCAACGAGAAAACGCGGCACATCGCGCCAAGGCAGATCGCGCAGCTGGAGGCGGAGGCGGAGGTGGTCTGCAACTTGCTACCATCGACCAGCTGCGCCGAGAGCACGCCGAGGACTTCGAGCCGAAGCCCGACCAAGACGACGAAGTCAAGGCCACACGAGAGAAACCAGATGCCAGACCCATGGCCGAACGAGAGTTCGTCGATGCAATCGCCGACTTGCGCAAGCATCAGCGACCGGTGGTGCGCGCCTACGGTTCTATGGCCCGTGCTGCGACGTCTTCTTCCTCTGACGCAGAGCGCGCTCCGTTGATCTCGGCGACTCACTTCAAGAGCCTTCTCTACCAGGCCGGCAAGTCGAACGCTGTCGATTACCCCGGGTGCTCTCTCCCGACTTGCATGGCGTCCCAACTGGAGCGCTCTCCTCCGGTACGCAACTTCAGACTGCGGGCCTTCATGACCCCCGAGGAGCTCCAGTTACTCGAGTCACGGGGATTTCTCCCCGATGGGTTCAAGCGCACGGCGTGTGTGTACTGCAGCTGCGTATTGTTCGGACGGGCACTGCTTGCCTACCGGAACGCAAAGGCTGCTATGGTCTTCAAAGGGATGGACCGACAGGTGGACATGGCCAGTTTCCGAGTCGAGACCGATAAGCCGGATGGATTCTACGGCGCGCATGTCTACCAGCCCAAATCGGACGAATGGGAAGGGTTTGCCGACCCTGTTCCCGTCATGGACGCGCAACACCTGCTGTGGAAGAAGGTGCCGGGGCAGGATTGCCACTACCTCGACGCGGAAGCCATGTACTGTGCTCCGGCAGCCGCTGAAGCTAGCGACGACGGCGATGAAGTGGACGATATTAGCCGTGAAGTGGAACGGGCTATGGGAGCTGCCGCGGCCAGGGCTTCCGCCGCTGCTTCCGCTCAGTCCGAGGCATGGGGTCAGAAAACCATGGCGAGGAGCGGAAGAGGCGCGGAGTTGACCGCTGTCGAGGAACCCGGACGTGCTCCTGTCCTACAGTCCAAGGCGGAGCGCGCCCGTACTGCGCAGATCTCTCGCCCGACAAATTTTTACCACTGAGTGCCGACTTCGGGCTGCTAGGCGATGCCGTGGTCGCGCAAAGCCGTCACATGCAGCAGCCCTCTTTTCTCGCCGCGCAATCCGCCGGCGTCCGCAAAGCGAAAAGCAAAGAAAAGAAGCCAAAAAAATCAGAACCGTTGCGCATCCTCGAATCCAACATGCGTTTCCAATCACTGCCCCCAGCCGTTGGCGAGAAGCGGCTGGAGGTGATGCACAACGGGGTGGATCGGACACTCGAAGAAGACCAATACAAAACCGTCAACGGACGGTTGATTTATACTTTATGCAACACCAGGGCCCGGAGAGCGCGGGCCCTCCGACCTGGATGGGATTCCATCCCTTGTTACGCCTACCTGGTCCAGTATCGCGGCACCCACGAGCCGTCGTGGTTGCGTTTATTGAGACAGGAGATGCCACACGTCAAGCTCAAGAAGACGAAACCCGCCAACATCTTACGGCCGGACCTTTCCGTGGCATCGGCCATTTGCAAGTTATTGCTGCTGGAAGAGAAGCTTCCCAGCGGCGCCACTCAGGCCACCAGCTACACCCGGCGCCTGCTCCGCGACGAGGTGAGTTGGGTCATTCCATACGAACTCATCCATCACCTCGGGGCAAGCAACACGGCCAAATTCAATGCTGTCTGGGCTAAGCCGGACACCAACTGGTCGTACATGCTCCAGTACGGCACCTGGAGAACGGTGACACCGGCGAGCATCGCGCACATCCCGGACTTTGAGTGGATTTTCACCGTGGAGGACCAGGAGTGGAAGCGATATCCTATCATCCAGCTGCTGTGGAAGGGGCTCCCCATTCGCAACGTATCACGGACGCTGGACGCGGTGACTATGCCTCTGTTTAAATACAACGCCTGGATCCGACGGGTCGTGATCGAGATCATCGCTTGCGGACTTCTGGGTAATTATCCGCACATCCCAGACAAGGCGGCTGCGCAGACGCCAGTGCGGTGTCTACTATTGTTACAGTACCATCTGGCCCTCCACCACCTGGACCCGGATGCGTCCTTTTATGCACTGCTGATCCGGTGGGCCAAGCATCTGTGCATCTTTTCCATTCAACAGTACCTCATCTTTCGGATTCATCAGCGTCCGGACGTCAAGGACTACTGTCTCGGTTTATTCCAGCTCGAGAAATGGTCAGCGCACGTGGATTCAGCAATGACGTACGCGCGGCGGTACTTCGCCAAGAACCTGGCGCTCCTCACGTCCGGTAAGGACGAGGACTTCGCGAAATTCTTCGGGCCACTCAATTTGGAACTGAGCACCCGGTTCCGGGCCCAGAAACAGTTCTGCTTCCGCCGGCCCAGCACCAACTTCGTCGGAAAGGTCCTGTCGTGCATCAAGACGATCGTTCCCGTCGGCGCAGACGGCAGTGGGCGCACGGTGAAGACCCTGTGGATAAGCCAGGAGCAGCTGGACGCCATGCGCGAGTTTATCGATCTGCAGCTGCCCACCACGACGTACCCGGAGCAGCTGATGTTCGAGTGCATTCGACACTGCGGGGCCGACCCCGAGGCCATCCGTGAGCTACGACGCAAGGTCGTCGCCTTTGAAGAAGACGGCTACAAGGCCGGGCGTCTGTTCAAGCAGTTCTCGGCGCAGTATCCCCACACCTATGCGTTGGTGCAGGCCTTTGCCACGCTATGGAAGCGCCACTCCGGGGTGCGCACGTTCCGCCTGCCGCGACACTATTTGGAGGGTCAACTAGCAGCGATCCGGCGGCGCTACGGTATGAAAGCCGAATCCACGCACATTCCGCGCGGAAGCGCCATGTTTCTCTTCTGTCCCATCTGTCGTCGGATCGGTACGTTTATTCGGGACATCAGCACGCGCGAGAACAGCCTGCTGGACAAAGGGTTCGTGAATGTGATGATCTCCCTGCGGGGGAAACTCGTGAATGACTGCTGGACGAGCGAGGTGCTGCCCTACTGTGTGGCCCTCGAGGAGTGGCTTGGCGTGCAGTGCAAGGACCACCCGATGCAGGAAATCTACGCACTCGGGCACATGGTCGACGTGCACGGCCACCTGACGCTGATCTGCCCGGAATGCGCCGTGCCCACGGTGTTTGATCCGCACAACCAGTTTTACGGGGAGCACGGCTATGTGTGCGCCAAGTGCACGTGGCGGTACCGCGAGGCCGAGGAGAAGAAGCAGGTCGTCCCACGACCGCCTCCGCCTCCTCGCGCGGAAGTCAACGACCAGTGCGATGTGTGTCATCGACCGGTGCGCAAGGGCCGGATCACGAGACGCGTCTCCGAGCTGGACAACTTCAGGATGTGCTTTCGTCACAACTGGCACGGGTTTAAGACGGCCTGGGAGAAGTCGACTTTATCGGTAGCTCGCAATCCCGACTGCCCCCCAGGCGAATGCAGGTGCGACAACCTCAAGTCTACATGCGACGGCGAGTGGAACAAGCCGTCGCTGGCTAAGATAGCGCGGTGGGTCGACGCGAACCGCAGACTTAGACGGAAAATACACGGTCGCTAAAATTCTCTCGTTTCCTATCCTCCCCGATTTTGTGAAGAAGTATGTCACGAGCACAGCCCTGGTATCGGCAGAGCGTACACTTGCCAACTATCAAATCTTTGAGGACGAGCCTCCCCTCCTGTGTCGTCGCGATATGTCGCATGTAAATCCTCAAATGCTGAGGGTAGTGATAAGCCTCGTTACGTCGCCGACGTTTGATGTTCATCTGATTCCAAGCATGGGCCACGCCCACCTGCCATTCGAGCGCGGTTGTGACATCATCGTCGCAACACGCATAAAAATAACGTCCGAGCAACTCGGATTTTTCTCGCCGACTCAGAGTACCAAACCACCTCCAGACTTCGGCTTCGATGAAAGTTGAAATCTCACATTTAGATGCACCAGAGCGGTTGCGGTTCTGATCGACGCAGTAGTACCAAACGTCCCAGAACTCGAGTGCACCGATCACGGTCGTGAGATCGTCGATCTCTTCCAAGCGGCGTACCGACCAGCCTGACATCGAGCACTCAGACCCGGAGAGCTGCGAGTTTACAAAAACAGCGAGCGGAAAACAACTCTCTGATATCACATCAGTCGCCTTAGACGTAAAGTGCGGGGCCGTTAGAACGGATCACTTGATGACAGCGTTCAGGGCGCGAAGTTCTGCTTTTGTAGGAGGACTCGTCTTCGTGTGCGAGTTCAGACGGATGTTAAATTCGCGGTAGAGATGGAACGGAAAGTCAGATTCGAAGCCATGATTGTATTTACGGCAATGAGGGAATCGATTCGTCCCCTCGCTGTCATGCGCATCCGCTGGCGAGTGGGTATGCACCACCCGCTTGGCCCGTTTGGCGGGATTGCCATCTTTCTTGTAGCTAGACCAGCAAAAAGGACATAGGAAGTAGATCCGATCGTCCAAGTGCGTGGCGTAGACCACATATCGCGGCTTGCCGCCGACTGCTGCCATCTCGCGCTGTCAATCGGACGACACTGACAGAATGATATAACTACGCAACAGCAGCAAAATAAAATCTTATATCACTACCCTTCACGACCAGTCGGGTTTTTCGCGTCGACGATCGTGCGCGGGTGAAGTGTAAAGGTGTAAAGGTGTAAACATTTCGACCCGAGTCGCTCTGTGTCCGCAACCGAAGTCACCCCCCGCGAAATGTTTACACCTTTACACCTTTACACTTCACTTTCCGCTGTCGTCTGACGAGAGAGGCCCATCTCGGGCTGGCCGGGTGTGATATCACAGATTGTATTTTCACAGTGAACGTGCCTGCCGCACTGGCGGGCTCCCGAAGCAGATACCGACACGATGGCAGCAGCCGCGGACGCCTTGCCATGCCCCACTCCGGACGACTCGAGCGAAATCGAGTGGACCAGCGAGCTACGTCAAGTCGCGATTCACGCGGACTGTACTGTGTTCGAGCGCACGTACAAGACGGACGCGGGAAGCGCCGATGTCATGGTCTATTACGTGCCCCGACGCGAGAACGCCTGGTTCTTCTCGTTCTGGTCGAAACTAGAACTGCACGGCGCAAACTGGGGACGTCAGAAATCAAGTATATTTTGGTGTCACCAGAAACATCAAACCCAGCTGTTCCCTATTCGCCTGCACACAATACCGGGGCACGATCTCTTTCACAGGGACAGGGTCTACCTATCGAGATACAAGGAAGACCCCGAATCCAAGCAAGCCGTCTTTGATGCGTGCGTGGAGCAGACTCGGACCACTGACGACATAGGCACCATTATCAAACGATCCTACTACGAAACCCAAGACCTCATCGGCCAGCTTTTCTACGAGGGCCGAATGGTGCCTGATCCGCCCGTGATGCGCGCCGGGGGTAGCCTGCGGGGCTACCGCTCTGTAGTTCCCAAGAAAGAGTGAACTCGGACATGTCGCATTTAACTGCGCGAGCTATATTTCTCGTCTTTCTGGTATGATCCGAACGGTGGCGCGCTGTAGAAACGCGTCTTCTAACAGACGCGCGAAGCCCCCCCATTGACTCCGCGCGGCTTCCAGTGGGTCGATGATATACTCCATCCAGATGGACATATTGACGCCACATTCCCTGGGCTTGTCGTCGAGGCGGAGGAAATCGAGTAGGCCGATAAATGGGGTGTTCTGCAATAAATCGGTCAGATTCGCCCCGAGTTCCGTCTTTGAGAAGGCAGCTTTAATTTGTTGCAGGCGCCGGCCCGAGCAGTCGTTGAAGCAGATCAGACACTTCCGTCGCCAATGAAACACGGCCAAGGTGGGCTTCTTGGCCTCTAATAACCGCAGACCCTCGCTTCTGGCCTGCTCTCTGCCCTCTTGCCTGGCTTTGATTTCTTCGGCGGTATGCTCTCGGAGTTTCGGTTCCGCGTTGTTTGCGTTCCTTTTGAATGGCATGAGACTTTGTCTTCGGCGCTCTTCTTTGGTCATCTGCTCCACCTGGCGCCGAGCATCCTCGAGTTTCAATTGCCGAAGGTCGTATTCGACGCGCGCGAGAGTCAACTGAATGAAGACGGCTTGGAGTTCTTTGATGGCTTTGATCGGCGTATGGAAGGTGTCCACGAACCTCGTCGAGTCGACCTCTGTGTCCCAGTATTGCTGCCTTGGGTTCGGCTTTTGAGTCGACTGGCTCCTCCACGCCTTGCATTGCTCGTCGCGAAGCCGCTCGCGCTCACGTGGAGACCGTTCGGCTAGCACTTGCATATCGGTTCGACTCTGTCTCCTCTCCCTACGAACGTTGCTGACCGTTGTTATCAGTTTTTCTCTTTTGTGATATTTCAGGCTTGATGGCGACCCCCCACTGTGCACGCACGCGTTGTCTAGGTAGAGGGGAGCGGCACTGACTTGGTTGTGTGCCAGCGTTGCGTGGCATCAGTCCTGACATTTTCATCATCGATGAAGCTGCGTTCATCGAAGGAGAGTTGTTTACAAAGATCGTTTTCCCTGTCATTGCCAACGTGAATCGGTTTATGCTTGCTATCTCAACCCCGGACGACCAGGGCAATCACTATAGTCGCATTCTCATGACGAAGAAGAAGGACGGATCTGGACGACTACTATTCCCGTGTGTCTCGGCCGAGCAAGCATGCGAGAGTTGCGTGGCGCTTGGCAAAGGATCCGACTGCCACCATCGGGACTGGATGATGCCGTGGTGGCGCACCCAGAAGGGCCTGGACATCCAGCGTATGTTCCAGTCGGACGACGTGTACGCTGCCGAGGCCCAGGGTCGCATCGTCGATCGCAACAAGCACGCCTTCAAAGCCTCAGAGGTCGATCGGGTCTTCGCGGAGAACGGTCCCAAGGGCTACCCGAGAACCATGGGGGTGGTGTTCGTCGCGATAGACCCGTCGTGGGGCAGTCTGGACAAGGGGCGCATGGCCATTCTCTCGTTTACGTTTACTGATGACGGTTACGTTCTGGTAAGTTCTGCTCCGCTGGGCACGTCCCCATGACGTACATCTGCTGAAGCTGAAAGCTCCAGTCGACGTGATCCGTGAAGATCCGCTGCCGCCCAGCGCTGGCTTCGAGTTTGTTCACACGGCGACATTCGCCAAGTGGAGTCTCGTGGCTCAGAGCATCCCAAAACCGCTTGCATTGCTTCTCGAGGAAGCTGAGCCGCGTCAGCGGTGCCCACTTCTCCGAGTGCAGCCATCGCACGAATTCTTCGTTGCACGCCACCATTACAAACAACCAGAAGAGCCGCTCGTAGACATGGCTCGCCTCTGCGATGGGCCGCATGCGCGCGTGCAATACCCCACTGTCCTCCTGTGTGATAGCAGGATAGGCCCCCACGATGAACTGACCGAGTCGAACCATATCTTGTCCCCCCGGATCCATCAGTGCTAATCGCAGGCGGTCCGGTGTGCTGCTTGCCATTCTGTGTAGATACTAGGAATCGATGCAGAACACACCCCTGGTAATATCACTCCCGCCTTTGCTTGTTTGTTTTGTGTGATATCATTATCCGCTCGCAGATGACACAGCGCAGTTCGGACTGCTTCGCCGCCACCTGAAGGACCTCCGCAAACGCTATGGCTATGGGTTCGTCCTGTGCAGCATCGTGGAGGCCAATCTCAATCAAATTCAATGCGGGCAACTCGAGCGAGTCTTCCACGAACAAGAGTTTGGCAAGTATTCACACGTCGGACGCAAGATGACACAGAGAGACGGTCGCGAGGATTATCTGCCTGGGATCCTGACGCACAACAAGACGGAGATGATGAAAACCATCCAGCACCGGCTGGCGGCCAACAAGATCGCCCTGTGCACCGTCATAGTCAGCTCAGACGCAAACAAAGCTCTCGAGCTGTTCAAGGACCAGTGGAAGTCGGCGGTCATCGTACTGAAGGACGACGAAAATCCACAGGGCGTGGCGACAGTGACTGCCAAAGGCTTCAGCGTCGACAAGCAAGACGATGCCTTTATGGCACTCATGTTCGGTCTCAGCAACGCTATCGACTGGGCCCGCCAAGACAAGACGCTGATCGAACTCGAGCGCAGCGTCGTGAGACTCAACACCAGTGTCGATTGGAAGTAAAGTGATATGACAGAATCATTTCTGATCCCGCATAAGAAGTCAGCTCCAGTGTCTCGTCCTGTCAAATTGAAGAATGGCAGCAGCGGCAGAGGCGGCTATGGCCCCGTCGGGAGGTCTCCCGAGATGTTACTTTTGCACTATGCAAATCACTCGCCGTAACCTATCGACGGCGACGTGCGAAGAATGCAAGCAAATAGCTTGCATTCGCTGTAGCCCATGCATCGGCCGCTGCTACGTCTGCTATTGTCAAAAACCTCAGACGTTCGAGATCGCGACCATGAGCAGCAACGATGGTGCGGTGGTCCTCGACGACAAGGGAGAACAATGCAGCGGATGCAAACGGCACGTGGCACAGGGATCCATGGTCACGTGCGCATCGACGAAAGAGAGGAAGGCGGGATGCCTTTGGGACAAGGATGGTCGCATCTGCAAAGACTGCGCGGCCATTCGCGGATCCGGCGAACACGAGCGTGTGTATTGCCTCCGTTGCCACAAATCGCTCTTTGGAGAATACTGCACGGACAGCGAGGAAGACGAGTGACATATTAATCGAATTAACACATAAACCTCCTGCGTGCATTGTCGTCCCCATAGTGCCACACAGAAATGCCTCTTCGTCGACAGCCAGTGGCCAAAACTGTGAAAAAGCGCTCGCGTCGCGCCCAGGCCCTGGACGAACGCTTGCCTGAGAAATACCGCGTGACCGAGACCTTCTTCTTTAACAAGGCCACCAACTCGTTCCGCGTCGGCCGACAGATATGCCGCGGCGTGACGAAGCACATTGCCCGCCGGTTCTTCCCGTTCGGCGAGCAGACGATCGAAAAGATCATCGCCGCCGCTCCCGGAGGCAGTGGCGGAGGCGGTCTGGAGCACGGGAAGCGCATCCACAAGGAGATCGAGACCTTCCTGGCAACGTCTCCGAGGCCGGCGCTCGACACCTTGAGCAAGGAAGCGTCTGATGTTATTCGGTTGTTGAGGGCCAACGGTCTCGAGCCGGTTGCCGCGGAAGTGCCAGCTTTCTGGGAGGACAGGGGCTATGCCACGCCAGTTGACATTGTCTGTGAGAGATCGAGCGACGGAGGCATCGTTCTGATCGAACTCAAGACCGGGTTCACTTACTCGTGGAATTCAAGCCTCCAAACTCTCAAGGCCCCGTTTCAGGCCCAGGTTATGAGCCCTTGCAACGCCGCGCACCTCCAGCTCGCAGCGACGTGGGTATTGTGGCAGAAATGCCGCTCCGTCGAGACCCACCCGGTCTGCGCTGCGTACGTGTGTCTCGTCAACAAGTCCAATGCGAAGCTGTTTCCGCTTGAATCATGGGCTCGCGAGGGGATGCGGGCGATCGAGGAGACGATGCAGCACCGCAAGTCTAAGCGCTCTTAAAAATGCACCGTGATGTTCACCCGCTTCCGTACAAAACACCAGAACTCGTATTAGCTCGTCAGAATGCTCGGCAAACGCAAGAACGATGGAGTCTTCAGTGACACTGAACGACGCAAACCCATCTATGACGTCTCTCAAGCTGAAGAAGCGGAAGAACGGATGGCCAGGCGGGAGATGGTGGGCCACCTGGAACGCGTCAAGGCGAGCTACGGCTTCGACGAAAAGTCGTGCGGATTCGAGGCGGCCGAGCGCCAGATACAGCTGCTGACCAACGCCATCACGGAGGGCTTCAGTGCTATGCGCATAGAGGCAGGCACGGGAGGCCAGTTGACGGATATCCCCCATGGAGGCATCATCGAGCTGTGGAACAAGGACGCCTTCCCCGGAGACAAAGCCATGAGTCTATTCATCGGCGAGAAGCGAGGACCCGCGGCCAGTCCCGGTGACCCATACGACGATGTTTCCCAGTTCGACACGCTGCTGACTGATCACCAAGTCACCGACAACTCGTCGAGTCTGAGTCGAACTGTGATCATCACACAGCTCACTTCCGCTGATGTGTGGCAACTCACGCTGGCGTCCCCGTGGGTGAGACGCGACAGTCTGGCGACGATCCAGCACGAGACCCTGGAATTCGACGATGCTTTGGTCAGCCTCTTGCCATACGAATCCGTCCCGCGACTCGTTTCGTACCGCGAACGGAGGGGCCAGTATGGGTTCCAGCACTACGGTCTCGGGGCCCGCATGTCCTGGGAGGCATACAATACACCCAAAGGGCAGAAGATCTGGGCCATGAACCAACTGCAGATTTCCAACGCGTGGGTGGAGTCCGCGGCCATGTCGGTGATGCATGCCATCATCAATCACGCGCAGTCGCCCGAATACCGATTCCAGCGCTACGAGCAGCCCGTCGGGTCGTTCTCCGAATTCGATGCGCTCCTGGCGAAATCCGAGACGGAGTTCGCCATTTTCCAACGGACCCCTGACGCACCGACTATCATGTCGGAGCGAATGAGAGGCGTCCTCGACTCTCGAGGCGTTCGACGCGACGCGAGTCTGTTGGCTATCATCCCAGAGGGACTGGACAAGTACTGCGTGAAGCGCCCGGAACGACGCAACTTCCTGTTGACCGGCAAGCCTCGAGACAAGCCCGACGACCCGAGCACGTTCGGTATCCCCGGGTGCCTCTGGACGGAGACCTCGAGACGCTTCCGCATCGGCGACAAGCGCGAAAGCTACGACCCGATGTTCGCTTACTACACCATCGGCGACCACTTCATCCTGACGGG
>Ga0134128_10006052_pt1 | contig 14648 bp, 12 predicted proteins | sample KB31754_FD_96462 | JGI IMG/M metagenome (GOLD analysis project Ga0134128, IMG submission 96462) | Terrestrial soil microbial communities with excess Nitrogen fertilizer from Kellogg Biological Station, Michigan, USA - KB3-175-4 | ecosystem: Environmental > Terrestrial > Soil > Unclassified ... | reverse complement strand
TGGTTCAGGAGGCCCTGCAGGAGCGCGGGCTGCTCATCCAGCGGATTGCCCCGCACCTGGTGCGCCCGGTCCCCTTCCTCTATCCGCTCACCAAGCGGTTCGTCGAGCGTCCCTATGTCGGGGCGGGGATACTTCTGTACGACACCCTGGGCCTGACCAGCGGCAACAGCCGCGGCGTCCCGATGCACAAGCACCTGAGCCGGAGGGGAACACTGAGGGCGGCGCCCAGCCTGAAGGATGACGCCATGATCGGCTCCATCCGCTACTACGACGCGCAGGTGGACGATGCCCGCCTGGTGGCCAACGTCATCCGCACGGCCGCCAGCTACGGCGCCCACACGGTGAACCAGACCAAGGTGGTCGACTTCCTGCGCGAAGGCGAGCGCGTGGTCGGGGCAAAGGTCCAGAACCTGGAGGACGGCGAGGAATTTGAGATCCGCGCCAAGCAGGTGATCAACGCAACCGGGGTCTGGACGGACGAAACCCAGGCCATGGTCACGGACCGCGGCCAGCTGAAGGTGCGCGCGTCCAAGGGCATCCACCTGGTGGTCCCGCGCGACCGGTTCCAGTCCACGGTGGGACTGATCCTGCGCACCGAAAAGTCCGTCCTTTTCGTCATACCGTGGGGCAGGCACTGGATCACCGGCACCACCGACACCGACTGGAAGCTGGACAAGGCCCACCCGGCCGCGTCGAGCCAGGACATCGACTACGTGCTCGAGCATGTCAACAAGGTCCTCAAGCGGCCGCTGACCCGGGAGGACGTGGAAGGCGTCTACGCCGGGCTCCGTCCCCTGCTGGCGGGGGAGAACGACTCGACGGCCAAGCTCTCCCGGGAACACGTCGTGGCACATCCAGTGCCCGGGCTGGTGGTGGTGGCCGGCGGCAAGTTCACCACCTACCGGGTCATGGGCAAGGACGCCGTGGACGAGGCCGGCAGGGCCCTCGATGAAAAGTCCCCGACAGTTGCACGGAAACCATCCCGCTGCTGGGCGCCAGCGGGTACAAGGCCGCCTGGAACCGCCGGAACCGCACGGCCGAGGAGTCCGGCGTCCATGTGGTGCGCGTCGAACACCTGCTCAACCGGTACGGCTCCATGGCGCAGGACGTCCTGGACCTGATGGCCGGGAATCCCAAGCTGGCCGAGCCGCTGCCTGGCGCCGACGACTATCTGGGCGCCGAAGTGGTGTACGCGACAACGCATGAAGGCGCCCTGCACCTCAACGACGTGCTGACACGCCGGACCAGGATCTCCATTGAGGCGTGGGACCGGGGGGTGTCGGCCGCTCCCGTCGCCGCTAGACTGATGGGGGATGTTTTGGGATGGAGCCAGACCCAGGTGGACAACGAAGTGGCCCACTACCTGGCCCGGGTTGAGGCCGAACGGCTCAGCCAGCAGCAGCCCGACGACGTCACGGCGGACGCGGCACGGCTGGGCGCCCCCGGAATCGTCCCGCTGAAGTAGGGCAGCGACGAAAGGTACTGATGATAAACGGTTCACTTGAGCGGTATGAGACCGAGCTCACCAACCCCGGCCTCGTGATTTTGGAGCTTGAGGCCGAATCGAGGGAAGATGCCGCGGCGCAGCTGGCCGCGAAGCTCTTTGAACAAGGCAGGGTCAGCGACCTTGCAGGCTTCCTGCGCCACGTCAACGCCCACGAACACCAGATGGCGACGGGCCTGCCCGGAGGCATCGGCCTGCCACACGCCCGCAGCGACTACGTCACGCAGACGTCCATCGCCGTCGGCATCACCAAATTCGGCCACAGCCTGGACTTCGGCGCCGTGGACGGCCCCGCCACGGTGATCCTGCTCATCGCCACCCCGGCGAGTTCCTTCTCCGAGCACCTGGAGGTCCTGGCCACGCTGGCCCGCAGCCTCTTCAAGGAGAACTTCCGCGAATCCCTGCGCCGCGCCCACGACAAAGAGGTCATTGCCGAGCTCATCAATTCCAGCCTGGTCTTCTTTGACCACTAGAAGTACGACGCCGGAACGTCCCGTGGCGCCGCCCGCCCGCCTGCGCCGCCCCGTCACCCCGCGGCGCATTCGTTGTTCTACACGCCTACGAAGTACCGTTGTAGTGTGTTAAAAACCGCCGTCAAGCCCAAATGGATTGCAGCCCTGGTCTTTGCCCTGGCCGTCGCTGCCGTCTTTGTCCTGCTGAGCCAATGGCAGTTTTCCCGGTCCACGCAAACCGACGTTGCCCCGCCCAGCGTGACGGAGAAGATCCAGCCGCTGCTTCAAACGCTCCGGCCCGGCCAGCCGCTGCTCGGCAGCCAGGAAGGCCAGCTGGTCACCGCGACGGGGCACTTCGACGCGGCCAGGCAGGTGGTGGTGCAGTCCCGGATGCAGGACGGCAGGGTCGGCTTCTGGGTGGTCACCGCGTTCGTGGTGGACGGTGCACCGAAACTTAAGGGACAGGCGGCCACCGACGAAGTGGTCATTCCCGTGGCCCGCGGCTGGGTCCCCGACGCGGCGGCGGCAAAGCCCCCGCCGGCGGGAACCGTGGAGCTCGAGGGCCGGCTGCTCAACTCCGAGGGCCCGATCCTGTCCAAAAACCTGCCGGCCGGGCAGGTCAGCGCACTGTCCTCGGCGGAGCTGACAAACCTTTGGCAGACCTCCACCTACGCGGCGTTCGTGGTGTCCTACCAGGAGCAGTCGGGCGGGGCCGAGGTGGGCGCCGCCGCCAGCCATGGAGAGCTTGTCCGCATCACCGTGACGGCGACGGACCAAAACGGCAAGGTCAACTGGCTGAACATCTTTTACGCCATCGAGTGGGTGGTGTTCGCCGGCTTTGCCGTGTTCCTGTGGTGGCGCCTGGTGGCCGACGACTACCGCCGCGAACAAGACGAGCTCTTCGACGTCCACCACGGCGATGAGGCATTGGAACCAGACTTAGGAGAGTCAGCACAGTGAGCGAAACAAACCCGGCCCAGCCCAACGACACCCCGGCAGGAAGTGGCGTCCCGACGGCGGCAGCCAAGCGCAGATTCGGGGGCACGCCCGCCCAGATCCTCGGCGCGCTGAAATTTTACAAGGTCCTGGCCTACGCCACCGGCACCATGCTGCTGCTGCTGTGCATCGAACTGATTGTCCGCTACGGCTTCCACAGTGTCCTGATGGCGGGTGGCACGAACTCCGTGACGGGCGCCTCGCACGGCTTCGGCTTTGTGGGGTCCGACGGCGTCGTCACCGGGGGCGTGAACGTCTCCACCCTGGTGCTCATTGTGCACGGCTGGATGTACGTGGTGTACCTGATTGCGGATTTCCGCCTGTGGTCGCTGATGCGCTGGCAGTTCGGCCGGCTGGTCCTCATCGCCCTGGGCGGCGTGGTCCCGTTCCTGTCCTTCATTGTCGAGGGCCGGATCCACAAGGAAGTCCTGGCCGAGGTGGCGGCTAACCCCAAGGCCGGGAAGCGGTACTGACCGTCCGCCTGAGGGCGCCGTGTCCCCGGTGGGCTGCCGCGCCTGAGTGCCCCGTCACTCGGCCGGCCCCCGCGGGCGGGCAGGCGGATGGCGTGGGTTAAGATTGAACCGTGACTAATCCCGCTACGGCCCAGACTTCCCAGAAGCCCGTCCTGGTTGTGGACTACGGAGCCCAGTACGCCCAGTTGATTGCGCGCCGCGTGCGTGAGGCCAATGTGTACTCGGAAATCGTGCCGCATACCCATACAACTGAGCAGTTGCTGGCAAAAAACCCGGCTGCCATCATCCTCTCCGGGGGACCCGCCAGCGTGTACGCCGACGGTGCGCCCAGCGTTGGCGCAGACTTGTTCGAAGCCGGCGTCCCGGTCCTGGGCATCTGCTATGGCTTCCAGGCCATGGCAGCTGCCCTGGGCGGCGCGGTCGCCAAGACGGGCGCGCGCGAATACGGCGCCACCCATGTGACCCTCACCGGCGAAGGCCGGTCCATCCTCGCCTCCACGCCCGCGTCGCTCAACGCGTGGATGAGCCATGGCGACAGCGTCCTGGAGGCCCCCGCCGGCTTTGACGTGCTCGCCTCCTCGGCCGGCGCCCCCGTGGCCGCCTTCGCCAACGAGGAGAAGTGCCTCTTTGGGGTCCAGTGGCACCCCGAGGTCAAGCACTCCGAGTTCGGCCAAAAGGTGCTGGAAAACTTCCTTTTCAACGCCGCCAAGGTGGAACGGAACTGGACCACCGGAAACATCCTCGACGAGCAGGTTGAGCGGATCCGGGAACAGATCGGCGACGCGAAGGTCATCTGCGGGCTCTCCGGCGGCGTCGATTCCGCCGTGGCCGCCGCACTCGTGCAGCGCGCCGTGGGCGAGCAGCTCACCTGCGTCTTTGTGAACCACGGCCTGCTCCGCCAGGGCGAGGCCGAACAGGTTGAACGCGATTTTGTGGCGGCCACCGGTGCCAGGCTCTACGTCGCCAATGAACAAGACCGCTTCCTGAACGCGCTGTCCGGCGTGTCCGACCCGGAAACCAAGCGCAAGATCATCGGCCGCGAATTCATCCGCGCCTTCGAGGAAGCCGAGCGGGCCATCATGGCCGAGGCTGCCTCCGAGGGAGAAGAGATCAAGTTCCTGGTCCAGGGCACCCTGTACCCCGACGTCGTCGAATCCGGCGGCGGCGAAGGCGCCGCGAACATCAAGAGCCACCACAACGTCGGGGGCCTGCCGGAAGACCTGCGCTTTGAACTCGTGGAGCCGCTGCGCGCCCTGTTCAAGGACGAGGTCCGTGCCGTCGGCGCCCAGTTGGGCCTGCCCGCGGAGATCGTCGGCCGCCAGCCGTTCCCCGGCCCCGGCCTGGGCATCCGGATCGTCGGTGAAATTACCGGCGACCGCCTCGATCTGCTGCGCAAGGCCGACGCCATTGCCCGTGCCGAGCTGACCGCGGCCGGCCTCGACAACGACGTGTGGCAGATGCCCGTGGTCCTGCTGGCCGATGTCCGCAGCGTCGGCGTCATGGGCGACGGCAGGACGTACGGCCACCCGATCGTGCTGCGCCCCGTCTCCTCCGAAGACGCCATGACGGCCGACTGGTCGCGCCTGCCATACGATCTGCTGGCGCGGATTTCCAACAGAATCACCAACGAGGTGGAGGGCGTCAACCGGGTGGTCCTGGACGTGACGTCCAAGCCGCCGGGAACCATTGAGTGGGAGTAATCACCCTAACCGAACGCCGGAGGCGGTCCGATAGTCCCTTTGAGGGCCTAATTTGGCTTCCCCCAGTGTGCCGGACGGACGTTGCGAGGTTGGGGCGCTAGCCTGAATTGCATGTCAGTATGGTCAAGACCGTTCCGAACGAGCGCAGAGAAGAAGGCATCCGTGTCCGAAGTCGCAAGTCCCGATGAGAGCTCGGTTGAGCTCCAAACCTGGCTTGCGGGATTGGACAGCTACGCGGGCCCCGACACCGCGCTGGCCTTCAGGAAGACGGAGTCCGGCTGCATCGACCTGACACATGCGCACCCGTCCGGGCTGGCCCAGCTCCTGGCCGGACGGAAAACGCGGCTGTCCACGTTGATCCGCGAACCCGAGCACTACTCCTCGGCCAAGCGTGCCGCCGCCGCACTCCGCGCCAAGATCTTCGAGTTGAGCACCGACCGCGGCATCGACGTCGGATACCTCGCCGCCGGGTTGGCCCGCTGGTCCGTGATCGGGGGCCCCAACAGCGGCGATGTCTGCGCGCCCGTGCTGCTGGCCGCCGTCGCACTGACCGTGCGGGCGGGGCAGGACGACTACGAGCTCCAGCTCATGGAGCAGGCGCAGCTGAACCCGGCCCTGGTGGCGCACCTTGCGCAGAACGCCAACATCCGGGTGGACGGGGCCGCCCTGGGCCGCCTGGCCTACAGCACCGCCCGGTTCGACCCGGCACCGGTGCTGGACAAGCTGCGGTCCCTGTTGTCGCCCATCGCCGGTGCCACAGTGGAGCACGACCTGCTCGTTTCCAGCTTCGCGTTTCTGGCCGACAACCTCCGCGACCCTGCCCTGCTGGCCGGGACGGAACTGCTGGGCCGGCTGCAGCGCAACAGCGAAGGCGACGTTCTCCCGGTCGAGCTGGAACCCGACTTTTCCCGGTTCACCCCCCTTGACCAGCGCCCTCCCCAGGACGAGCTGCTGGTCCTCGATGCCGATCCCCAGCAGCAGTACGTGCTGGACCTGATCGGTGAAGGGGAATCCGTGCTGGTGTCCACGCCGCCCGGCACGGGCCAGACGCAGACGGCCATCAACGCCATCGCCCAGTTGGTCCATGCCGGCAAGAGCGTCCTGGTGGTGGGTGAGCGCCGCAGCACCCTGAACGAGCTGGCGCAGAACCTGGGCAGCATGGACCTGGATTCCCTGCTCCTGCAGCTGAGCGCCCAGACGGGTCCCCAGCAGATCAAGTCCCAGCTGATCCGCGCCATCACACGCAATGAAAAGGCTGAGGAACCCCAGCTCGCCAGCCTGTACCAGACACTCGTGGACCACCGCCACCAGCTGGTGGACCACGTGTCGAGCCTGCACAATGTGCGCGAGCGCTGGGGCTGCTCGCCGTATCAGGCCATGCAGTCCCTGGCCGAACTGACATCGATCCACCCGGCACCGTCCACCACGGTGCGGCTCAAGCGCAGCGTCCTGGACAGCGTCAGGGAACGCGGCGAATTGAGCGGGCGCCTGCGCCGGGCGGCCGAACTGGGCTCCTTCAGCAAGGTGGCCGTCGGCAGTGCGTGGCACGGCGCGCGGCTGGTGACGCGCAAGGAAACCGAAGCGGCCTACGCCCTGGCCGAGGAGCTGTTCAAGCAGGTCCCTGTGTTCGCGGCGAAGATGCGCGACGTTGCCGACTTCGGCCAGATCCGGCACGGCAACACCTTTGCCGAATGGGGACGCCAGCTCGAGATGCTGGTGGCCATCCGTGAAAGCCTGGACAAGTTCAAGTCCGATGTTTTTGACTGGCCCATCGATGAAATGATTGCCGCCACGGCCACGGCCGCGTGGCGCCGCGAGCGCGGCATTGACATGCCCGCCCTCCAGCGGGCACGCTACCGACGCAACGCAAAGGACTTCGTCCGCCCAGGCGTGCACATAGCCGACCTGCACGAGTCGCTGGTGCTGGTCAATGAGCAAAGCGCCCGCTGGGCCGAGGCGGCCACCAGCAAGCGCCACCCGACAGTTCCGGCCGGGCTGGCCGAGCTGAACGGCAACTATCGCGAGCTCACCGAGAAACTGAATACGCTCGGCGCCGCCCTGGAACGCACCGTGGACGGCGGCGACCTCGCCAATGCCAACGTCGGCGAGCTGACGGGCCGCCTTGACGCACTGGTGCAGGACAAGGTGTCTCTGGAGACGCTGCCCGAGCGGACCCTGCTGTTGGAGAGCATGCGCGAGCAGGGGCTGGGCGAGCTGCTGGACGACCTTGCCCGCCGCGAGGTGGGCCCGTCGGAAACCCGGGCCGAACTGGAACTTGCCTGGTGGCAGTCCGCGCTGGAGGCCATGATCAGCGGCGACGACTACCTGGCCATGTCCGACGGCGACAAGCTGCGCAGGCTCGAGGCCGAATTCCGCCTGGCAGACCAGGCGCATGTGGCGTCCGGTCCTGCCCGGATCCGCTGGAAGCTGGCACAGGAGTGGCGCGAGGTGGTGGCCGGACGCAACCGCCAGGGCGAGATGCTGCGCAACGTGCTCAAGGACGGCCGGGTCTCCCTGGCTGCGCTGGGCGTCCAGGCCCCGGACCTTTTGAAGAACCTGGTGCCGGTGTTCACCGCCAGCCCCCTGGTGGTGCCCTCCGTCATCCCGGCGGGGTTCCGCTTCGACACGGTGGTAATCCTCGACGCCGAATCCACGTCGCTGCAATCGGCGCTGCCGGCCCTGGCCCGGGCCGAGCAGGTGGTGGCCTTCGGCGACGAACAAACCGCCTGCCCACGGAGCTTCACGGTTGCCGTGGGCGACCCGGCAAGCCGCATGGTGGACCAGCACCCGCTGGAAAGCGTGCTCGGCGCCTTGTCCCGCGTCCTGCCGCGGCACCGGCTGACCGTCTCCTACCGCGCCGTGGACGAGGACCTGGTCCTGCAGTTGAGCCGCGGCTTCTACGATTCGCAGCTGGAGCGCCTGCCCGACGGCCGTTCCGTGACCGGGCTGGAACGCTCCCTCTCCGTGGACTACCTGCCGGACGGCAAGGGCCTTCCCGGTGCCGGCGACGGCGGCGTGGAATCGGTGGTGGCCGAGGTCAACCGCGTGGTGGACATGGTGTTTGAACATGCCCGGGTCCGGCCGCGCGAATCCCTGGCGGTCATCACCGCCAGCGACCGGCACGCCGTCCGGGTGGCACAGGCGATCCGCCTGCAGATGGCGAACCACCCGCTGCTGGCCGGATTCTTCGAATCCGGGCCCGAGTCCTTCCGCGTGGTCACAGTGGACCGGGCCGCGGGGCTGGTGCGCGACCGTGTCATCTTCTCCCTTGGCTACGGCCGCACGCCCCATGGCAGGGCGCTGCACGGCTTCGGCCCGCTGTCCGAGCCCGACGGCCGCGCCAAGTTCGCACTGGCCATGACGCGGGCCCGGCACCACAACCACATCATCAGCTGCTTCCGCCCGGAGGACCTGGACCTGAAGCGCCTCAGCCACGGCGCCGTGGACTTCTTTGAACTGTTGGACCGTGAGCTGGCCGGGAACTCCCTGTTGGGGTCTCCTGCCTCCCGGGCGGAGGACAGCGAACGGGAAACCGGCGAGGACCCGCTGGTCGCCGACCTGGCGGACCGCCTCCGGGCCCGCGGGGCAAGGGTTTGGCACCACTACGACGGGGTGCTGGACGTTGTGGCTGCGCCGGATCCGGTGACGCTGCTGGGCCGCGAGGACCACGAGATCCCCGTGCCCGTGGCCGTGGAGTCCGACGGCACGGCCAAATACCAAAACATGAGCGTGCGCGAGCGCAGCCGCCTCCGGCCGCAGATGCTCGAACGCCTCGGCTGGCGCTACGTTCCGCTGTGGACGATCGAAGTCTTCACGGACCCCTCCAGCTGTGCCGACCAGATCGGCCGGTACCTCGGGCTGGTGTCCAGCGCGGGCGACGACGAACTGCCGTCCCTGATGGGGACACCCCTCGACACGTCCATGACAGCTGTCATCGATTCGCCGCGGTCCCGGCGGCGCCCGGCGGCCGGCGCGCCGACGGGTCCTGCCGCCACCAGGGGCGGATCCGCTGCGACGGAGCCGAACAGGCCGGCGCCTGCGGGACACACCATGGACGACTGGGAAGCAGTAAGGGCTAGTGAAGAAAGCGTGACCACGGTGAACAAACCGGCGAAGAACACCCACGGCGGCAACGCACCGGCCGACGGCCCGGCCGCCGCGGCGGACACCACGGAAGATGATGCCGGCGTGCTGCCGAAGCTCGCCCCCAACGACGCGGCGCACACCTGGGGCGACGACCGAGCCAACCAGGGCCACGACGAGTGGCTGCGCGAGAACAAGCCGCCGCACTGGGGTTAGGCAGGGTTGTGCAGGGGCGCAGAGGCATGGTTCCGCAAGGACGGCCGGACACGGTTCTGCAGGTCCAACCGTGGCCTGCAGGCTTGACGGTGTCATTTCACCAGAACCAGAAAGATCTTGCCGCGGGCAGAGGCGCCAGCGAGGAGGACCGCCTGGTCGCGGGTGGCGCCAACCACCACCAGGCCCTCGGAGTCCTGGGCCGCCAGCAGCCCACCGCTGGGAGCGGCCAGTGCCGGGGTCCACAGCACCGCCACTGACCTTGCGAGCACATCGCTTTGCATCGGCCCGTCCAGGCCCTTGCTTGCGCTCAGCACCACGTCGACCAATTGGCCCTGGCGCAGCAGCTGCACGGTGGAGGGGTCGGTGAGCCGAAGCGGAACGGCCTGGCTTCCGGGCGCGGCACCCACCAGCAGGCCGTCACCGATGAGGGCCGCGTCCGTCAGGACTTCGCCGCGGCGCACGGGGCCCGAGAGCCGGGTGCCCACCCAGGCCGGCACAGCGCCCGGGGACTGCCCCAGGGGGGCGGCCGGGGACTGCCCCAAGGTGGCACTTCCCGGGGGTCCGCTGCCGCCCCGGCCCGCTGCGGAGTCCGGATCAGGTGCGCCCAGGCTCCCCGCCGGCACCATGGAAGGGCTGACGTCGGCCGGCGTGAGATCAGCCGGACCCAGGGAGTGCCCGGCAGGCAGGTCGCGCGCGGCGACCCAGACCAGCGAGGTGGCCGGGGGCACGGGCGTCAGCTGCTGCACGGCAGTGGCAGCAGCGGCACACAGCAGCAGGGCGGCAGCCAGCCGGCGCCGACGCTTGAGCTGGCGCCACAGCCTTTGGCCCGGAGTGGCCGGTCGGGTCCGCGCGGACCAGGACGGACCCCGCGGTGGGGGATAAAGCGGTGCGGGGTACCGCGGCTGGCTGCCACGTCCGGGGCTGGTGGAGGACCTCATGGCCCAACGCTAGGTGCCTCGACGCCGCACGGACAGGACCGGAAGCCGGAATGTGGGCAGCGGGCGTCGCCACGCAGCCTGTGGAGGGATGAATGCCGTTGGTCATGTCCCGGGTGGGCCGCGCGCTGGAGTCCCGCGCCCGCAGGACGCCGCCAGAGGGCCAGCGCCCGCGTGACGCCGCTTGCGGAACGTCGCCAGCCGGCCGGCACTTCCGGGCCGGGGCCCTTACGCCGCCAGGCCCTGCGCCGCCGCCGCGGAAGCTAGCTGGCGACGGAGGCGGTGGCCTTGGAAGCCGACACGGTCGAAGCCGAAGCGGTGGAGGCGGAACCGGACGTTGCCTCGACGGTGGCCGGCGCGGGCGCCTTGGAACCGGAGTCACCGGACCCGCTGTCGGACCCCGAAGCGCTGCTGGCGGCAGGGACGGTGCTGGATCCGGAGCGCGAGTCAGTGCGGTAGAAGCCGGAGCCCTTGAAGACCACGCCGACGGAGTTGAATTTCTTGCGCAGCTTTCCGCGGCATTCCGGGCAGACGGTCAGGGAGTCGTCACTGAACGATTGCTGGATGTCGAATGCATGGCCGCAATCTTTGCAGGCGTACGCGTAAGTGGGCACTGATTTCCTCCTGGATGCATGCGTCGGGACCGCGGTTGCCGCAGCAGTGGCTGATGCACTGGCTGGCAGTCCAAGGTCCCGAGTGCTAATTCTATCACCGCTTACCACAACGCCCCGGGCGCGTTACTTATTTCACAAGGTCCGGTTCACCGCGCGGCACGCCCAGCCTTGCTCCAGCCTCCGGGCGTCACCACCCACCCGACGGGCTGGTCGAGGGAGTCGTGCGGGAGGGTGCCTTCCGGAAACACCTCCCGTTCAAGGACGACGGCGGCCGTGGGCACCGTGCGCCCGGCGCCGTCCGCGGGGGATCCGGGGAACGCCAGGGCGGCCAGAAACCGGTCGTAGTAGCCGCCTCCCTGGCCCAGGCGCACACCCGCGGCGTCCGCTGCCAGCGCGGGCAGCAGGATGCCGTCCACGGGACCCAGCCCGGCAAAGGCCAGGCGCGGCCCCACCGGTTCCATGACCGGTGCCAGCGCGCTGCGCGCCAGCTTGACGCCGGGGGTCCACTCAGCCCAGGAGAGCTGGTGGTCCGCTTCGCAGGCAGGCACAAAGACGCGGTGTCCGGCGTGGACCAGGGCCTCCAGCAACAGGCCGGTCCCTGGCTCGACGCCGGAGGAAATGTAGGCGCAAACGGTTCCCGGCGGCTCCGTGCCGCGCAGCTGCGCGGCCCACCCCACCCCGGCGGAAGCCAGGCCGGCCTCGGCAAGGTGACGGGCGGCGTCGTCCATGGAACGGCGGGCGGCGCGCAGGCGGGAACGCCACTCGGCCTTGGTGGTGGGTGCCAAGGATTCTCCTCTTCTCCGGTCGATGCGGGTGGTTACCCAGCCCAAGCTAGCAGGGCGCGGGCCCGAAACTAGGGCATTCTGCGCTCCGCGCAGCCGCGTCCGTTAGCCTAGGAGCATGACTGATGTTTCGCGCGTACGTAAAGCCGTCATTCCTGCGGCCGGACTGGGAACCCGCTTCCTGCCGGCAACGAAGGCGATGCCGAAGGAAATGCTGCCCGTGGTGGACAAGCCGGCCATCCAGTACGTGGTTCAGGAGGCAGTCAGCGCGGGCCTGACGGACGTGCTCATGATCACCGGGCGCAACAAGCGCGCCCTCGAAGACCACTTTGACCGGGTCCCGGTCACGGAGCAGCTGCTCGCGGCCAAGGGCGACACCGAGAAGCTGGCGGCCATCCAGCACGCCACCGACCTGGGCGAAATCCACTACGTGCGCCAGGGCGATCCCAAGGGCCTGGGCCACGCAGTCCTGCGTGCCAAGACCCACGTGGGAAATGAGCCGTTCGCGGTGCTGCTGGGCGACGACCTCATTGACGAGCGCGACGAGCTGCTGACCACCATGATCGACGTCCAGGCCCGCACGGGGGGGTCCGTCATTGCGCTGATCGAGGTTCCGCGGGACAAGATCTCCGCCTACGGCTGCGCCGACATGACCGTGGTTGAGGGGGAAAACTACGTCAAGGTCAACCACCTGGTGGAGAAGCCCGCGGTGGAGGACGCGCCGTCGAATCTTGCCGTCATTGGCCGCTACGTGCTGCATCCGGCTGTTTTTGAGGTGCTGGAAAACACGCCTCCGGGACGCGGGGATGAAATCCAGCTCACGGACGCCCTGCAGACGCTCGCGACCCGCGAGGGGGACGGCGGAGGCGTCTACGGTGTGGTGTTCCGCGGCCGCCGCTATGACACCGGCGACAAGCTCAGCTACTTGAAGGCCGTGGTGACCCTGGCATGCGAGAGCGACGACCTCGGCCCGGACCTGCGTGACTGGCTGGGCGAGTTCGCAGCCCAACTGCAGAAGTAACGTCCGTGTGGGGCCAGGCCATTTGGCCGGTGACGCTGGAATCCGGTGACCTGGTCCTGCGCCCCATCAAGCTGCGGGACAAGGCGGAATGGACGCGGGTGCGGGCCCGCAACGCCGCCTGGCTGCAGCCGTGGGAGGCGAGCAGCCCGGCCGGCCAGGGTGAACTGCCCACCTTTGGCGGCATGGTCCGCGCCCTCAACGAACAGGCACGGGCGGCCACGGCGCTTCCCTTCGTCATCACCGAGCGTATGCCGGGGCAGTCAAAGCCGGCACTGGTGGGCCAGCTGACGGTGTCCTCGATCATGTGGGGCTCGGCCATGATGGCGTCGCTGGGCTACTGGGTGGACCGGGACCGGGCCGGCCGCGGCATCGCCCCGACGGCGGTCGCCATGGTCACGGACCACTGCTTCCGCACGCTGGGCCTGCACCGGATGGAGATCAACATCCGGCCGGAAAACGCCCCGAGCCTGCGGGTGGTGGACAAGCTGGGCTTTCGCGATGAGGGGCTGCGCCCGCGCTACCTGCACATCAACGGGGAGTGGGCCGACCACCGCAGCTTTGCCCTGACGGCGGAGGAGGTCCCCGGCGGCCTGCTGAACCGGTGGCTCGGCAGCCTCCGGTAATTGTTTCGCCACCTTGCGACACACCGGCAGTAATGCCGGTGGCGGCATGTTTGACCTCTAGGGTTGAAATGTGGAAGCGCCGCGGCCGGGTTTCCCATATTTGGTAGTTGTTGCGACTGCCGCACCGCAGGCACGCCAGACCAGCAGTAGCAGGAGACGTCAATGGAACGCACTATTTCCGACGCCCACGCCCACGTGGAGCCGGAACGCCCATCCGCCGCGCCCGTTTCCGGACCTGCCCCGCTCACCATTTACTGGGGCCGGACGGCCGTTGCCGCCGTGGGCCTCATCGCGCTCCTTACCGCTTTTGTCTCCGGCGGCCTGAGCCTGTTCCGTGTCGGCTCTTCCGTGCTCGGCTGGACGGGCCTCATAGTCTTCCTGGCCGTGCTGGCCGGGCTGCGCGCCGTGGCCGTGCGCGACCACAACGCACGCCGTGCGGCCGTCCGGCTGGCGGCTGAACGTACGACGTCGGACGCCGGGTCCGCGGCACCGTCCGGTCCCGCCGTGGAACCGCGCCCGACGGTCCTGTTTGACGGGGCCCAGGGCGCCCCCGCCGGCAAGCCCACCCGCGCGCAGAAGCCGCTGACGGCCGAGGAACTGCGCAACGCCGCCCTGCGCGTCGCGGCCCAGGGCACGGCGGACGCGAAGCTGGCCCACACGCAGACCGTGGCCGAGGGTGAGCTCTCCGCGGAGACCTGGGAGCCCGTGGAGGTGCCCAAGCCCGGCTATGTCACGGCAGCCCGTGCCGCCGCCGCGGCCGCCGCCCCGCTTCAGGTTCCCGCAGTGCCCAGGTCCGCCGGGACGTCCATCAAGGCCGACCAGGCCGGCATTGGAATGCCCGCGGCTGACGCCGCTGCGGCGCCGGCCGTTGTGGACGGCGGCAAGGCGGGGGAGGAGCCGGCCGCCGCCGAGAAGCAGGCAAATGCCGGCCACGGACTGAACAACCTCGACGTAGTGCTCCGGCGCCGCCGCGCGTAAACGCCGACCGGTGGTCGAGCCTGTCACCGGTGGTCGAGCAGCGAGCTTTGCGGGCGCGTCGAGACCCCCAGGCGCGGTGGTCGAGCTTGTCACCGGTGGTCGAGCAGCGAGCTTTGCGAGCGCGTCGAGACCCCCCAGGCCCGGTGGTCGAGCCTGTCGCCGGTGGTCGAGCAGCGAGCTTTGCGAGCGTGTCGAGACCCTGATTTCGACGAGCTCAATTACCGGTGGCCCCATGCCCCGCCCGAGGGTAGCCTCGAGCCATGGTGCTGAT
>Ga0134128_10006051_pt1 | contig 14650 bp, 12 predicted proteins | sample KB31754_FD_96462 | JGI IMG/M metagenome (GOLD analysis project Ga0134128, IMG submission 96462) | Terrestrial soil microbial communities with excess Nitrogen fertilizer from Kellogg Biological Station, Michigan, USA - KB3-175-4 | ecosystem: Environmental > Terrestrial > Soil > Unclassified ... | reverse complement strand
GCCATGTTTCTGCACTGGAAGCTCAATCGCGACGCCTGCATGCTGAACAATTTGGAAAACTGGCTCCGCCATCGCCGCTGGCGGGCGCCCGAGACCAATCGGGAAGAAGGCGCCTGGTTGCGCACGCTTCTGAGCGACGCCACCGGGATCGCATGGACGAAGGGTCAAATGGATGCGGTCATCTACGGCACCATGAGCCTTTTCTGGTTGTTGGCGCTGGCCCATTTCCTCAGGAAATTTTGAGAATCAAGGCCGTCCTTAGACCCTTGAAAGACAGGGGTTCCGACCCCATCTCCATCGCGTTCCGGGGGCTCCCAGAGCACCGGAAAAACCGCAACGCTTTTAGGAGGTTGTCATCATGCGTTTGGACTATTCGCCTTTTTTCCGTTCCACCGTCGGCTTCGATCGCTTGCTGGATTTGCTCGATTCCGCCGACACCGTCCAAGGCTATCCGCCCTACAATATCGAGCGCAGTGACGAGAATAATTATCGCGTCACCGTCGCGGTCGCGGGCTTTGGCGAGAAGGATATCAACATCGAAGTGGCGGACGGGGTTTTGACCGTCACCGGCAAGCGCGACAGCGCGGCTGCGTCCACTTATCTCCACCAGGGCATCGCCGGCCGCGCTTTCGAGCGCAAGTTCCAACTGGCTGAGCATGTTGAGGTCAAGGGCGCCAAGCTGGAGAACGGGCTGCTCCATGTCGATCTCGAGCGCGTCGTGCCGGAGGCCAAGAAGCCGCGCCGGATCACGATCAACGCGCCCGAGCTCAAGACCATCGACGGCGGCGCCAAAGCCGCCTAAGCCTTAAACCAGACTAGGACTGTCTCCCCCCGCGCGGCGAAAGCCGCTGCGGGGGAGATGTTTTGTGAGCGGTTGCCGCGAACAAAACAGAGGGGGCAAGAAAGTCCCCGCATGGGCGTTGTCATTGGCGGGGGAAGATGTCTTTGAGCGCTTGCGCGAAAAAGACAGGTGGAGGTCACAAAAACTGTTCCGCCCCGTTTTTTATTGTTAGCCTGTTGTCCAGAAGCAGCGTGGTTCGGCGATGGCTTTGTGGACAGCTTCCCGCAAAGGCGGGATGAACGAGATCGAAGAATTGCGAGCCCAGTTCGCGCAATTGTTCACGCGTTTCGGTCCGCCGCCATCCGACATGAGTTTCGAGCCGGCGCAGCTCGGCCCGGTCCGGGGCGAATGGCAACGGCCTGCGCGTGCCCATGCGGGCCGGACGATTCTTTATTTCCATGGCGGGGGGTTCATCACCGGAAGCCCGGAGACCCATCGGGGCCTGGCCGGCAGGCTGGCGCAAATCGGCGAGGCCGAATTGTTCTCGGTGGGATACCGCCTGTCGCCGGAATATTTCTTTCCCGCGCCCGTTCGTGACGGAATCGATGCTTATCGCGCCCTTCTCGGCCAGGGCGTCGATCCCCGGCAAGTGGTGCTGGCCGGCGACGGCTCCGGCGGCGGGCTGGCCTTCGCGGTGGCGCTGGCGATCCGCAATGCCGGCCTTGCCATGCCTGCGGCCATTGCCGCCATGTCGCCCTGGGCCGATCTCTCGCTATCGGGTTGGTCGCTGCTTACCAACCAGAAAAGCGACGCCTGGCTCAATTGGCCGCTGCTCTTCCAATGCGCCCGTCATTATCTGCGCAAGGCCAACCCGGCCGACGCCTATGCGTCTCCTGTGTTCGCCAATCTCAAGGATTTTCCGCCCGTGATGGTGCATGCCGGCTCGGCGGAAATCTTGCGCGACGATTCTTCCAAGCTGGGCGATCGTGCGGCGGAAGCGCAAACGCCCGTGAGCGTCGAGATCTATGACGGCATGGGGCATCTCTTCCAATGCGACCGGGAAAGCAACGAAGCCAAGGTCTCGTTAACGCGGCTGGGTCAATTCATCCGCAACAAGACCAGGATCGAGGAAATGGCACCGCCCCAAACGGAAACCTCCGAGTCCGACGCCAACGCATCTTGATGCGTGGCCCAGACTGATGGGGGTATCAACCAACAGCCGCCACCGCGAACTTCATGGGCAGTTTGGCGCCCTGAAGTTCCACGCTGGTCATGTCGGCGTCGCGCAGATCCGCCGTGCTGAGATTGGCGCAGGAAAAATCGCTGCCGGTCATGCGCATGCGGCGCAAATCCGCGCCGCGGAAATCGGTATAGCGCGCCTCGGCGTGGTCGAGCCGGGCAGGCAACAATCGATCGTTGCCGATTAAAAGCGGGCCCAACTTGGCGTCGCGCAGATCGGCATGATTGAGCTTGGCGCCGGACATGTTGACGCCGCGGAGATCGGCCCCCATGAACCGCGCGGAGCGCAGGTCGCAGCCGGAGAGGTTGCTGCCTTGCAGCGACGTGCCTGTGAAATCCACGCCATAGAAGGTGGCGCCCGGCGCGATCAGGGCGGTGAGCTTATGTTTGGTAAGATCGCGGACCCAGCGCAGGTCCAGGCCCGACAGATCGGCGGGCTTGCCCTCGCGGCCGTCGCTTCCGGCCCAGCGCATATGCGCCCTGAGCATCGCATCGATCCGCTCGCTTTCCGTCTGGTCAGGCTTCGGCCGTTCGGTGAGAATGCCCGAGAGGTCCGCGCCATGGGTATTGGCCAGATCGAGCTTGGCCCCGATCAGGATCGCTCCGGCGAGGTCGGCCCCGGTGAGATTGCAGCCCGAGAGGTCGGCGTTTTCCAGATTGGCGCCGGTGAGCCGGGCCTGGCGGAGATTGGCGCGGATAAGCCGGCAGCCTTTCATCATCGCATCGCTGAAATCGGCCTGCACCGCGACCGCGCCGGTGAGCTTGGCGCCTTCGAGGTTGGCCGAATTGAGCATGGCGGCGGGAAGTTCGGTGGGACCCACGTCATGCTGCAAGAGCCGCAAATTGCCATGGCGGTCTTTCTCCGCGATGGTGCCTTCGCGCATATCGGCTTCGAACAGGTCGGCGCTGATCAGGTTTGCGCCTCTGAGCGAAACACCTCTGAGATCGGCGCGGCGCATCAAGGCGCCTTCCAGATTGGCGCGGCGCAGGTCGGCGCCGAAGAAGCTGGCCGATTCCAGCCGGGCGCCGGAGAGATTGGTCTCCTCGAGGACCGCGCCGGTGAAATCCGCGTCAGTGAGATTGCGGCCTGCCAGGTCAAGGCCCGACAAATCGCGGAAGGCGAAAGTGGCGCGCGCGCCGCCCACCCGGCCGGAATGGAGCGCTTCGTGGCGGGTCACCGCCTCCAAAACCTCTTTCTGACTCAATTTGGCAAAGCCGGTATGCCGGGCTTTGATCATGCGGAAGGGCGCTCGATTAAGCCTTTTTCACCCCCGGATCATGGCCCGGACAGGCCTAACACCTGATTAAAACGTGAAAATTTGCTGTTGAACGGGGATGCGGGGCCTGCGTACAAAGGCGGGCCGGGGCAAAGCCCGGGCGGACCAAGGCGGAGCGAGCCAAAGCGGCTATCTGAGAGGCCGGAGCCAAATCAAGGGTTTGCCAAGCAAGGCTTGAACCGGCTCCGGTCCACGGGACCTTGACCAACATTTAAGAGGTTTGGATTTTGAAGCACCGCTTGATGCTTTCCGCCGCCACGGCAGCGCTGCTGGCTGCGCCGTTGACACTTGGCGCGCTGGCCGACACCACCATATCGAACGGCACCAAGACCGCGCTCACGACCAGCACGGCGGGCAACATCACCATCAACGGGGGCGGTAGCGTGTCGATCAAGGCGGCATCGCCCGCAGTGACCATCAACAGCAACAATTTCCTTCTCAACCAGGGCGGGATCTCCAACGAGAACACGTCCAACGCCATCGGCGTGGAGGTGAACACCGCCAGCGGCAATATCGTCAACTCGGGCGGCATCTTCAATGTGGGTGGCATCTCGCTCACCGGCGACGGTGCGGGCAAATCCGCGATCCTCTTCGAAGGCGGCAACACATTCTTCGCACCCGTCACGCTGGAAACGGTCACCACCACCGCCGGCAGCGCCGCCACCACCGTGACCGGGTCCTCGGTTCAGGTCCAAGGTGACCAGAGCAACGATTTCACCGTGCTCCAAGGCACCACCATCGACGGCGACGTGGTGATCGCGGGCAGCATGGGCCTTTCCCGCAGCACCAATTCGAGCGTGGCCGGAGACACCGCCGTGGACATCGAGGGCAACCTTCAGGGCAATTTCCTGATCGCCCAAGGCTCGGCTATCAGCGCAGTGGGCAACCAGGCGCGGGGTGTGGTGATCCTGGGCCCCCTCAGCCCGTGCCAGGACAATGCCAGCGTCGGCTATACCTGCGCCAACAGCGGCACAGCGCTGGCTTCGACCGGTGGATTCTACAATTTCGGCACCATCGCCGTTCGGGGCATCCAACTCCCCAACCACCGGCTCCTGAATGATTTCGAGAGCGGCAGCGCGGTGATCATCGCCAATTCGGTGGCGGGCGGTTTCTTGAACGGCGGTCCCTCTACCGGCAATACCACCATTCCCAACGCCACGATCAGCGGCAATGGCGATATCGGCGCCACCAGCGGCGGCCAGATCCTTTCACCGGTGATTCAGATCGACCCCGGCCTATCCGTGAGCGCGCTTTCGCCCACACCGCGCGGTCCGGCACTGTTCGGCCCGGTCCCAAGCACCGTCGATTCCGTGGACGGCTCGGCCACCGGCTACGCCTTCATCAACCATGGCACGATTGCCGCCGCGCCGGTCGATCCCGATGTGAGTTCGCAAGGCGTGGTGATCCAGGGTTCGTCGGCGACGAATTACACCTGCTTCAGCGGCTCGGCGACCTCGTGCGTGGGCGCCACGCCGGGAACGCTCGCCACCCAGGGCGGCCTGCTCAACACCGGCACGATCCGGGCCCAGGCCACGACGCGGGAAAACACCACCTTCAACATCTCATCCGAAGCTTTGTTCATCGGTTCTTTCGCCACGGTGCCGCGCCTGGACGTCAAGAGCGAGTTCATCAGCGGCACCACCTTCACGGCCGGCACTATCGCGGCGATCGTGGGCGGGCCGGGCGGCGGCATCGCCACCGCCGTGCAAATCGGCACGCAGGCCCAAGTGCCGCAGATCGACGTGACCCAGCACGCCAGCATCAATGCCACGGTCGAGACCAGCACGCTGTCGCCCGACTCGACCATCGCCACGGCGTCCCAGCCTTTCACCCAGAGCGCCACGGCCATCCTGGATCAGTCCGGCAGCGTGCGGATGATCAACAACGCGGGGTCGATCCTGGCGGTCACCACCGTCCAGACCGCGCAGTCGAACGCCTTCACGGTCAATTCTACCCAGGCGATCAATCTCATCGCCGGCACCGCGGGCGGCACGGTGATCAACAATAGCGGCGTGATCGAAGGCGATATGCTGTTCAATTCCGGCGGCGGCAACAATGTGCTGAATGTCGGCAATACCGGCACCGGCTTCGGCGACACCAGCGGCAATGCCAACGCCACCGTCGCCATTGTTCAGGGTGCGGCCGTCACCAATACGCCCTTTGCCTATGCTTCGGTGTCCGGGCATATCGACGGCGCCGTCTCAGGCGCCCCGCCCATCACCGAGGTGGGGTTGCTCGATTTCGGTTCCGGCACTGGCAACCAACTGCATGTAGGCGGCTTCGGCTATGTCAACGATGTGATCGCAGCCGCGCCGGGGGGCGTCGATGTCCAGGTGGACAATAACGGCCAACTCTTCGTCGCCACCAATGGCGCGGTCCCCACCTTCAATGTCAACAATTTGACCGTGGGCGCCGGCGGCGAACTGGGCCTCACCCTCACCCAGATCAATGCCAACGCCGTCCATCCGGTCGTGCTGGCGCAAAGTTCCGCCAATATCGATCCCGCCGCCAAGGTGGGCTTGCAATTCGGCGGCTTTATTTCGGCTCCCGACGTGAACAATCCCACGCCATTGACGATGACGCTGGTAAGCGCGCCGGGCGCCGATTTCCAACCTCTGATCGCCGCCGAGAATCCGCAACTGGCGACGGAAATTCCCTTCCTGTTTCAGGCGAGTTCGGCGCCTTTGTCTCAAGGCAGCTCGGGCGGCAACACGACTTTGCTTCTCACGCTGACGCCGCGCGTGCCTGGGCCCGGCACTACGGCGAACCCCGGGCTCGATCTTCAGCATGACGCTTTGACGCTGTTCCCGCATACCGCGGCGGCGCTCGCCAATGATCCCCTTTTGGGCCAGGCCATCGCGTCCAGCATGACGATCTACAACACCAACGGCCTGGCCACGAGCGGCATCAATGTCGCCGCCAGCCAGCAAAGAGCGCAGCAGATATTCTCGCAATTCACGCCCGACGTGTCGGGCGGGACCCGCCAGGTGGCGATTATGCTCACCGATCAGGAAAGCGGTCCCACCGCGGCGCGCCAGCGGCTGTTGCGCGAATATGGCCACCAGCCGGGCGACCTCACACTTTGGAGCACCGAGTTCACCGGCTTCATCGACAATGCCGGTCGCGTCGATGCCGACGGCTCCCTCACCAATTACAAGGATCACGGCTTCGGTTTTGCCGTGGGCATGGATGCCGGCTCGCCCCAAGGGGGCTGGTATGGCGGCGCGCTCAGCGTCTATAGCGGCGATGTGAGCGAGACCTTGCCGCGTTCCAGCCTCACCCACGAATTCTGGTATATGCTCAGCGGCTATACCAATTGGCGTGGGCGCCACATCTTCCTCGACACCACCGGCACGGTGGGTTACGGCAGCCTGGACGGCAACCGCACCTTGATCGTGGGCGACCAGGCCCGGGATGCGAAGAGCAAGCGCGCCGCCCTGATGGGCTCGTTGGGCGCCACCACCGGCGCGTTCTTCAATTTCAGCTTCTTGAGCGTCACGCCGCATATCGGCCTGGACGGCCTCACTATGCGGGAAGAAGGCTATACCGAAAATGGCGGCGGCAATGGATTGGACCTTCAGGTCGCGCCTTACTACGCCAATTCGCTGCGCACTTCGCTGGGCAGCGATTTCTCCACCAGCTTCGATATCTTGGGCGCCACCGTGACGCCGGAAGCGCGCCTGGGTTATCGCTACGACCTGGTCAGCATGCCGGTGAAACTCAAGGCGGGCTTTGTCTCCACCGGTGGTATCCAGACGCCGGGCAATACCGTCACCTTTGTCGGACCCGATCCCGATACCGGCAATGCGGTGGCGGGCTTCAGCCTGGGAGCGGGCACCGATACCTGGCAACTGGGTGTCAATTACGACTGGATACGCGGCAACAACGGCTCGACCTCGCAAGTCGGCACGCTCACCCTGCTGGGTCGTATCTAGTTTTTTTGGATACCCTCCGGCCTATGCATCGCAAGCGCGGCTCGCGGCCACCTCCCCTTCAAGGCGCTTTGCGCCGAACGGGAGGCAGGGCACGACCTGGCTTCAACGGATTTTTTGCGTCTTGGTCCCGACAGATGGGGCAATTAATTATCCTTCGCCAACGCGATAAATTTCGCCACATGCTCTTCCGGCGTGGCGAAGGCCGTGGCGATGCGCGCCACCAATTTGCCGTTCTGGGCGGGAATCCAATCATGAAAGATCGCGCCGCCGGCCCGTAGCTTGGCGGCTTTCCCGACGCTCATACGGGCGAAGACCATGTTGGTCTCGACCGGCGCTGCCATCTCGATGCCCGGCACCTGTTCCAGCGCCTTGGCGATCCGGCCCGCCACGCCATTGGCTTGCGCGGCGCTCCGCCGCCACAAATCGTTTTTCAGCATCGCCTCCAGTTGCGCAGAGACAAAGCGCATCTTGGAGGCGAGATGTCCGCCCCGCTTGCGGCGAAAGCCGAATTCCCCGGCCAAGCCTTTGTCGAAAAAGACCACCGCTTCGGCCGCCAGGGCGCCCGCCTTGGTGGCGCCAAAGCACAGCACATCGACGCCCGCGCGCCAGGTCGCATCCGCCGGACTGCAATTGAGATAGGCCATGGCGTTGGCGAAACGCGCGCCGTCCATGTGCAACTTGAGGCCTTTGGCGTGCACCGCCTCGCTGATCGCGGCAAGTTCGGATGGTTTATAGACGGTGCCCCATTCGCTGGCCTGGCTGAGGCTCACTGCCCTGGGCTGTACGCTATGGACACTTCCATCCAGTCCGGCGAGGCCTTCGGCGATGGCTTCAGGTGTGATCTTTCCGTCCTTCCCCTCAAGCCCGATCAGCTTGGCGCCGGAAAAGAATTCGGGCGCCCCGCATTCCGAGGTCATGATGTGGCTGTCCCGGTGGCACAGGATCGCGCCGAAAGACGGGGTGAGACAGGCCAGCGCCAGCGCGTTGGCGGCGGTGCCGGTAAGAACGGGGAAAACTGTCACCTGGCGCTCGAACAGGTCCGAGAACCGCGCCGTCAGGCCTTGGGTGATGGAATCGTTGCCATAAGCCATCTCGGCTCCGTGATCCGCCGCGCTCAGCGCGCTCCAGACTTCGGGCAGGGCACCATAGGCATTGTCGGACGCGAAGTTCATCACCAGCTCCCCGTATTGGCCATCGAGGCCCAAGGTTCTTTGGGCGGCAAAGGCTGGCCTTCTTGCAAGAGCTCGATCGAGATGCCGTCGGGCGAGCGGATGAACGCCATGCGCCCGTCGCGTGGCGGGCGGTTGATGGTGACACCTTGCATCATCAGCCTTTCGCAAAAGGCGTAGATATCGTTCACGCCATAGGCCAGGTGGCCGAAATTGCGCCCGCCGGCATAATTTTTTTCGTCCCAATTCCAGGTGAGCTCGACCATCGGGCTGTCGCCGCCGCCGCCGCGTTGCTCATCGTCCGGAGCGGCTAGGAAAACCAAGGTAAAACGGCCTTTTTCATGGTCGGTGCGCTTGACCTCCTTAAGACCCAGCTTGGCGCAATAAAAATCCAACGCCGCCTCCAGGTCCGAGACACGCAACATCGTATGCAGGTACCGCATGGTTTATTGCCCTCTCATTGTATGCCGGACTTTACCCGCGAAAGGCGAAAATCGCGCAAATCCAAGGCGCTATTTCCCGGTCCAACAAGCGCCGGATCGGACGGGATTTTTCGCCGCATCCTGTGACACAAAATCCGTGAGCGGAACTGCGGCAACCCTCTTTGGGACCAGAAAATTCCTTTGCTGCCGTTGCGAGAGCGAGGCGCCATGCGGCTTTGGCGTGGGCCGGAATCCATAGATTTTTTTGGTTTTTTGCCTTCAGTCCAAAGCCTCCTTCCTTCATGCTGCAAATGCGAAGGCGCATAGCGAAGAACGGGCATCGCATTGCGCCATACGGGGTTGTCGCGCGGCATGCAAGAACAGCCCCCAGCAAGCACGGTCGCATTTCCTCTTGCCAAGCGCGATTACCATTGCTTTAAGAAAGGCCAACGAGCGCTAGGCAATGGCGCCAGGTTGGGCTTTTGACTCGATCCCTTAGTTTGTGAGCCCGGCGCACGTGCGCGCCGGGTTTGTTTTGTCAAGTGAGCGAAAACATGGAACGTCCAAATCACGATCTACAGGCGATTGTCGCGGGTTCGAACCAAGGCCGTGCTGTAAGCCTGGCCATCACCATCGCGATTCAGGTGGGAGTGATCCTGGCGCTTATTGCCGGATTGGCCGCATCCCAGATCAAGAAGGAATTGGCCTCGATCAGCGCATCGGTCGAGCGGCCGAAAGTCATTCCCAAGGCGCCGCCGCCCCCGCCGCCGAATCTCATCAAGCCCCCGCCTGTCACCACCGTGGTCCCGCAATTCGCCATTCAGGCGCCGCCGCCGCCCGCCGCTCCGGCTCCGGTCAAGGCTGCGCCGCCCGCGCCGCCTGCCCCGATCAAGCCGACCGAACTCAAGGCGATCGCGCGTACGCACACGCTTCCGCCCTATCCCACTATCTCTCAGCGTCTGGGCGAGCAGGGGACGTCTCAATTGCAGGTCGCCATCAATACGGAAGGCGCCGTCACGGACTGCAAGGTCACGAAGTCGTCCGGATCCGAGCGGCTTGATACTGCGGCCTGCGAATATGTGAAGGGCCACTGGAAATGGCAGCCCCCCACGCAGGAAGGCAAGCCCGTCACCGCCAACACGATGGTGGACGTCGTCTGGAATCTTAAGAACGCCCAATAACCAACTAATCTGCTTAATCCACGGAGTGAGAAAATGACCTTCAAGACCCTGACGATCGCAACCGCTATCGTCTTCATGTGTGGCCTGGGCGCTGTCGTCCCGGCCTCTGCGCAGAATGCGCCGGCGGCACCCGCTGCTTCCGCCCCGGCGCCTGACGCGAATGCGGCTGCGCCGAATGTGCAGGTCCCGTCCAATGCGCCCAAGACCAACACCGCAGCCGCCAAGGTGGCCGCGGCCGATCAGTCCACGCCTTACGGCATCGAACATCTCTGGGTGAACGGCTCGTGGATCGACCGTTTCATCATGATCGTGCTCGCCATCATGTCGGCCGGCACCTGGTACATCTTCATCAGCAAGTACATCGACCAGGCCCGCATCCTGGGTCACTCCAAGCTGGTCGATAAGAGGTTCTGGACCTCGGCCACCATCACCGAAGGCATCGAGAAGCTGCCGAAGAACTCGCTGTTCCGCGCCCTTGCCGAAAGCGGCCATCGCGCCACTACCGAGGGCACCTCGCTGGTCGGCATGAATGACTGGATCGGCATGTCCCTCACCCGCGCCCTGGAAGACGCCAATGCCCGCCTTCAGGGCGGCGTCACCTTCCTGGCTTCAGTCGGTTCGGTCGCTCCGTTCGTTGGTCTGGCCGGTACCGTGTGGGGCATTCTGCAAGCCTTGATCGCGATCGGCGTTGCCGGTCAGGCTTCCATCGACAAGGTGGCAGGCCCGGTCGGTGAAGCGTTGATCATGACCTTCCTTGGCCTGGCTGCGGCCGTGCCGGCGGTGTTGCTCTACAACTACCTCGTGCGCCGCAACAAGATCATCACCGAGAAGCTGCGCGCGTTCGCGGGCGACCTGCAGAGCTACCTGGTCAGCAAGACCAAGTAAGCAGCGGGAATTGGTACGCCTAGGTACGGAGATTAAGTATGGCCATTGATGCAATGCACTCGGTGCCTGACGACGAGGCACAGCTGAACACATCGATCAACACCACGCCGCTGGTGGACGTGATGTTGGTGATGCTGATCATCTTCCTCGTCACGATCCCGGTGGTGGTTGATACGGTGAATGTCAAGTTGCCGGACTACCGCAACATTGTGACGGTGACCAAACCGGAGAACATCATCATCTCCGTCACCAAGGATGAGGGCATTTACTACAACAACGACAAGGTGCCGATCGATCCGGCGACCCTGCGTTATCGTCTGGTGAATTCCCTTTACGCCGCGCAGGCCCAGCACAAGCCGTTCCCCGAAGTCCATATCCGTGGTGACAAGACGGTTCGGTTCGAGGCGGTGGGCCGCGTGATCCTGGCATGCCAGGAAGCGGGCATCCTGAAAGTGGGCTTCCTGACCGAGCCTCAGGGCTTCGAAGGCACCAATTCCAAGGATGTCGGCTCGCTCCTGTGAGACGATTGGTTTGATCAAAAAGGGTAATGCGTCATGTCTATGAATGTCGGCAGTGCAACAGGCGAAGACGAACCGATGGTGGAAATGAACACCACTCCGCTCATCGACGTCATGCTCGTGATGCTTACGTTGCTTATTCTTACCCTGCCGCCGCAGACCCATGCGGTGAAACTGGACATGCCGCAGCCCAACCAGCCGCCGCCGGTGGTTACGCCGGTGTCGGTTGATCTGGGCGTGGACTTTGACGGCACAATCACCTGGAATGGCGATCCGGTTGACCGCGCGACGCTGGATTCCTATCTGGCGAACGCCGCGCAGACCAATCCCCAGCCGGAAATCCACATCAATCCCAATCGGCTTGCCAAATATGACGCGGTCGCCGAAGTGCTGGCAGACGCTCAGCGTTTGGGAGCGACCCATATCGGTTTCACGGGAATTGACCAGTATAACTAGCCGGTGAAGCCGCAGTGCCACAAAAGCGCCGCGGCCAGCCGCCACTGTTCTTTTCGTGCTTCAAACTGAGGTCTTGCGATGATTGCCAATAAACTGAGAGCCGTTGCCACGGCGCTGCTTCTTACGACGGGCACCGTCGCGGGGGGCTTGATGATCTCATCCTTGCCCGCGGCGGCTCAGTCCGTGCGTCCGGTGGTGGGCAAGCCGTTGCAGGAAGCCCAGCAGCTGGCCGCCCAGAAGAACTACAAGGCCGCGATGGCCAAGATCAACGAAGCCGAAGCGGCCCCCGGCAAGACCGAGGCTGAGACCAAGATCATCAACCAGATGAAGGAATATATCGCCACTCTTTCGGGCGACACTTCCACCGCGGGCGGCGCCAAGGCGAAGTTTGCCAACGACTACAACGCCAAGAATTACAAGGGCGTGATCGCCGATGCCGAGGCCCTCAAGAAACTGGGCGCTTTGGATACCGCTTCGATGAAGGTCGTGGCGCAGGCCTATTACCTGGACGGCGACAAGCAGGGTTGCCTGAAGTACATCAAGGGCAGCCTTCCCAATCCAGACGACGAAACGCTGGCGCTCCAGCTCCGATGCGCCTATGACGCCAACGACGAGGCGACCGAGCGCCAAGCGCTCGATCTTCTGATCGCCCATACCGGCAAGGCCGAATATTGGAGCGACCTGCTCAAGATGAGCGAGCGCGCCCAGGGCATGCGCGATCACGACACGCTGGATGTCTATCGCCTCAAGCTCTTGACCGGCACCATCAACGGCAAGGACGAGTACACGACCTTGGCGCAGCTTGCCGTGCAGTTGGGCTTCCCCTCCGAAGCCGCGGCGGTGATCGAAAAGGCCCAGAGCGCCAATCTGATGAAGGACGACCGCGGCAACAAGCTCTTGGCGCTGGCCAAAAGCCAGGCGGCTGCCGACCAGGCCAACATGGCCAAGAACATCGCCGCCGCCAACAGCCAACCCAACGGCGATGCCCTGATCAAGATCGGCGAGGACCAGTGGGGCATGGGCAAGGCCAAGGACGCCATCGGCACCATCCAGGCCGGCATGAAGAAGCCGGTCACCGACAAGAACAATGCCCAGGTCCGTTTGGGCATGGCCTATCTCGGCGCCGGTGAGAAGGCGGATGCTCAGAAGGCGTTCGAAGCTGTGAAGGGCCCCGACACCGACAAGACCGTGATGGTGGCCCATCTTTGGTCGCTTTACGCGCGCCACTGAACCCGGCTTCATAAAGGAGCCAGAACGGCCGCCCCTTGGGCGGCCGTTTTGTTTTTGGATGGGGCGGCGCGTTATAAGCAGGTGGGGAGGCAAGATGTCGTTTCTCACACCTGATGAGACCGAGGCGCTGCTCCTCAGCCTGAAAATCTCATCCGTCGCGGTAGCGGTTGGGCTGCCTTTTGCCACGGCCACGGCGCTGGTCCTGTCGCGCAGTTTTCGGGGACGCACGCTGCTGGATGGCATCGTGCATCTGCCTCTGGTGCTGCCCCCGGTTGCGATGGGTTTCATCCTGCTGATGATCTTCGGCACCAGGGGCGGCGTGGGGGCCTTCCTCAAGGATCATTTCGGGATCGTGCTGGTGTTCCGCTGGACCGGAGCGGTGCTCGCCAGCCTCATTTTCACCTTCCCATTCCAGGTGCGGGCGATCAGGCTGGCGCTGGAAGCACGGGACCAGGGGCTGGACGAGGCGGCGCGTACCCTGGGCGCAGGCATGCTGGATCGCCTGATCAATATCAGCCTGCCCTTGGCGCTGCCGGGCCTGGTGGCGGGCGCGATCACCGCCTTTGCGGCGTCACTGGGAGAATTCGGCGCCATCATCACCTTCGTCTCCAATATTCCCGGTGAAACCAGAACTTTGCCGCTGGCGATCTATACGGCGCTGCAGACGCCGGGTGGCGAAGCCGAGGCGGCGCGGCTCTCGGCGCTTTCCATCGCCATCGCTTTTCTCTTTTTGCTCGTCGCCCAGACCATCATGGGCCGCGCTACAAGAAGGAGTGATGGATGAGCGCCGAGGTCGCCATTCGTCATCGTCGGGGCCCTTTCCTTCTCGATGTGACATTCACCGCGGGGCAGGGGGTGACCGCCTTGTTCGGACCATCAGGGGCGGGCAAGACTAGCATCGTGCATGTGCTGGCGGGACTGACGCGGCCTACCCACGGCCGGGTGGTGCTGCAGGGCCGCACCGTGCTCGACACCAACGAAGGGGTGTTTGTGCCCCCGGAAAAGCGCCGCGTGGGCCTGGTCTTCCAGGACGCCCGGCTCTTTCCTCACATGAATGTGGAAACCAATCTTCTGTTCGGCTGGCGGCGCATGGGCAAGCGCGCGGACGCGGCCGAAATCGCCCGAACTATCCAACTGCTCGGGCTCGAACCGCTCTTGCGGCGCGCACCCAAGCATTTGTCGGGCGGCGAGAAGAGCCGCGTCGCCTTGGGCCGGGCGCTTCTGGCGGCGCCCGATATCCTTCTGCTGGATGAACCGATGGCGAGCCTGGATGTCGGGCGCCGGGCCGAGATCCTGCCCTGGCTGGAGCGGCTGCGCGACATTGCCCGCGTGCCGATCTTCTATGTGAGCCACTCGCTCGACGAAGTGGCGCGGCTGGCCGATCAGGTCGTGCTTCTTGACAAGGGCAAGGTGGCGGGTTTCGGCAGCGTGTACGAGATATTGGCGGGGCGCGGCGCGGAAAAGCCGCTGGGCGCGGTGCTGGAAGCCACCGTCGGCGAAAAGGAAGGCGACCTCACCGCGCTCCATTTCGATGGCGGCAAGCTCCTGGTGGCGGAG
>Ga0134128_10006048_pt1 | contig 14655 bp, 13 predicted proteins | sample KB31754_FD_96462 | JGI IMG/M metagenome (GOLD analysis project Ga0134128, IMG submission 96462) | Terrestrial soil microbial communities with excess Nitrogen fertilizer from Kellogg Biological Station, Michigan, USA - KB3-175-4 | ecosystem: Environmental > Terrestrial > Soil > Unclassified ... | reverse complement strand
GGCACGCACGGCAGATCGCTCTCCACCGCGACACGCAGGAGCTGGGCGACCTTGGTCGTCGTCAGCATGAGCTGGAACACCCCGTGGTAGGCGACGTGGCGGCTCGTGCGAACGTTCTGGCGGAGGAGATGCAGCACGATCGCCCCGCCGACGCGGATCGGCTCGAAGGGTTCCATCCACTCGGCGAGATCGTGATGGCGTGCCGCAGCCGCCCGGTTCAGCCAGTGATGATAAGCGGGAAGATCGAATTCCGAGACGCCGCCGGGAATCGCCGCGCGCTGTTTGACGGCCATCAGCCATTCGCTTTCGCGCAGATGCGTGCCGGCCTTGCCGGCCTGGGCGAGCAGCCCGGCGCTCACGCTGTCGATCTCGGCAAGCAGACGCGTCAGTCGCTGCTGGTCGATCTGCGCGTTGTCGCGGAGCGGCAGCAGCACCTGCTTCTGACGCTCGAGCTCCTGCAAAAGGTCGGCCTTGAGGTCGGCTCGCGCCGCAACGTCCGTGATCTCGAACAGCGCCAGCAGCGCCGCGTGGTGCTCGTGCGGGTCGTCGCGGCTCGCGAAGAAGCGCGCGCGCGCGAACAGGTCCTCGAGGCGCATCAGCGTGCGGATGCGCTCGTTCAGCGGATGCTCGTAGCGGATCACGATCGGATGGGACGACTCAGGCCGCCATTCTGCCCCAATCGCATGCCGTGTTCACGCATTCTCTCGCCGTCACGTGCTCGCCGTCATGTGCTCGCTCGCGCGAGCTCGCGGTAGCGCCGATCGAGCGCATCGACCTGGGGCTCGATCCCCCCAGGTGCGCCGGAGTTTTCGATGACGTCATCGGCTGCCTCGAGGCGGGCCGCACGCGTGACTTGCGTGGCCATGATCGCGCGTACCTCGGCGTCGGCAAGGCCGCTCCTTGCGCGTACCCGCCTCACCTGCTCGTCCTCACTGCAGTCGACGACGAGGATGCGCGCAACCTGGTCGCGCAGGCCGCCGCGCTCGAGCAGCAGCGGCACGACGACGACGCCGTACGGTGCGGTCCAACGCGCGATTGCAGCGGCGGCGCGCATGCGGATCAGCGGATGGAGCAGGGCCTCGAGCTCGCTTCTCACGCGGTCGTCGGCGAACGCGCACCGGCGAAGCTTCGCCCGGTCGAGCTCGCCGGACGCGTCGACGAACTCACGTCCGAAGCGGTCGACGATGGCGCGGTAACCTGCTTCGCCGGGCCGCGAGAGTTCGTGCGCGAGCGCATCGGCGTCGACGACCGGAACCCCGCGCTTCGCAAACGCGGCAGCGACGACCGATTTGCCGCTGCCGATGCCGCCGGTGAGCCCGACGGCGAGGGGCGCGGTCACGGCAGATAAGCCTGCGCGAGCACCTGCCCGAAGAACAGTGCGACCGCACCGGCGATGGCGAGGAACGGCCCGAAGGCGATCGGTACGTTGTGGTCGCGGCCGCGGAACACCTTGAGCCCGATGCCGATCGCCGCGCCGGCGACGCACGAGAGCACGATGACGATCGGCAGGATCTGCCAGCCCATCCAGGCACCGAGCGCGGCGAGCAGCTTGAAGTCGCCGTGACCCATTCCTTCTTTCTTGCGGATCAGCAGGAAGGCCCAGTAGACGGCCCACAGGATCAGGTAGCCGGCGATGGCGCCGATCACCGCGTCGGCGAGCGGAACGAAGAGGTGGAACAGGTTGGCGGCGAGCCCGCCCCAGAGGAGCGGCAGCGTCAGGTTGTCGGGCAGGTACTGCGTGTCGAAGTCGATGTACGTCAGCGCGACGAGTGTCCACAGGAGCATGCACGCGGCCACACCCTGCCAGTTCGCACCGAACCGCCAGATCGCGAGCGCAGCGAGCGCGCCGCCCAGGATCTCGACCGTCGGATAGCGCGCCGAGATCGCCTGTTTGCATTGCGAGCAGCGCCCGCGCAGCGCGAGCCACGACACCACCGGCACGTTCTCCAATGCGGTGATCGCGTGCCCGCACCCGGGGCAGCGCGAGCGCGGCAGTGCGAGGTTGTAGACCGGGGGATCCTCTGCGGGCGCGGCGTCCCCGCGCATCTCTGCGCACTGCGCGCGCCAGTCGCGCTCGAGCATCTTCGGCAGCCGGTGGATGACCACGTTGAGGAAGCTGCCGACACAGAGCCCGACGACCAGCGCGATCGCGGTCGCGGCAAGCGGGGATGCGATCACGCGCCTCGACGACCGCGCGGTGCGCTCAGATGACCGCGCCGAGCTTGAAGATCGGCAGGTACATGGCGACCACGAGGCCCCCGACGACGACGCCGAGGAACACGATGATCACCGGCTCCAGCAGGCTGGACAGCGCGGCGACCGAGTCGTCGACCTCGCGCTCGTAGAAATCAGCGACCTTGCCGAGCATGTTGTCGAGCGAGCCAGATTCCTCGCCGATCTGCGTCATCTGCAGCACCATCGTCGGGAACAGGTTGGTCGCCGCCATCGCGTTGGTGAGGCTGGTGCCGGTGCTGACCTCGGTCTGGATCCGCTTCGTCGCGTTGGCGTAGACGATGTTTCCCGAGGCGCCGCCGACGGCGTCGAGCGACTCGACCAGCGGCACACCCGCCGCGAACATCGTCTGCAGTGTTCGCGTCCAGCGGGCGATCGTCGCCTTCTCGAGAATGCTGCCGACGACGGGGAGCTTCAGCATGAGCCGGTGCACGGTGAAGCGCACGCTATCCGAGCGTTTGATCGACAGCCGGATGCCGACGACGACGCCGACCGCGACGATGAAGATCGCCCACCACCACTGGACGAAGAAATCGGAGATGTTGATCACCACCTGCGTAAGCCACGGCAGGTTGGCGCCGAAGGCGTTGAACACCTTTTTGAACGCCGGGATCACGAACACCATGATCACCCAGACGACGACGATCGCGACGACGATGACCGAGATCGGGTAGAAGAGCGCCGACTTGATCTTGCTCTTGATCGCGAGGATCTTCTCCTTGTAGGTCGCGAGGCGGTCGAGGATCGCGTCGAGCATGCCCGCCGTTTCCCCGGCCTGCACCAGGTTGCAGTACAGCGGATCGAAGTACTTCGGGTATTCGCGGAACGCCTGCGACAGGCTCGATCCGGTCTCGACCTTCGCCTTGAGGTCCATCATCAGCCGCGAGAAGCGTGCGTTGCTGTGGCCGCGCGCGATGATGTCGAACGACGTCAGGAGCGGCACGCCCGCCTTCAGCATCGTCGCGAGCTGGCGCGTGAAGAACGTGATCTCCTTTTCGCCGATCGCGCGACCGCCACGAAACGACTGGCGCCTGATCTTGTCGACGCGGATACCCTGGCGGCGCAGGTTCGACGTCGCCACGGTCTCCGAGATCGCGCGGAGCTCGCCGCGGACCGGTTTCTTGTTGCGGTCGACGCCCTCCCACAGGAAGGTGAGCTCGCGCGCTTTCAGATCCCTGCGCCGAACGGTTGCGGTGGCCATCGTGATAGGTCCTCGAATGCGTGTCCTGCGGCTACTCGTTGGTGACGGCCTCGATCTCTTCGAGCGAGGTGACTCCGGTCCTGACCTTGCGAAGTCCCGACTGCCGCAGCGTGCGGATGCCTTCGCGGCGCGCCTGCTCGGCGATGTCGAGCGAATTGCCGTTGCGCATGATGACCTGGCGCATCTCGTCGCTGATCGGCATCACTTCGTAGACGCCGACGCGGCCCTTGTAGCCGGTGCCCTTGCAGTGGTCGCACCCCGCCGGGCCGAGCGGCTGCCAGGTCCCGTCGAGATCCGCCTCGGTGAAGCCGGCGCGCAGCAGCGCTTCGGGCGGGATGTCCTCGGGACGCCGGCACTGCGGGCAGAGCTTGCGCGCGAGGCGCTGCGCGGTGATCAGGTTGACCGACGATGCGACGTTGAACGGGGCGACACCCATGTTGAGGAGCCGCGTCAGCGTCGTCGCGGCATCGTTGGTGTGCACGGTCGACAGCACCAGGTGCCCGGTCTGCGCGGCCTTGATCGCGATGTCGGCGGTCTCGAGGTCGCGGATCTCGCCGACCATGATGATGTCCGGGTCCTGGCGCAGGAACGCGCGCAGCGCGGTGGCGAACGTGAGGCCGGCCTTCTCGTTCACGTTGACCTGGTTGACTCCGGGAAGCTGGATTTCGGCCGGATCCTCGGCCGTCGCGATGTTGGTGCCGGGCTGATTCAGGATCTGCAGACACGAGTAGAGCGATACGGTCTTGCCGCTGCCGGTCGGGCCTGTGACGAGGATCATCCCGTAGGGTCTTCCGATCGCGTACAGCATCTGCTCCTGCTGGTCGGGATCGTAGCCCAGCGATTCGATGCCGAGGCGCACGCCTGCCGCGTCGAGGATGCGCAGCACGATCTTCTCACCGTACAGCGTCGGCAGCGTCGAGACGCGAAAGTCGATCGAGCGCGTCTTCGACAGCACGAGCTTCATCCGCCCGTCCTGCGGCACGCGCTTCTCGGCGATGTCGAGACGGCTGATGACCTTGATCCGCGACGCGACCTTGTCCTTGATCGCGAGCGGAGGCTGCGCGACCTCCATCAGCAAGCCGTCGAGGCGATAGCGGATCCGGTAGTACTTCTCGTAGGGCTCGAAATGGATGTCGGAGGCGCCGGCGCTGATCGCATCGAGCAGCACCTTCTGGATGTAGCGGACGACCGGAGCGTCCTCGACCTCACTGTCTTCGTCGGTCGAGCCCTGCGGAATGCCCTCCTCAAGACCGATCTCGATGTCCTCGAGCGCGGCGAGGTCCTTCAGCGTCGCCCCCGACGATTCGACGACCTTGGCGATCGCCTGGCCGAGCTTGTCGTCCTCGACGACGACCGGCTCGACAACGAGGTTGGTCTTGAAGCGGACCTCGTCGAGCGCCTGCAGATTCGCCGGGTCCGATGTCGCGACGTAGAGGCGGTTGCCGCGCTTGTGCAACGGCAGGACGCGCCGCGTCTGCGCCATCTTGACGTCGATGTAGTCGCGGCTGAGCTGATCGAGATCGAAGCCCGACAGGTCGAGCAGCGGCACGCCGAACGCGCGCGACGCGAACACCGCGAGCTGCTGCGCGGAGAGGCGCTTGCCCGATAGCACCTGTTCGGCGAACGACACCCCGGCCGAGTGCGACTGAAGCTGCAGCGCTTCGGCCTCCGCCTCGGACATCACGCCGTGCTGCGCGAGCGCGCGGGCGAGTCCGCTGATGTTCCGGCTGGCGGCGTGCGTGGCCATTTGCGTCAGGATAGGGGCATCGCGGTGTCAGCGCGGAACGGGAACAGGCCGCCCGCCGGCGCGACGCGGATCATGTCTCGAAAACGTTGCAAAACCGGCGCTCTGCGCTGCGCCGACCAAAACGGAACGATTGCAAGCAATTGTCATGCCAAATTCGTCACCGGGGCGCGGGGACCGCTCCATGGCCCGACGGGTCCGTGCGCATATTCCATTCGCATAAAAGTTGCCGTCAGGATCATGCATGGGCGACCGGGCTTTGTAAAGCCGCGCCCGCGGCTCCGACCGGCGGCAGAAGCTTCACGACCTTGACCGCCCGGTCCTGCGTTTGCAGCACCTCGAGGCGCTGGCCCTCGATCTCGAAACTCAGTCCGGCGTCGGGGATTTCGCCCAGATGGCCGACGATGAGGCCGTTGAGCGTTTTCGGGCCGTCGAGCGCGAACCGCGTCCCGAGCCGCCGGTTCAGTGTGCGCAGTGGCGCCATGCCGTCGACGACCACGCTGCCGTCAGCCTCGCGGTGCAGGCTCTGCGCACCGCCTGGCGCTTGCGTGGTGAATTCGCCGACGATCTCCTCGATCAGGTCCTCGATGGTGACGAGCCCCTGCAGCTCGCCGTATTCGTCGACCACCAGCGCCATCCGCTGGCGATCGACCTGAAACTGCTGGAGCTGGGTGAGGAGCGGTGTGCCGAGCGGAACGAAGTAAGCGGGGCGCAGCAGTGCGCGCAGGCGCTCGCCGTCGAGCTCGCGCTCGCCCATTACGTGGATCAGCGATTTCACCGCGAGGATGCCGGCGATGTTGTCGAGCGTTCCGTCGTACACCGGCATCCGCGTGTGATACGAGGTGGCGAGCTGCTGGCGCAGGAGCTCGGGCTTCTCGGCGAGGTCGAGCGCGTGGATCTGGCTGCGCGGAGTCATCACGTCGTCGACGGTGATCGCCTCGAGGTCGAGCAGGTTGGCGAGCATCGTCTTCTGCTTTCCACGGAAGTATTGCGCTCCCTCGAGCACCAGCGAGCGCAGCTCTTCCTGCGACAGTGCCGTCGACGACTGTGCCGCGGGCCGGAATCCGACCACCTTCAGCATCGCCTGCACGAACAAATTGACGAACCAGACGACCGGGCGCGTCACGCGCAGAAGCGGCGCCAGCGCAAAGCTCACGAGCGGCGCCAGCCGGTCCGCGTACGCGGCGCCGATCACCTTCGGGGTGATCTCGGAGAAGACGAGGATCAGGAACGTCACCGCGACGGTGCCGAGTGCCAGCGACCAGCGCCCTTCGCCGAACAGCCGCACGGTGATGATCGTCGCGAGCGTCGCCGACGCGGCGTTGATCAGGTTGTTGCCGAGCAGGATCACGCCGAGCAGGCGGTCGGTCTTCGCGAGCAGTGCGAGCGCGAGACGCGCGCCGCGCGCGCCGCGCAGCGCCTGGTGCTTCATCCGGTAGCGGTTGGCCGCCATCATCGCGGTCTCGGCCAGCGAGAAGAACGCCGACATCACGAGCAGAATCGCGAGCGCGATCGCCAGCGTCGCTAGCGCGATGTCATCCATGCGGGTTCGTTGCCGATCACGGCGACGACGAATTTGCTCCCGAGATAGCCGAGCGCGAGCAGCACGCTGCCGCCGAGGATCCATTTCAGCGCGGTGCGTCCGCGCCATCCGTAGCGCCAGCGGCCGAAGAGGAGCACGCCGAAGACCAGCCAGCCGGCGACCGAGAAGAGGTTCTTCTGCGTCAGCGTGAACGGCTTGCCGAAGAGCTGTTCCGAGAACAGGATGCCGCTCGCGAGCGTCGCGGTAAGCAGTACGAAGCCGGCACCGATCAGCCGGAACAGGTAGCGCTCGAGGGTGAGCAGCGGCGCCGCCGCCGCGCGCGCGACGTCGGGGATCGCGCGGTGGAGCCTGCGCTCGAGCCCCATCATCACGAGCGCCTGCAGCGCAACGACAGCGAGCAGCGCGTAGCCGACGAGGGCGACCGCAATGTGCGTCGCTGCCCATGGCTCGTCGGCATAGGAAAAGCGAAACGTCGACGAGGCGATCGGCGGAAGCAGCGCGCAGACCGCGGTGACCGGCAGCACGACCGGGATCACCGCGGGGAGCGTGCGCAGGATGCCGGTGACCCAGGCGACGAGCACGGCGAGTCCGGCGACGAGCGACATCGCGTTGACAAACGAGAGGTCGAGGCCGTCCCGGCGCACGACCGCGTTCCACGTCGCGAACGCGTGCACGACGAGCGCTGCTGCGAGCAGCAGGCGCCCGGCGCCGCGGTGGCGCGGTGCGGGCGGCGCACCGGTCGGCCACAGCGCGAGCGCGGCGGCCGCATAGAGTGCCGCCACGACCACGTGCAGTAGAATGACCATCCGCAATCAAGTGTACCCTAGCCGAGCGGCGCGCTGCCCGCCGTGCCCGCAGGGCGTTCCCGCATGTTCGATACGCTGACCGGACGCCTCGCGCGCGTCGTGAAGACGCTGCGCGGCGAGGCGCGGCTCACCGACGCCAACATCGCCGACGCGCTTCGCGAGGTGCGTCTCGCGCTGCTCGAAGCCGACGTCGCGCTGCCGGTCGTGCGCCGCTTCATCGCCGATCTGCGCGAGAAGGCGCTCGGCACCGAGGTCGTGGGCTCGCTTACCCCGGGCCAGGCCCTGGTCGGCGTGGTCGCCCGCGAGCTCACCGCACTGATGGGCGGCAGCGCGGCACCGCTCGATTTCTCCGTACAGCCGCCGGCGGTGATCCTGCTCGCCGGGCTGCAGGGCGCCGGCAAGACCACCACCGCGGCCAAGCTCGCGCGGCTGTTGATCGCGCAGAAGAAGAAGGTCCTGCTCGTCTCGGCCGATGTCTACCGGCCCGCGGCAATCCTGCAGCTCGAGACGCTCGCGAAGCAGGTCGGCGCCGATTTCTTCCCGTCGGCCACAGGACAGATGCCGGTCGACATCGCGCGCGCCGCCGTTGACTGGGCGCGGCGGCACTATCACGACGTGCTGATCGTCGACACCGCGGGGAGGCTCGCCGTCGACGAAGCGATGATGAAGGAGATCGCCGAGCTCCACGCTGCGGTGACACCGGTCGAGACCCTCTTCGTCGTCGATTCGATGCAGGGCCAGGACGCCGTCAACACCGCACGCGCGTTCCGCGACGCGCTGCCGCTCTCCGGCATCGTTCTCACCAAGCTCGACGGTGACGCACGCGGCGGCGCCGCGCTCTCGGTGCGCGAAGTCACCGGCGCGCCGATCAAGTTCAGCGGCGTGTCCGAAAAGCTCGACGGGCTCGAGGTGTTCCATCCCGAGCGGATGGCGACGCGCATTCTCGGCATGGGCGACGTGCTGTCGCTGATCGAGGACGCGCACCGCACCGTCGACGTCGAGGAGGCGAAGAAGCTCGCGAAGAAGGTCAAGACCGGCAAGGGCTTCGACCTCGCCGACTTCAAGTCGCAGATCGGTCAGATGCGCAAGATGGGCGGACTCTCGGCGCTCGTCGACAAGCTGCCCGCCGAGCTCGCGCGCGCAGCGCAGAACGCGACGCTCGACGAGCGTCGCGTGGCGCGGCTCGAGGGCATCATCGACTCGATGACGCCGCAGGAGCGCGCGCGGCCGGAGCTTCTGAAGGCGTCGCGCAAGCGCAGGATCGCCGCCGGCGCCGGAGTGTCGGTGCAGGAGGTCAATCAGCTCCTCGCCCAGTACGAGCAGGCGCAGAAGATGATGAAGCTGGTGTCGAAGGGTCCGCAGAAGTTGCTGCGCGGCCTGCGCCACCTCACGCGCGGGGCACGCCCCTGACCGGCGGGCGGACGACGCCGAGGCCGATCAGGAGCACGTAGATCCAGCGCGAGTGCCACCCTGTCACGCCGATCCTGATTTCGATCATCGCCGCAACGATGCCGGCGATCACCACGGCGAGCGCTGCCCCGTAGCGTCTGCGCAGCAGCCGCCACGTACCGAGCGGGTTGGCGAGCGACTCGTTCGCAAGCCGATGGCAGATGCGATGCCACATTGCCGCCTCGCAGAGAAGCAGAAACAACAGGTTGGCGCCGTACAGGATCGCAGCGCGCGGGCGATTCGGATGGTCGCCGATCAGCGTCGTCAATGGAGGGATCATCGTGACGAAGAACAGGAACGCGAGATTGCCGAGCACGAACGTCGTGTCGGCTTCGCGCAGTCGTCTTGTCATGCGCAGATGCCCCAGCCAGAAGACGCCGAGCACGGCGAAACTGATCACGTAGTCGGCGAACTGGCCGCCGAATTCGAGGAGCCCTCCGAACAGCGTTTGACCGGCAAGCGGATCCGGGATGTGCCGGTCGAGCCCCAGTACGAGCAAGGTCATCGCCACCGCGAAGATGCCGTCGGTGAGCGCATCGAGGCGCGCCGCGGGAAGCGACGGTGCCGCTCGGTGTCCGGAGTGCCCAGGGCCGTCCGCGGTCACTCCGCAATCCTCGTCAGGTGGCGATCGACCATCGAATCCTCCCGTGCGGCGGCCAGGGCGGGTTTGCTCCGAAGGCCCCTTTCATAGTAATATCAACCCCTTTTTCGGGCCAATCGGCCCGTATCGGGATTCGACCCATGGTTGTCATCAGGCTGGCCCGCGGCGGCGCCAAGAAGCGGCCGTTCTACAACGTCGTCGTCACCGATTCGCGCAACCGGCGCGACGGGCGCTTTATCGAGCGCGTGGGCTTCTACAGCCCGATGGCGGCCGAGCACGAGGAAGATCTGCGGATCGTCCAGGACCGCGTGACCTACTGGCAGCAGCACGGCGCCAGGCTGTCGGAGACGGTGGAAATGCTCGTCAAGCGGGCGGCGAAGGGCGGCACGCGCGCGGCGCGGCCCACCGCCGCAACCGCGACCGCAACGACGACCGCGACCACGGAGACTCCCGTCGCGGCGGCTGTGGCGGCGAGCGAGGCGCCCGCCGCCTGATCCCGCGGTACGGCGGAACGGCGATGCCGCAGCCCGGGGGTCCCGGCGGCAACGTTGACAACATCGTGGTGATGGCGCGCGTTGGTGCGCCCCACGGAGTTCGCGGTGACGTGAAGCTGCGGCCGCTGTCGTCGGACCCCGCGACGCTGCTCGAAGCGAGACACTGGTGGATCCGGCGAAGAACGATCGACGCGGCCTGGCAGCGGTGCCGGTTGCATGGTGCGCGCAGGCACGGCGACCAGATGATCGCGCAGATCGACGATGCGGTGACGCGCGAGGCCGCGGCGACGCTGCGCGGGGCCGAGATCGGCGTCGATCGGGCCGATCTTCCGCCGCCCGGTGCCGGCGAGTGGTATCGCCACGACCTTGTCGGCATGGCGGTGGTCACGCGCGAGGGGGTGACGCTGGGAACGGTACGGGGGTTCGCGGAAAGCAGCGCGCATCCGCTGCTCGACGTCGCCGGCGATGGTGGCGTCGATCGGCTGATTCCGTGGGTGCCGGAATTCGTCGTCGCGGTGGACCCGATGGCGCGCAGAATCGACGTCGACTGGCAGCCCGATTACTGACGCCGCGTGTGGCCCGGCATCTGCGGCGCGGCGTCGGCGCCAGCGGTCGATGACGGGCCGTACGATGCGAATCGACGTTGTGACGTTGTTTCCGGAGCTGGTGACGCTCGCTGCCGGGTTCGGCGTGACCGGAAGGGCGCGCGAGCGCGGTCTGTGGCAACTCGGCGTGTGGAATCCGCGTGACTTCACCGACGACGCCCACCGCACCGTCGACGATCGTCCGTACGGCGGGGGGCCGGGGATGGTGATGCTTGCCGAACCGCTCGAACGGGCGCTCGCCGCAGCGCGCGAAGCGCAGGCGGCGGCGGGGCGCGCGGCATCGCGCACGCTGTACCTGTCGCCAGCGGGCGCGCCGCTCACGCACGCGAAGGTCATGGAGCTCGCACACGACGACGCGCAAGGTCTCGTGCTCGTCGCCGGACGCTACGAAGGCATCGACCAGCGGCTGATCGACTGCGAAGTCGACGAGGAGGTCTCGATCGGGGATTTCGTGGTGTCGGGAGGCGAATTGCCGGCGCTCCTCCTGATCGACGCGGTCGTGCGCCAGCGGCCGGGGGTGCTGAACGACGCCGAGTCCGCGCTGCAGGACTCGTTTGTCGACGGACGCCTCGATTGCCCGCATTACACGCGACCCGAAATGTGGCGCGGGCGGGCGGTGCCGCCGGTGCTGTTGTCGGGCGATCACGCGGCGGTGCGCCGCTGGAGGCAGACGCAGGCGCTGGTGCGCAGCGCCCGATGCCGGCCCGATCTGTTGCACAATCGGCCGCTCACGACAGAGGAACGGCGGCTGATCGAGAACGAAGGAAGATAACCAAGAAGGATCGCGCATCAGGGGGCGCCCTGCTCTGCGTGCCAAACTCCGCGAAGACGCGGGCAGAAAGGAAACGTGGTCATGAACGTCATCGAAACGCTCGAGCGCGAGGAGATCGCGCGGCTCGGAAAGTCGATTCCCGAATTCGCCCCGGGCGATACCGTGATCGTCAACGTCAACGTCGTCGAGGGCGAGCGCAAGCGCGTCCAGGCCTACGAGGGCGTGGTGATCGCGAAGCGAAACCGTGGTCTCAATTCAGCCTTCACCGTGCGGAAAATGTCGAGTGGCGAAGGCGTCGAGCGGACCTTTCAGACCTATTCGCCGCTGATCGCCTCGATCGAGGTCAAGCGCAAGGGCGATGTCCGTCGCGCCAAGCTCTACTACCTGCGGGGCCGCTCGGGCAAGTCGGCGCGCATCCGCGAAAAGCTCGCGGCGCGCGAGAGCGGCAAAACCGAATAAGCGACCTGCGTCGCCACGCCAGGCTGGCAACGGAATGGCGTGTTTCTTGCGTGCGGTAGCTTGGATATTGCTTCGGAGCCGCCCGCGGCAGCCCGCTCGGTTGCCTCGCGGCGGCATCTGCAGCAAGATTCCAACGGCATATTTCCGGCGGTTTCGCCGCACCGCATGAAGGCCACGCTGTACGACGCGCTCGGCATCGCCCCGGCTTCGTCCGACGAGGACGTCCGGGCGGCGCTGCGCGGAATGATCCGGAAGTACTACGCGAAGACGCGCGACGGCCAGGGCAACGTCGAAGAGGCGCTGCGCTTCATCAACCACGCGAGCCGGATCCTCAGCGACCACGAGCGGCGGCAGCGCTATGACCGCGACCTCGCCGGGTCGGCCGACGCAGAACTCGTCGGCGAGCGCACCGCCGGACGCGACCTCCTGCTCGGTGACGACGCGTACACCGAAGTGGGTGCCGCGAGCGCGCTCGGAGATGCCGCAGTCGAGGATCCGCTCGACACCGGCCTGCCGGGCGCCGCGCCCGAAGAGCCCCAGATGCACCATCCCGGGCTCACCCAGCGCGTCGCCCCGTTCGTTCACTCGCCGTGGCTGACGGTTGGCCTCTGCGGGGCGTTTGCGGCATTCATCGTCGCCGCAGTGATCCTCGTCACTCCGCCCGACGCGGTCGGCGTCGCCCGTGAAGTGTTCGGATGGCTGACGGCGACGCTGCTGATCCTCGTCGCCATCTACGGCGCCGTGCACGGCGTTGTCACGCTGCGCCGACGGCATTCGGTCGCGCGCTCGGGGCTCGTGCCGCAGACCGACCTCGCGATCCTCAATTGGCGCCGCGAGCGCAGCGTCTTCCTCGGCACCAACCAGCCGCAGGAGGATGCATCGTGGATCTTCCAGCTGCGCATGGCCGAGCTCGAGCGCGCGAAGGCGGGCCGGACGAGCGAGCCGCGGCCGTGGCATCGCCTCGCGGCACGAAGCTTCGACTATGCGCTGTGGGGACTGATGCTGGCGCTGCTGCTCAATCAGCTTCGCGGCACCGGCGTCGTCGGCGCCGACACCGCGTACTGGCTCTCGCACCCGCTCGTCGCGCCCTCGCTCATTTCGTTCACCTGGGTGCCGCTCGAGGCGCTGCTCGTCGCGGCGGTGGGCACGACGCCGGGCAAGTGGCTGTTCGGCATCTATCTGCAGCTTTCGATCTCGGACGCCTACGCACGTCTCGATACCCGCGCGCAGCTCGCTCGCGGGCTACGGCGCGCGCTGCGCGTGTGGGTCGAAGGCGTCGGTTGCGGATTTCCGCTGGTGGCGCCGATCATGGTCGCGATCGCCTACGAGAAGCTCGCCGAGCATCAGGAGACCGACTGGGATTTCGCGCTCGATTGCCTGGTCACGCACGGACCGGCCGGCGTCCTCAACTCGATCACCGGCGTGTGCGGGATCGCCGCGATGGCATGGCTCTACGGCATCGCGTGGCACCAGCCGACCGCCGATACGATCGGCTGGACGCGCACCACGATCGCCGGATCGATGCCGTCGCTGTCGACCATCATGCGCGCGTTCGACGGCGGCGGGCGCACGATCGAATCGCTGCTTCCGTCTCGTGCCGGGCGCTCGGCGCTCGCCGCGACGTCACCGGCGGTCGCATTGGCCGGCGGAGCTTCGGGAACGGCCGTCGCTGCGGCGGATCCGGGCAGCGGCGACGGTGGCTTCGAGGCGATGCTGGCCGCGCGCCGGGCGCGCGTCGTTTCACTGAAGGCCGATGCGCCGCAGATGCTGGCCGCGCACGACTATCCGCGCGCCGCTGAGCTGTGCCGCGCGTGGGCCGACCTCGACCTCGCCAACCCCGAGGCGTGGCGCTGCCTCGGGAGCGCAGAGCAGGGGCTCGGCAACTACCAGGAAGCACTCAACGCATTCCGCAAGGCGAAGCAGCACGCGCCGCACGATTCGACGCTCGACGCATCGATCGAGAACGCCCAGCGCGGAATCATCCATCAGTTCCTCGATCGCTACAGCCATTAGGCGTCTTCGGCTGCTCGCTCTGTGCGCAATCGCGCTCGTGGCACTCGGCGCCGCGTGGGTATCGGCGATCGACGCGATCGGCGTTCCGCCGCGGCGTCTGGCGCCGTGGATCGAGCGTCGGGCCCAGGGACACAATGCGCTCATCGTCGGCGCCGCAACGATCGTCGCGCGAGCGCTGATCGCGCTCGATCGCGGAAGTCCCGATGTCGATCTCGCCACGTTGCGTCCGGCGCTCACCGCGGGCGATGCCGCTGTCACCAGTGACGGTCGCGAGATCGTCGTCGCGACATCGCGCGAGGCCCGCGACGCCATCGCGCGCGCCGAGCCGGGCGATGTCATCACGCTCGCACCCGGCCGGTACCGGTTCGACGGCAGCGATATCGACGTGGCGCGCGCGGGACGCGACGATGCGCCGATCACCGTGCGGGCGCGCGCCGCGGGCACCGTCACGCTCGACTTCGATCTCACCGAAGGTTTTCTCGTATCGGCACCCGACTGGATCTTCGAGAACCTGACGATTCGCGGGATATGTCCTGACCATTCACGCTGCGAGCATGCGTTCCACGTCGTCGGCCACGCGACGCGCTTCGTCGCGCGCGGGAACACGATCCTGGACTTCAACGCCCAGTTCAAGATCAACGCAACCGGTGGCGCATTCCCCGACGACGGCCGCATCGAGGGCAACGTCATCGCCGATACGGCGCCGCGCCGCACGGCGAATCCGGTGGCTCCGATC
>Ga0134128_10006046_pt1 | contig 14657 bp, 9 predicted proteins | sample KB31754_FD_96462 | JGI IMG/M metagenome (GOLD analysis project Ga0134128, IMG submission 96462) | Terrestrial soil microbial communities with excess Nitrogen fertilizer from Kellogg Biological Station, Michigan, USA - KB3-175-4 | ecosystem: Environmental > Terrestrial > Soil > Unclassified ... | reverse complement strand
TGCTCGTCGCACCGCATTCGTTGTTCGATACACCGTTCACGGCTTCCTGACGAGCTTGTGAAAAATATCGAATTGCTTCTTCTCCGCATTCAAACGCACTCGAATTCCCGGCACCTTTTACCGCTCCCTTACGGTCACGGCTCCGTATGTCGTTGATGCTGCTAACGGAGCCGCGACCGTGAGGAAGCGGTAAAAGGTGTATCGAAAGGCGAATGGAGCGCCACGAGAACAACAGCCGGATAGTCGATTCGCATGACGGGATAGGCCCCTGGCAACGTCTCGGCTTCCCGTCGCCACACGTTGCTAAACTGAGAACAGTGGGAAGCCTCTTCAGCCGGCCCGGCCTCGTTCGCCAGCGTGATAAATGGAGGAACGAAGCCAAATCGGTGGTCTTCACCAATGGCTGCTATGACTTGCTGCATCCCGGGCATATCTGGCTGCTGGAACAGGCGCGCTCTCTCGGCGACGTGCTGGTTCTGGGACTGAATTCCGACCCAAGCGTGCGCCGCGCCAAAGGGTCGGCCCGTCCAATTCTGCCGGAGAACGAGCGCGCGGAACTGGCTTTGGCTCTCGATGCCGTCGATGCCGTGGTGCTCTTCGATGAGGATACCCCGCGCGAGCTGATTGCCGCCCTTCTTCCCGACGTTCTCGTGAAAGGCGCCGACTGGTCCCACTTCATCGCCGGACGGGAGGAAGTCGAAGCAGCCGGCGGCCGCGTACTGACCATCCCGCTGGAGCCCGGCTACTCAACGACTAATATTGTAGAAAGACTCTTCGTCCAGCCTTGATTCATCCTGCCGTACGCGACTTGTTTCTGGAATTGGAGCGGCATCCGGCATTTCAGGATGCCTTCCGCCGCCTCTCATCCGGCGAGGACGCGTCGCTTTCCGGGCTGACCACCACGGCAAAGGCTCTCTATGCCGTGCTTCTCTGGCAGGTCACGCGACGGAATATCATTGTTGTAGTAGATGGCAACAAGCAAGCCGAAGCGCTCTCGGAAATCATTCAGACGTTCTTCGAATTACTCGCCAGTGACGAACGCAACGGGCCGCAACTCCTTCCCGCACTGGATGTTGCGCCTATGCAGAACCTGTCGCCGCACGCCGAGATTCTGGAGCAGCGTGCCATTGGGCTGTGGCGTCTGGCGTCCCAGCGAGTGCCGGTCACGGTGCTCCCTGTGGCGTCGGCTCTGCTCCGCATCGATCCGGCGCCATTCTACAAGCAACTGGCGCTGCGTCTTCGTGAGGGCGAGGAACTTCCGCTCGAGGAGGTCATCCAACACCTGGAGAGCATCGGGTATGAGAAGCGGGAACCGGTCGAAATGGTCGGCGAATACTCGCTACGGGGTGGGATTCTCGATGTCTTCTCGCCGGGCTCCGACCGTCCGGTCCGCATCGACCTCTTTGGCGACCAGGTGGAGTCTATCCGTCGGTTCGATGTCGAATCCCAGCGGTCGGTTCTGAAGATCGAGGAATGCATATTACTACCGTTATCGGAATACCAGCGGTCCAGGGCGCTCCTGGCGGAGCTCAACGACCTTGTCCGCGAGGCAGGCGTTCCCGGCCGTGACCTTCCTATGCCCGGCGATCCTTTTCCCGGCTGGGAATTGCTGGTTCCGATGGTCAAGCCCCGGGACGCCTCTGTGTTCTCGCTCGTCGAGAAGCCGCTTGTGATCTGGGACGAACCCGACCAGGTGCACGCCGCGGCGGAGCGTTTCTGGACCCGTCTCGAGCAGATGGAGCGCTCGCCGGCCTACGAACCGGACCGCATCTATTTCCGCTGGGAAGACCTCGAAAAACAAACCAAATCCGCTCCGAAACTACAGATGAAGGAATTGGATCTGACCTGGTCCGGCGACGGCCAAATGGGTTCGTTCCACATTTCCACGCGGCCCTCGCTGAGCTTTCACGGCAACATGCAGGTGGCGATCGCGGAGGCGCGGACGTTGGCGGAGTCGGGCAACCGTGTTGCCTTCTTCGCATCTTCTACGGGTGAAGTAGAACGCGTCGCCGACATCCTCAACGAGTATCGCATTCCGTACCAGCTTGGACTGGAGCAGGGGGAATCCGCGTCCGGCATCACCACCGGACGCGCGTACATGGCAGGGTCGGGGGCCAGTATCTTCGTCGTGAAGGGCATGGTGCGGCGCGGGGTCGCGTTTCCGGATTCGCACCTTGTCGTATTTGGCTCCGAGGATCTCTTTGAGACCCCCGACCTGGTTGCCCGGGCGCCCTCTTCGAAGTCGGCACTGGCTACCTTTTCGGCCGATCTGATCGATCTGAAGCCCGGCGACTACGTAGTCCACGCCGAACACGGCGTCGCGCAATACCTCGGCCTTCGCGAAATCGCGCAGGGGGAGGCGCAGGGCGACTACATGCTGCTCGAATACGCCGCGGGCGCTCGCCTCTACGTTCCCCTGACTCGCATGGACCTGATCCAGCGCTTTCGGGGCGCCGGTGAAGCCAAACCGTCGCTCGACCGGATGGGCGGAGCCACGTGGACCCGCACGAAGACCAAAATCAAAGCCAAAATGCGCGACATGGCGGACGAGCTCGTGAAGCTCTACGCGCAGCGCAAAATGGCGGAAGGCTTTTCCTACTCGGCAGATAGCAACTGGCAGCGGGAGTTCGAGGACGCCTTCGAGTTCACCGAAACCAAGGATCAGCTCAACGCAGCCAAGGAGATCAAGCGGGACATGGAGAGTCCGCACCCCATGGACCGCCTCCTCTGCGGAGACGTGGGTTTCGGCAAAACCGAAGTGGTCATGCGCGCCGCGTTCAAGGCGCTGGGAGACGGCAAGCAGGTCGCTGTCCTCGCTCCTACTACAGTTCTCGCATTTCAGCACTTCGAGACGTTTAAACGACGATTTCAGCCTTTCCCGGTCCGCGTGGAGATGTTCAGCCGCTTCCGCAAAGCACCCGAGTTGAAGGCTGCCGTCGCGGATCTTAACGAAGGCAAGGTGGACCTCGCGATCGGGACGCACCGTCTGCTCTCGGCAGATGTCCAGTTCCGCGACTTGGGCCTCGTGATCGTCGACGAAGAACAGCGCTTCGGTGTCAAGCACAAAGAACGGCTGAAGCAGCTCAAAAAAGCGGTCGATGTAATCGCCATGAGCGCCACGCCGATCCCTCGAACGCTACACATGTCGTTGCTTGGTCTCCGCGACATGTCGGTGATCGAGACGCCGCCGAAAGATCGCCTCGCGATCCACACCGTAGTGGCGCCGTTCAACCCCGAACTCATCCGCAGCGCCATCGAGCTCGAAATGGCGCGCGGCGGCCAGATCTATTTCCTACACAATAGAGTGGATTCCATCTGGCAGCGTGCCGCCATGATCCAGCAACTCGTGCCGAACGCCAAAATCGGCGTCGGTCACGGCCAGATGGCCGAGGCCGAGCTCGAAAAAACGATGCTTCAGTTCATGCGGCACGAGTTCGACATCTTCGTGTGTACGACAATCATCGAAAATGGCCTTGATATTCCTCTGGCCAACACCATGATTATCGAGAACGCGGAGCGCTACGGATTGAGCGAGCTCTATCAGCTTCGCGGGCGCGTCGGACGTTCGAATCGCCGCGCGTATGCTTACCTGCTGGTGCCCCCGGACACCGAACTGACCGAGATCGCGCGCAAGCGGCTCGCCGCACTCAAGGAATTCAGCGACCTGGGTGCAGGCTTCAAGATTGCCGCGCTGGACCTGGAATTGCGTGGGGCGGGGAACCTGCTCGGCGGCGAACAACACGGCCACATCAATTCGGTCGGGTTCGACACCTACGTGCGCCTGCTCGACGAAACCGTGCGGGAGCTGAAGGGCGAAGAGGTAGTGCCGGAAGTGCATTCGACGCTCAACCTGGGGCTCGACCTGCGCATTCCAGTGGACTACATCGGCGATGAAAATCAGCGCCTGCGTGCTTACCGTCAGATCGCCAATGCCGCCGACGCCGATGCGCTGGAGCGTGCCGAAAAGGAACTGGAGGACCGCTACGGCACAGTGCCCGAAGCCGTCCGCAACCTGCTGCGCTACTCCGCCCTCAAGACGCTGGCCGAGAAGATTGGCGTCGAAGCCATCGAACGGCGGCATAACCTATTGAATATAAAGTTCCACCAGGGCACGCGCGTGGACCCCACCCGTCTCATGAACATGGTTTCGAAAACACGAGGCGCGCAATTCACTCCGGCAGGCGTCTTGCTCTTACCGCTGGATACCCAAATGGCCGCCAGCGATGTTTTGGAGTTCCTGCGGACACGCCTGGAAGCGCTAAAACAGGACTGACGCCGGAAGCCGGAGCCATTCCTGGTAAAATGGAGAATCGGAAATTTATGCGGTTGAAGTTTGTAGTATTCATGGCGGCAAGCGTTTCGTTTGCCCTCGCGGCGGACGTCCATGTAGTAGAAGAGATCGCCGCGAAGGTAAACGGCGATATCGTGACCCGCGGCGACATTGAGCAGAAGAAGCACGAGCTCGAAGGCATGCTGCGGCAGGAACAACACCTCAACGGTCCCGCCTTGTCGGCCGCCGTCGACGAGCAATCCCGGAACATTCTGCGCGAGAAGATCGATGAGCTGCTGCTGATCCAGAAAGCCAAGGACATGCAGATCAATGTGGACGCGGATGTCACGCGCCGCATCGCGCAGATGCGCGTCGAGAGCAAGATTTCCGATCCCGACAAGTTCGATCAGGCCATTCGCGACCAGTACGGTATGACGTTCGAAGAATTCAAGCAGAAGATGACGGACCAGTTCCTCATCAACCGCGTGATCGGCCAGGAAATCAGCTCGCGGATCGCCATCCCCGAAGCGCAGCTGCGCGCCTACTACGACGCCCACAAAGCGGATTACATGCGCAAGGCGCAGGTCTTCCTCAGCCAGATTCTGATTTCGACGGAAGGCAAAACGCCGGAGCAGGCGAACAACGCACTCGCCAAAGCGAAGGACATTGTGGCTCGGGCCCGAAGGGGCGAAAAGTTCAGCGACCTGGTGGCCGCGAATTCCGACGATCCCGACACGTCGAAGAACGGCGGGCAGTTGCCGCCGCTCGAGAAAAACCAATTGCGTCCCGAACTCGAAAAGATCGTCTTCAGCGAGAAGAAGGGGTATGTAACGGACCCGGTCGCCGTAACTTCTCCGCAGAAAGGGTATCTGATCCTGAGAATCGATGAGCGCTATGAAGAAGGGCAGGCGAGTTTCGACGAAGTGAAAGAGCAGATTCAGGAAACGATGGCGCAGCCGATGATGGAGAGCAAGATGCGTCCGTTCCTGACGAAGCTGCGCGAGCAGGCGTTCCTCGAAATCAAGGATGGTTACGTGGATACCGGCGCAGCGCCCGGCAAGGACACTCGCTGGCATGACGTCGCGCAGTTGAAGCCGCAAACCGTCACCAAGGAAGAAGTGGCCGCCCACGCCGGCACGCCGCACAAAAAGATTCTCGGCATGGTGCCGATTCCCGGAACGCACAAGAACATTCCGGACGTAGATACCTCCGCGCCGGCGCCGCGTTCGGCGTCGGCCGCCGATTCGAATTCCACGACCCAGTCCGCCGGCGGGAGTTCGCTGCCGGCCAAGCCCCCGGCGCCTCCGAAGCCCGCGGGACCGACCGCGTCGTCATTACCGCCCATCAAACAATGAAATCGCCCTATGTGAAGGAACTCGAACCGAATCAGGTCATCACCGCGAGCTTTCTGGTTCAATCCAAAGAAATCCGGCAAAAGAAGACCGGAGAGCTGTACCTTTCGCTGATGCTTGGCGACCGCACGGGCGAGCTGGACGCCAAGATGTGGGACAACGTGAACGAAGTGCTGGACGCCTTCGATCGCGACGATTTCGTGAAGGTGAAGGGCCTCATTCAGGTCTTCCACAACCGGCCGCAACTGACCATTCACAAGCTGCGGCGCATGGACGATAGCGAAGTCGAATTCACGGACTACTTCCCCTCCTCGGCGCGTGACTCGGAGGAGATGTGGAAGGACCTGCAAGGCATCGTTGCAGGCATTGGAAATCCACATTGCAAGGCGCTTTTGGAGGCCATGCTGGCGGACGAGGATGTGGCGGCGCGCTATCGCCGCGCGCCGGCTGCGAAGACGATCCACCACGCGTTTTTGGGCGGGCTCATTGAGCATGTGCTTTCGCTCTGCGCGCTCGCACGCATGACGGCCGGGCACTATAAGCATGTCGATCTGGACCTGCTGCTCACCGGTGTGGTGCTGCACGATATCGGCAAGATTTACGAGCTGAATTACGAGCGCGGGTTTTCCTACTCCAACGACGGCCAGTTGATCGGGCACATCAACATCGCAATGCGCATGCTGAGCGAAAAACTGCGCGGCCTGCCGGAGTTTCCGCGCGAGCTGCGTACGCTCGTCGAGCACATGATTTTGAGCCATCACGGACAACTCGAGTACGGGTCGCCCAAAGTGCCGCTGTTTCCCGAGGCGCTGCTGCTGCATTACCTGGATGACATGGATTCCAAAATGGAATGCATGCGCGCGCTGATCGAAAACGACCGGCAGGTGGATGGCTGCTTCACATCGTACAATCCGGCGCTAGGTCGCACCGCGCTGAAGATGGACAAGTATCTGGCGAAACCGGAACCGAAGGTGAACGGGGCGGCGGCGCCGCAATCGCCCGCTCCTTCGAAACCCTCACCCGCGCCTCCGGCTGCAGCGGTAGCGCATCCGTTGTTTACGCGCCCCGATTCGCAGTTCGCCGACAAACTCCGGCAGGCTCTGACGCCTGCCAATGCCGAACAGGAACGCTGATGCCGAAAACTTCCCGTGATGTTCCTCCTCCCCTGGAGTTGCTATGCCTCAAGGCCCTATGGACCTTGGGAGAAGGCGACGTGAAACACGTTCGAGAGCTGGTGGCGCAGACGCGGCCGCTGGCTTACACCACCATCATGACCGTGCTGGACCGCCTGGTGCGTAAGGGGACGCTGACGCGCCGTAAGGTGGGCCGCGCCTTCGTTTACGTTCCACAAGTCGAGCGCGACACCTTGCGCCGCGTCGCCATTCGCGAACTGCTGGACGGCTTCTTTAATGGCGGCGAGGCGGAGCTCATTGAATTCCTGCGCGGCGGAGTGCAGCCCGAGCCCACTGGCCATGCGGCTGCGGCCGCGGCGGCCGGGGCGAGCGGAACCGTAGCCGCCGAGCCCGCACCGGCTGGGGAAGAAGCAACCATCGACACCGTTTTGCTTTGAAGCTTCTGGCGACTCTCTTCGGGGGCGGCTTCACCCTAGCCTCGGCCTACGGGTTCGGGCGCGTGATGCTGCGCGAGGCTCCTCCGGAGATTGCGCTGGCGGTGGGCGCGGCAGTCGAAAGCGTACTCATCTTTATTTTGGTGAGCTGCGGCCTGGCAGCGTGGCCGGCCTTCCTCGCTCTGGGACTGGCGGGCGTTGCGGCGGCTGTTCTGCGGCGCGGCGCCGGTGCGGAGTGGCGGATCAAGTGCGGCCGAATCGGCGCGATCATCTTCCTCGCCTACGGGGTCTTCTATCTGGTGAACGCGGCCGCCCCGGAAATTTGGGCTGACGGATTCACCTACCATCTGGCTGCGCCTCAGGACATTCTGCGCACCGGCGGCTTTCCCGCTCGTGTCCGCTTCTACGATCTCATTCCACAGGGCATCGAAATGCTGTTCACGATGGCATTCGCTTTCGGCCGGGCGCAGGCTGCCAGGCTGGTGGAATTTGGGTTGTTCGCGGCAGGGGTGCCCCTCATTTTTCGACTTGGCGCGCGCCTGGGAATGAGCAGCCTGGCGTCACTGCTGGTCGCCGTGTTTTACTTTACTGCGCCGCTGATCGGCCTCACCGGCGCGTCGTCGTATAACGATGCGGCGCTGGTCTTCCTCACGCTCGCCGTGTTTTGGCTGCTGCTGGATGGCCGCATCTTCGCCGCGGGTCTGGCGGCGGGTTTCTGTTACGCCATCAAACTGCCGGGCGGACTGGCGATCGTTTTGGCAGCGCTGTTTCTGCTGTTCGAGAGCAAGCGGCGGGTTCGAGCGATCGCGATTCTGGCGGCCGGAGCGGCGATAACGGTTGCGCCCTGGCTGATTCGCGGCGCGATCATGACCGGCAACCCGTTTGCCCCGATGATGAACGCGTGGTTTCCCAATCCATATTTTTACCTGGATAGCGAACGCGGCCTCGCGGCTGCCATGCGCTACTGGCAAGGCATCCCGGCGGTGCGAGTGCCGTGGGAGTTGGCATTTGGCGGCGCCCTGTCCGGCGTCTACGGTCCGCTGATCTTCGCGTTGCCGCTGGCATTTCTGGCGCTTCGCACGCGCGCCGGACGGTGGTGTGTTGCGGCCGCCTGCCTGCTCGCGATTGCCTGGGTGATGAACACGGGCGCGCGCTTTCTGATGCCCGCCGCCGTGCTCGCGATGTTCGCCGTCGCGATGCCGCTGCCGCGCGCGGCGCTCTGGGTGGGGATCGCCTTACAGTCGCTGGTTTGCTTCCCTCCCGTTCTGAACCTGTGGCAGAATTCGTACTTCCGCTTGCACGAGTTTCCGCTGCGCGCCGCTCTGGGGCTAACCTCGGAAGCGGATTACCTCACCCCGCGCCTCTCCGAATACCGGCTCGCCAAAATGATCGAGCGCGCCACGCCTCCGGATGCGCGCATATTTTCCATCCCGTCGGTTGCTGCCGAGTACGTAAATCGCGACATCCTGGTGCGCTGGCATTCGGCGGAGGCGGAGCGCATTTTCTTCGCGCTGCAAGCCGCCTTCCTGAACAACATCGACTGGGTCTTCGACTGGAAGGGCTCCTGGTCCGAGCGCGAGCTCCGGGCCATTCGCTTCCGCGCACCGGCGGCGAATCGCGAGCCTTTCGACGCCGGCGAGGTGCATCTGCTGGACGGCGATCGCGTTATCACTCCGAAATCCAACTGGACCTTGCGCGCATGGCCGAACGTCTGGGATGCGCCGCTGGCGTTCGATGGCTTGCGAACCACCGCGTGGAACTCCCACGAACCGCTGCGGCCGGGCATGTTCCTGGAGGCCGATTTGGGAAGTCCGCAGCGGCTCACCGGCGCGACGCTGCTCTCACACACACCATTATTCGATGCGCCGCTCGAGATGTACGGTCAGGGCACGGACGGCAAATGGCAGTTGCTCGATGGCGCGCCAAAGGCAGTGCGGCGCCGCCCGGAAGATCTCAGGTTCGATGCGATCTCCACCATGCGGCGCGGGGGATATTCGTGGCTGCTGGTGGACGTGCACTCAGGTCCGCTGGAGCCGCTGGGCCGCGCTCTCGCCGATAACGCCGCGCAGTGGGGATTGCGGTACGTTGCCGAAGGCGAAGGCACGGTTCTGCTCCGCGTTTGGTGAGATAATCGATTAATGCAGAACATTTTGCCGGTGCTCTGTTTTATTGCCGGCTTCGCGCTCGCATGGGCGGTATTGCGGGCGCGCAAACGGGAGACCGAGGCGGCCTTTCAGGCGTTGACGGCGGAAGCCTTGGCGCGCAACAATCAGGCCTTCCTGGACTTGGCGCGGACCCGGTTGGGCGAAACGCAGCAGGCCGCGCGCGGCGACCTGGAGTTGCGGCAGCAGGCCATTGCGGAGATGGTGGCGCCCGTTCGCGAGTCGCTCGACAAGGTGGATGCCAAGATCCAGGAACTCGAAAAGGCGCGCGCGGGCGCGTACGGCGCTTTACAGGAACAGGTTCGCAGCCTCATCGAAACGCAGACCACGCTGCGCAGTGAAACCGGAAAACTGGTGACCGCGCTGCGCACTCCGGGAGTTCGCGGCAATTGGGGCGAGATGCAGTTGCGCCGTGTGGTGGAAATGGCCGGCATGCTGGACCACTGCGACTTTCTCACCCAAGCGGTCCTGCAGGGCGAAGACGGCCGGTTGCGCCCGGACCTGGTCGTGCAGTTGCCTGCCGGGAAAACCGTGGTGGTGGATGCCAAAACGCCGCTCGACGGCTATCTGCGCGCCGTCGATGCGGTCGACGAGCGTGCGCGCAAGCTTTGCCTCGCGGACCACGCGCGGCAGGTGCGGGCGCATCTTTCGTCGTTGGGCAGGAAATCGTATTGGGAGCAGTTCGATCAGGCGCCGGAGTTCGCGGTGCTGTTCCTGCCGGGAGAGTGCTTCTTCAGCGCAGCGCTGGAAAGCGACCCCAGCCTCATCGAATTTGGAGTCGAGCAAAACATCATTCTGGCGACGCCGACCACGTTGATCGCGCTATTGCGAGCTGTCGCCTACGGCTGGCGTCAGGAGAAGATCGCCGAGAATGCGGCGCAGATCAGCGCGCTCGGCAAAGAACTCTTCAAGCGGCTGAGCGACATGGGTGAACACTGGGGCAAGATGGGACGCAGCCTGGAGCGCGCGGTGGAGGAGTACAACCGCGCGATGGGCTCGCTAGAGACCCGGGTGATGGTAAGCGCGCGCCGCTTCGCCGATCTGAAGACGGCACCCATGGGGCTCGAAATCGAACCCCTGGAGCCAGTAGAAAAAAGCGTCCGAGTAGGCCAGTAGGTACCGGCCTCTAGGCCGGTACCAGGCGCGAGAAGCGCGCCCGTTTCGACCGCCCCTTTACCGCACAACCAAATTGACAAGCTTGTCCGGCACGACAATCACCTTGGCGACCTGCTTCCCTTCCAACGCCGCCTTGATTTTCTCCTCGGCCAGCGCCATCTTCTCCAGTTCCTCCCGGGAGGTTCCAAACGGAGCACTCATCCGGCTCCGCAATTTCCCATTCACCTGAAGCACGATCTCGGCCTCGTCTTCCTTCGCCAGTTCGGGGTCGAATTTCGGCCAGCTTTCCCGGAAAACCGGACCCTCTTTGCCGAGCTCTTCCCAGATTTCCTGCGCCAGATACGGCGCGAAAGGGGCCAGCATCAACGCGAGATGCCGATTCACTTCGGCCAGCGCGCCGGCGCTCAGATTCGCTTCCTCCGCATACAGCACGTTGACCAGTTCCATCACGCTCGCGATGCAGGTATTGAAGTGCCAGCGCGTTTCGAAATCGTCCGTGATTTTGCGAATGGTCTGATGCAGCTTGCGCAGCACGTTGCGGTCGCTCGCGCCCTCCACATTCCCGCTACCCACCGTCCGCGTGACAAACCGGTACACGCGGCCGAGGAAACGGTAAATGCCTTCGGCGCCCTCGAACCGCCAATCCACTTCCTTTTCGGGCGGAGCGGCGAATAGAACGAACATGCGTGCGGTATCCGCGCCGAAGCGCTCGGCGAGCATGTCGGCCCCGACCACATTGCCCTTGGACTTCGACATCTTGGCGCCCTCGGCAATCACCATGCCCTGCGTGAACAGGCGGCGCGCGGGCTCGTTGTTCTGAATCAGGCCGAGATCGCGCATCATCTTTGTGAAGAAGCGCGAGTAGATCAGATGCAGGATCGCGTGCTCGACCCCGCCGATGTATTGATCGATCTCGAACCAGTACGCGATCTTCTTGGGATCGAACGGCGCAGTGCTGTTGCGCGCATCGCAGTAGCGATAGAAATACCACGAGCTATCGATGAACGTGTCCATCGTGTCCGTCTCGCGGCGCGCAGCCTCTCCGCATTTCGGACACGTCACGTTGACGAATTCCGGCACGTTCTCGAGCGGCGAGCGGCCGCTGCCGGTGATTTCGATGCGGTCCGGCAGCACCACGGGCAGTTGATTGTCGGGAACAGGCACGACTCCGCACGAAGGACAGTGAATCACCGGAATCGGTGTGCCCCAATAGCGTTGCCGCGAGATGCCCCAGTCTTTAATGCGGAACGTGATCGCCGCTTCTCCGAAGTTGTTCTCCTTGGCGAACGCAGCCATGCGGCGGCGCGCGTCTTCACTGGCGAGTCCGCTCCACTGCCCGGAATTCTCCACGACGCCGTACTCGCAATACGGCTCCTTCATTCCGGGTTCCTGCGCGAGCGCGCCATCGGCCGGACGCACCACCGGACGCACGGCAATTCCGTATTTCCGGCAGAATTCGAAATCGCGCTCATCGTGCGCAGGCACCGCCATAATGGCGCCGGTGCCGTAGCCCATCAGCACGAAGTTGCCGACCCACACGGGCAGCTTCTCGCCACTGAACGGATTCGTGGCGTAGTGCCCCGTGAAGAAGCCTTCCTTCTCCACCTCGCCGGGATCCTGCCCGGCGCGCGCGTCCACCATCGCCTTGGCCTTCGCTTTTCCGGCGGCGTCGAGCAGCTTCTCGTTGAATGGATGCTCGGGCGCGAGGATCAGGCAGGTGGCGCCGTAAATGGTATCGATGCGCGTCGTGAAGACGCGGCACGTGTCGCCGGTATCGAGAGCGAAGTCCACCTCCGCGCCTTCGGAGCGGCCGATCCAGTTGCGCTGCATCGTGAGCACGCGGTCCGGCCAGCCGCCTTCCAGGTCGCGCATGTCATCCAGAAGCTGATCCGCGTAGGCGGTGATTTTGAGGAACCATTGTTCCAGCGCGCGCTGCTCCACGGGCGTATCTTCGTGACGCCAGCAGCAGCCTTCCACCACCTGCTCATTGGCGAGCACGGTCGCGCATTTCGGACACCAGTTGACCAGCGCTTTTTTGCGATAGGCGAGTCCGCGCTCCAGCATGCGCAGGAAGAACCACTGATTCCAGCGATAATATTCGGGCTCGCAGGTGGAAACCTCGCGATCCCAATCGTAGCTGAAGGCGAAGCGGCGATGCGTCTTCTTCATCGCTTGGATGTTCTGCAGGGTCCATTCGCGCGGCGGCCGCTTGTTGGCGATGGCGGCGTTTTCCGCGGGAAGTCCGAACGCGTCCCAGCCCATCGGATGCAGCACGTTGAAGCCGCGCATCCACTTATAGCGAGCGAGCGCGTCGCCGATGGAGTAGTTGCGAATGTGGCCGATGTGCAGCGTGCCGCTGGGATACGGCAGCATTTCGAGCACGTAGAATTTCGGCTTCGAAGAGTTCTCCTCGGCCTTATAAAAATCGGCGTCGCGCCAGCGGTCGTGCCACTTGAGCTCGATCTGGTTATGGTCGTACGGCTTCTCGGGCATAGCAGTTCTTTGAAATTGGGGTGAAATTCAATAGTAGCAGCGGGCGCGTGATTACGCCCAAATGGACCAGTAGCCCCGCAGCCGCTTCATGAGAGCGCCCGCCTTCTCGGCGTAGACGCGTTGGCCGGTATGGCGCGCTTTTTTCTGCAAGTCCTCTTGAAAATGGCAAATGGCCGCGAGGCAGGCTTTCACCTGCCCGGGTGTGGCGAAGAAATCGGGCTCGGCCTGGATGCGCTGCGTGAGGATGTCGAGATTGTGATTCAGACCCAGCTTGTCTTCGAGCGATTTCAGCGCGGCTTCGTAGCCGTCCATTACATCGGGCCAGAGGTCATTCAGCAGGCGCACGTGATACCAGTGATCTTTCACGCGCCTGCGCCAGGCGTGCAGGTTTTCGGCGGTCGGGTGTTTCTGTGCCTGACGCATCGCGGTGTGGCCGTGGCGGAATGCGCGTTCGATCCCCGGTGCGATGGCCTCGAATCCGTTGTTGCCGAGCCGCAGGCGCTTGAAGCGATTCTTTGCAGCGGAGAGATCCTTGGAAACGGATTGCAGCGCGATTTTAAGATTCTCACGGCGCTCGCCGCGGTTTTTGTGGGCCAGCAGTCCACTGCGGATGCTTTGCGCGCTGCCGGGCGCGAGTTCGGAGCCGTATTTGTCGTTGAGCTCGTCGAAGGTCTGTAGCATCGCGGCAGCGTCGCGGAATGCGGAAAGAGTGCGGCCCAGATCGCGCAGGCGGGTGTTTTCTTTCTCGAAGGCGTCGCCGAGCTCGCCTTCGACAAGCCTCAGCAGCGCGCGCAATTTCTTGATGGACTTGCGAGCTTCGTGGACAGCCTCGTCGCGAGTGGTAGATTTGCGGGCACGGAGGGCTTCCAAGGCGCCATCGACTTGTTCTGCGGCGATGCGTCGGATGGCGGCCTGCACTGATTCACCCGGCTCAAAGCGGTACGGCATAAGGCGCTCTCGCGACCATCATGGCACAGGCGAAAAGAAATGGGTGCGCGATCACGCGCGCCGGCACTCGCGTACCACGGGCATGCCGCGCTCAAAACGCACCCGAATCCCTGGCACCTTTTACCGCCCCCTCACGGAGCTGTGAAAAATATCGAAGTGCTTTTTCTCCAAGTTCAAACGCACTCGAATCCCGGGCACCTGGCCCGTATGCAGTTGATTCTGCTAACGGAGCCGTGACCGTAAGGGAGCGGCAAAAGGTGCCGGGAATGCGAGTGCGTTTGAACGCGGCACAAAAGCAATTCGATATTTTTTCACACCCCCTCACGGTCGCGGCTCCGTATGCAGTTGATTCTGCTAAACGGAGCCGCGACCGTAAGGGATTGTGAAAAAATGCGAAAAACCGTTTTCCGACCATCCTGTTTTCAATTACTTGCGTTGTTGAAAACTCGCGCACGTCACATTTTTTCACAATCCCGTAAGGGAGCGGCAAAAGGTGTATCGAAAGACGGATGGAGTGCAACGAGAGCGACAGCAGGATTTCTTTCACAACCCCGTAAGGGAGCGGTAAAAGGTGTATCGAAAGGCGGATTTTTTAACAATTCCCCCACGGTCGCGACTCCGTTACAGAGCCGCGACCGTGAGGGAGTAACCATGGCCCTGTGGGCCGCCGATAGAAATGAAAGTCGGCGTAGTGCATCCTGGTATCGGTAGCGGCGCGTTTGAGGTCGGTATTCCGCTCTGGAGATGTT
>Ga0134128_10006043_pt1 | contig 14658 bp, 11 predicted proteins | sample KB31754_FD_96462 | JGI IMG/M metagenome (GOLD analysis project Ga0134128, IMG submission 96462) | Terrestrial soil microbial communities with excess Nitrogen fertilizer from Kellogg Biological Station, Michigan, USA - KB3-175-4 | ecosystem: Environmental > Terrestrial > Soil > Unclassified ... | reverse complement strand
CAGGATGAGACGCGAATCCGGATACTGGAAGCCGATGCGATAACCTTTACCAGTCCGTCCGCAGTGCACGCGTTCGTCGCGTGCTTCGGCACGTCTGTCGCACCCCGGATAGTCTGCATCGGACCCGTTACTGCGAACGCGGCGACGGAGGCGGGATTGGCGGTATCGGCTGTTGCGGGAGTGTATACCCTCGATGGCGTCGTTACGGCGCTCTCGCGGATGTTCGGCGTGACCGCGCACGACAGTGCACAGCAAGCGCCACCCATAAGCATGCAATGACCGACGCCGGCCAATTCCCCACCGTGAGACTTCGCCGGCTGCGCACCAGTGAAACCATTCGGCGGATGGTACGCGAGACTTCGCTGAGGCCGGAGCATCTCATCGCGCCGATCTTCGTCACGGACGGCGAAAACGTCGTCGAGTCGATCGAATCCATGCCGGGAATCAACCGCGTGTCCGTCGATGGTGTGACGGCCATCGCCGACGAGCTCATGGCAGCCGGTGTTCCCGCGGTGATTCTTTTTGGCGTTCCGGCACCGGACCGCAAGGATCCGCATGGAAAGGAGAGCTACGCTTCCGACGGCGCAGTTCAGCGCGCGATCCGTGCTCTCAAGGCTCACGCACCCGATCTGCTGGTCATCACTGACGTGTGCATGTGCGAGTACACGTCGCATGGCCATTGCGGAATCCTCGACGCGCGGCAATACCTCATCAACGATGAGACGCTCGATTCTCTGCGACGGATCGCGGTATCGCACGCTGAGGCGGGCGCAGACGTCGTCGCACCGAGCGGGATGATCGACGGCGCCGTGGGCGCGATCCGTACAGCCCTGGACAATGCAGGTCATGCGAATGTCGCGATCATGGCTTATGCCGTGAAGTATTCATCGGCGTACTACGGCCCTTTCCGCGACGCGGCAGGTGGTGCGCCGGCGTTCGGGGACCGTCGTACGCATCAGCTGGACCCTGCGAATCGCGGGATTGCGTTGCGGGAGAGTGCGCTCGACGTTGCTGAAGGCGCCGACTTCCTGATGGTGAAGCCCGCGCTCGCCTATCTCGACATCGTGAGCGCCGTGAGCGCCGCGCATCCCGGCGTGCCTCTCGTCGCGTACAACGTGAGCGGCGAATATGCGATGGTGAAGGCGGCGGCCGCGGCAGGATGGATCGACGAGCGCGCTGTCGTGCTCGAATCACTCACATCGATGCGCCGCGCGGGCGCCGGAATGATCATTACATATCACGCGAAGGATGCCGCGCGGTGGCTGAAGGATTGATGGCAGCAACGCGTCCCACGACAACCCGTCAGCATGCAATGCCGCCCGCGCACGGCGACGTACCCGCTGCGAGCGTGGCTGCGGGCTCCGTTCTCGTCCGCGCGTGCCGTCGAGAGGTTGTGCCACACACTCCCGTGTGGCTGATGCGGCAGGCAGGACGGTACATGCCGGAGTATCGCGCGATTCGCGCGCGCCAGACCATGCTGGAGGCGATCGGCGATTCCGCAACGGCGGCGGAGATCACCTTGCAGCCCGTGAAGGCGCTCGGTGTCGATGCGGCAATCATCTTCTCCGACATTCTGCCGCCGCTCATCGGAATGGGGCTCGACCTCGACTTCGTTGCAGGCGCCGGCCCGCACATCGCCAACCCGGTTCGGACGTCGCGTGACGTCGACATGCTCGGCACTCCGCCGGCGGAGCAGACGATGCGCGGTACGCTTGGCGCGATTCGACTCGTGCGCGAAGCGCTCCCCGCATCGACCCCGCTGATTGGATTCGCTGGTGCGCCTTTCACGCTGGCGTGCTACGCAATAGAGGGTGGCAGCTCGCAGCGCTACGATCTGGCGAAGAGCTTCATGTACGCTGAGCCTGCGGCGTGGGCACGGCTGATGCGCCGCCTCGTTACCGTGCTTGCCGATTACCTCATCGCGCAGGCGCGCGCAGGTGCAGACGTTCTCCAGGTGTTCGACTCGTGGGCGGGCGCGCTTAGTCCACACGATTATGCACGCTACGTGCAGCCGCATAATGCAACGCTCTACCGTGCAGTCCATGCGGCCGGTGTTCCCGTAATCAACTTCAGCACCGGAACCGGCGCGTACATCGACGACGTTGCGGCGTGCGGCGGTGACGTGGTGGGAATCGACTGGCGCATACCGCTCGATTCGGTACGCGCGAGACTGGGTGACAGGTATTCGATCATGGGAAACCTGGATCCGATCGCGCTGCTCGCACCGTGGCGGGAGTTGAAGGCCCAGATCGATGACGTCTTGATGCGAGCCGGCTCCAGACCGGGGCACATCTTCAATCTCGGTCACGGGATTCTTCCCTCGACGCCGGTCGACAACGTGCGCAGGCTCGTGGACTACGTGCACGAGGCTACTGCACGAGGTTACTGCCCTTGACCCGCATGTCCGACGACGCTGATCAAGCCGCACCGATTGGTGTGCTGCTGATGGCGTACGGCGGCCCAGAGTCGCTTGCCGAGATTCCCGGATATCTGGCGGACATCCGCGACGGCCGCCCAACGACGCCCGCCGTGCTCGCCGAGATCACACGCAACTACGAAGCAATTGGCGGACGCTCCCCGATCGCCGAGCTGACACGACGCCAGGCGGATGGAATCGAGCGCACGCTCAATCCCGCCGGCATGCCGCAGCGCTTCCGCGTGTATGTCGGAATGCGCCACTGGTCGCCATGGATCGAGGAAACGGTGGGCCGGATGAGCGTCGATGGAATCGACCGCGCTGTCAGCATGGTCCTCGCACCGCACTTCAGCGGCATGAGCATCGCGCGCTATCAGGCGAAGATAGCCGATGGCCTCTCCATGTACCGCACCAACATCGACTTCGCGCACGTCGACAGCTATCACACTGCACCCGGCCTGATTGCGGCGCTCGCCGACCGCGTGCTCGCCGGCATCGCACGCTGGCCCGAAGCAGAGCGCGAATCGGTGCACGTGATTTTCAGTGCGCACAGCCTGCCCGAACGGATCATTCGCGCCGGCGATCCGTACGACGCACAGGTTCATGAAACCGCGCAGCTCGTCGCGCAGAGCACGGGAATTCCGCCGGAGAGGTGGTCGTGGAGCTACCAGTCCGCCGGCCGCAGTCCCGAACCGTGGCTTGGTCCTACCTACCCCGACCATCTCGCGGCGCTCGCCGCGCGCGGCATACGCAACGTCGTCAGTGTGCCGGTAGGATTCGTCTGCGACCACGTCGAGATCCTCTACGACATCGACATCGACGCACAGCGCATTGCGCGTGAGCTGGGCATGCACCTGGAACGCCCTCCGTCACTGAACGACGATCCGCAATTCGTGCAGCAGCTGGCATCCATCATCGCTCGTCGAGCACAGGACGCAGGATGGACGTGAGCGGCAGTATCGCGCAAAATGCAAGGCCGGATATTCTCGTCATCGGTGCTGGAATTGCAGGAATCGCTGCCGCGTTGCGCATTCGTGCGCTGAACGACTCCTGCGGCATCACGCTCGCCGATTCCGCCGCGCGGCTTGGCGGCAAGATCGCGGGCGACGTTGTGGATGGATGCGTGGTCGATGGTGGGGCGGACGTGTGCATCGGGAGCAAGCTGCGCACTACCCACCTCTTCGATGTCCTGTCGCTCGGCCCGCGCGTGGTTCGTGTCAATCCTGACAATCTTCCGACCTACGAGCGTCGGCACGGCGAGCTGTGCAAATCGCCGACGACTTTCGACGGCGAGTTGCTGACCTTCCGTAAGGGGCTCCGCGAGCTGGTTGACGTTGCCTGCGCAGCGCTGAGTGGCGTGACGGTGCGCACGAATGCAGTCGCCGAGTCGATTCAGCGTACAGATGACGGACGATGGATCACGCACTTTGCTGACGGCACATCGCTGATCGCAGACGCCACGATCGTTGCACTTCCGGCACGTGCAGCCATGATGCTGTTGTCATCGCTCGGAGTCCCGGGGGCGAAGACGCTGGAAGGGATCACGTATCCCGCAACGACCACCGTAACCATGGCCTGGAACGCCGACGACGTTGAGCGCTCGCTTTCCGGCACCGGCTATCTCGTGATGGATCCGTCGTCCGCCGTCAGTGCCTGCACCTGGACCTCGTCCAAGAACCCGACTCATGCGCCGCGCGGAACTGTTCTTGTGCGCGGATACGTTCGCGGCTGCGGACTCGACGCCATCGCGCTGGTTCGCGCGGAAGTCGCCTCAACGCTGGGTGTCACTGCCCCGCCGCTGTTTACGCGGGTGTACGAGTGGCCGGCCGGAATCGCCGTGTATCCCCCGGATCACGAGATGAACGTAACGACACTTGGCGACGCACTCGCAGCGGTTCCGGGAATTTTCATTGCCGGATCTGCGTTTCACGGAATCGGAATTCCCGATTGCATCCATTCGGGCGAGCGTGCCGGTGCATCGGCCGTAACATTTCTTGCAGCACGCCAAAAAGAGGAAGCGGCATGACATCGATCGACGCGACGCCAGATACTTCGGAATCCACGCGACTCTACGACGTCGCCCGACGGTATTTTCCGGGTGGAGTCAGCTCGCCGGTGCGTGCATTCAATGGCGTCGGTGGGTCACCGCGCTTCATCGTGAGCGGCAAGGGCGCATACGTCACCGACGCCGATGGCAACCGTCTGGTGGACTACCTGCTCGCCTACGGTCCGCACATTCTCGGTCACGCACCGCAGGTTGTGGTGGACGCGATCGTCGAGACCGCGTCGCGAGGCACCAGCTTCGGCGCGCCGAGCACACATGAGATCGAGCTCGCACAGGCGATTCAGCAGTTCGTGCCGTCGATGCAGGTAATGCGATTCGTGACGTCCGGCACGGAAGCCGTGATGAGCGCGATCCGGCTCGCCCGCGGCGCGACGGGGCGCGATATCATCATCAAGTTCGACGGCAATTACCACGGTCACGCCGATTCGGTTCTCGTGCGTGCGGGATCGGGCGTCGCGACACTGGGGCTTCCGGATTCGCCCGGGGTTACCGCTGCGGCAACCCGCGACACGATGGTGCTGCCGTATAATGACGTCGAGGCGGTACGCGGCGCGTTCGCAGAGTACGGTCACAAGGTCGCCGCCGTCATCGTCGAGCCGATCGCAGGCAACATGGGAGTTGTGCTACCGGTTCCCGGTTTCCTCGAAGCGCTGCGGTGGCAAACGACGGCGTATGACGCGGTACTCATCTTCGATGAAGTGATGACGGGCTTTCGGGTACATCCCGGCGGCGCGCAGACGCTGTTCGGCATTTCGCCGGACCTTACCACGCTGGGCAAGGTGATCGGCGGCGGCCTGCCTGTCGGCGCGTATGGCGGTCGCCCCGAGCTGATGCGCCAGATTGCGCCCGACGGGCCGGTATATCAGGCGGGAACGCTCGCCGGCAATCCGGTCGTTATGGCGGCGGGAGTTGCAGTTCTCCGCGAGCTCGCCAGACCCGGCGTCTGGCAGCGGGCGGCGGATGCCACAACCGCGCTCGCCACGGGCCTCGCGCGCGAGGCCGCGGACGCAGGCGTGAGCATTCAGGTACCGCACATCGGTACCATGCTGACGCCGTTCTTCTCGGACCGGCCGGTCACCGACTACATGCTGGCGCGCGCGTCCGACACGCGTCGCTATTCGGCCTTCTTTCACACGATGCTCGATCTTGGTGTCTCGGCACCGCCGTCGGCATTCGAGTCATGGTTCGTTTCCACCCAGCACGGCCAGCCGGAGACGGACCACACCATCAGGGCAGCAGCGCAGGCCTTCCGCAGTCTCGCCTGAGCTCCGCGCCTGCGCGACCGCAGGCACTTCGGAAAAGTTTCGTCACCATTTCCTGACAGCGCTGCGCTTGTGCGCAGCGCCGCGCGGCTGTTTCGTGCCTGCAGCATCGCAACCAGGAGAATGTGGCATCAATGTCAACGGCGTCACTGGAGCTTCCATCAACGCGCCGCGGTGAGCTGTCCACAGTCGTGCGAACCGGCTGCGTACTGGCAATCGTCGACGGATTCAGCGCCTACGCACTTGGGTTTATCTTCTTCGGGCATCCACCGTTCGCTCGTGTATTCCAGGGCGTAGCGGCGGCGCTGCTCGGCAAGGAAGCTTACACGCTTGGCACCGAAGGCATGCTGGTCGGCCTCGCGATGCACACTTGCGTCGCGTTCGCATGGGCAACGCTGTATTACATGGTGTACCGCAACTGGGCCTCGCTGCGACGCGCAGCACAGGGGTGGATCGGGGTCGCAACCGTCGGGCCGCTGCTCGGCGCGATCATCTGGTTGTGCATGTGCTACATAGTATTTCCGATGACGAAGCTGCACCACGTACCTATCGCCTCGCGCGGCTTCGTGGTCAATTTCGTCCACCACATGCTCGTCGTAGGGCCGCTCGTCGTGGCGATGGACCGCTAGTCCGGCACACCCCGCAACAGTACGGAATCATTCGTATACAATCGCCGAGTGGGCGCGGACAGCAAGCCGTGGTATCTTGATTGATCCAACGCAATCGCGCTCATGTTCGTAACCGGCCGGCCAAAACTGAAGAAGATCCGGACGATTCTCGTGGGTGTGACACTTGCGATGATCGTTGGAGGGGCTGCGCTCTCGCTCCGAGACGCGATACGATCCGCACGCGCGCAGCGTGAGGCCGCGCAGCGCACGCTCGCTGCGTACGCACATTTCGCCAGCTATCTGTACGTCACTCGCATCTACCTCATGGCCCGCGAGCGCACAGTATTGCAGGCCTTCGTCAAGCTCGGCCCCGACGACCCCTGGACCGGGCCCCTCCCGCCGCCGACGATCATTCCCGCGATCCCCGACACTGGCGAAGCGTGTGCGCGATCTCCGCTGTGGAAGATGTACCGCTTCAGGATGGATCTTCCCTCGCGCGCGCTGACCATCGTCGGCGCGGCACCGATTCCGGCCGCCCTGCGGCTGATCAACGATTCCATTCCCAAACTTGCAGTTTCCCCTGCGATAGCCGCTTGGCACTTTGGATATCTGTTCGTCGATTCACCTGACTTCCCTGAAGCGATTGCCTTCACACCAGTCCGCGACGGCGCGGGCAACGTGAGAGCGGTGTACGGCTACCGCTCCTGTTACGGTACGTATGATGTGTGGGATTATGCCCTGGTCCATCGTGTCGCACGCATAGTTCCGCCGTTTCTTACCGAAGGCCTGCCGACGGATTCGATCCTGAGCATCGTCGTCGCGGACAGTCGGGGGCGCACTCTGTACGCAGCGCCATCGCGCAGCGTTCCCGTACGTGCGATTGGCACCGATACGGTGCCGCAGATCAGCGGAATCGTGGTCACGGTCGGTCTCCGCCCGAAGGTCGCCGGGAGACTGGTACTCGGAGGTGTATCGAGCTCACGCCTCCCGGGCTCGTTCCTGCTGCTGATCGGCAGCATCGTACTCGCCATCGCGACGCTCGCGATGATGCGCAGGGAGTTCAGGCTCGTGGAATCGCGGGAGATGTTTCTCGCGAACATCTCGCACGAGCTGCGCACGCCGCTGCAACACATCCTGTTGTTCGTGCAGATTCTCCGGCTCAAGCGCGCCCGCAATCAGGCCGAGCATGACAAGGCCATCGAGGTAATCGAGACGGAGACCCAACGCCTCATTCGTCTCACCGACAACGTACTCGCCGTAGTGCGCACCACGCGGCCGCACATCACACTCGGCCCCGTCGACGTCTCCGATGTCGTCGCACGTTCCGCCGAGCTCTGCGAGCAGCTTGCGGCGGCGCGCTCGATGAAGATCGAAATCGACGCCGTTCCAGCCGTCGCAGCGTGCGACGCTGGCTCACTCAAGCAGGTGCTGGTGAATCTCATCGACAACGCCGTGAAATACGGCCCCAATGGTCAGACCATTCGCATCGGCGTACGCGCGGACGCTCAGGACGTGCAGATCTGGGTCGAGGATTCCGGGCCCGGGATTCCGGCCAAGGATCGCGAACGCGTGTGGGAAGCGTTCACGCGGCTTGATTCTCCCGAAGACGCGACCGCTGGTACCGGCATTGGCCTGACGATTGCGCGCGAACTGATTCTTCAGATGCACGGGCGCGTGGAGATCCAGCAGGGCGCCGATACCGGCGCGCGGATCTCCGTATTTCTCCCACGCTGGACTGCGGAGCAAGCACAATGACGGAACCTCAAGCGAACGATCATCGCGCTCACACGGTGCTCATAATCGAGGACAGTGAAACGCTCGCCCTTGGACTGCGCACCAGCTTTGAATTCGAAGGTTACAACGTGCACTGGGCAGCGGACGGAGAGCTGGCGCTGGAGTGGCTGGGTGAGCACACGCCCGATCTCGTGATTCTCGATCTCATGCTGCCGAAAATCAACGGGTTCGAGGTGTTGCGCCGCTTTCGGGCGAATGGCGGGACGGCGGCAGTTCTGATCCTGTCGGCGCGCGATGGCGAAGTGGACAAGGTGCAGGGTTTCCGAAGCGGCGCGGACGACTACGTCGTCAAGCCTGTCGGCGTACTCGAGCTGCTGGCCCGTGCCGAAGCGATGCTGCGTCGCATCGAGCCGCGCACGTCACCCGCTGCAAGCGAGGCGTTATCTACGGGCAACATTCAGTTCGGTGACGTTACGATCGACCTCAAGACGCGGATTGTGACGCGCGCTGGAGCCGTCGTGGAGCTGACGCCGCGCGAGTACGAGCTGCTGGTCTTTCTGGTGCGGGCCGACGGGGCGATCATTTCACGCGAGCATGTAATGGACGAGGTCTGGCACTACGTGCCAGGCCTTACGTCTCGCACCGTGGATCAGCACGTTGCACGGCTGCGCCACAAGCTCGAATCGGATCCAGCGGAACCGCGCCTCATTCTGACGGCGCGCAAGGCGGGCTACAGATTCGCACCCTGAGCCGTCACGTCGCGACTACTTCCTTGCTACGGAAACTGGCACGCTCCAGATGAACTTGCCCCAGCTCATCCGCAGCGTGCCCGGAGTGCCGTCCGCGAGGGCGATTGCGAAGTTCTCCTGCGGCGACGGCGCTGTCGCAACCGCCATGGGGATGTGTGCGACGTCGTGCGACGCGTCGTAGTCCGTTCCCCACTGGCCGTGTTGCGAGTTGACGATGAGATCGACGCTCCCGTCACTCCTGGGCAGCGTCCACAGGCTGTACACGCCCGCAGGAATCCTCTTTCCGCCGATGTTCATATCATTGTCGAACAAGAGCGTCGTCGCCGCGTTGGCGCCGGTGCGCCATACGCTGCCGTACGGGATCACCTTCCCCAGCAGCACACGGTCGCGTCGGCGTGGGCTGCTGTACATGACCACCACCGGGGCGCCGCCGAGTTTTGTGCGTTCCACCACCTCGGGCGATACCGCGCCCACACCCTTTCCGGCGTGGTCCGCTGCCGCGAATCGCCTTGCGATCGGCGACACGTCGACAAATGCTGTGCGGGTCATCTGCGTCTGCTCGGTAGTTTCACGCGCGTCACCGGCAGTGATGCGTCCGGCGCCATCCAGCGTGAGACGTGTCGCTGCGATGCCGAAGAAATCCGCGTCCAACTCTCTCGGTGATCGCTTCACGAATACGCGCCGCGACGCCCGGCCAGCAGCGATATCGATCGTGGTAAGCCGCACCGTGTCGCCGACTGTCGCGCGTGCGAGAGGCGCATACAGTTCGTACAGCACGGGCGAGGCATACAGTCCGTATGACGGACCGAACCCCGTGAGCAGCTGTGGGTACGGCGGCTGTTTCAGCGCCGCGTGTCCCCTGCTGTGATGGCCCGCCGAGTCGACGTCCACCACGACCGAGTCGCGCGCGTAGTCTATGGTCACACGTCTCTTCGCAACCTCGGACGTCCCCATCGGGGTCACGTCCACCAGGGAGCGCGACGGAGTTCCGTCGGCCGAAAGATCCAGGACGTAGTGAATGAGAACCGTCCCCGGAACGCGCACGACCACGTTGCCGTCGAGCTTGTTACCGGTGCGCGTGAAGCTCTCGACGACTACCGTGTCGCGCCCGAGCAGAGTGACGAATGTGCCACCACGATCGATCACCGGATCGTTCACGCCCTCGGCCAGCCCCAGCCCAGCCGCAGCAGACAGAACCAGAATCAACGCCTTGCCCGTCATGATCGAAGAATGCATGCGCTGACGGGGTCATACCAGCGCCCGGAGTGTCAGAAAACGATGATCAATATTTTCAGCGTCTTTGACAATCGCTGGAACTCATTCCAGTATCGCATGCGCGCCCGCCGCACCCCTGGTCTTGCGCACGAGGAGCAGCAGCGGAATGAGCAACAGTATCAGAGCCGCGCTCAATTCATAGATCTTGCCGTACGCAAGTACACTAGCCTGCGCCATGAGCTGATGGTCGATCAGCGCCAGTGCCTGCTTCTGCGCAGTCCAGAAGTCAGCTCCCTTGGCCATCATGCCTCGCGTCATCATGTCGATGCGCGCCATGCTGACGGGATTGAGTGTCGATATGTGCGAAACGAGATTCGCACGATTCTGCGCCGTATAGCGAATCAGCAGCGTCGAGATAGCGGCAATACCGAACGAGCCGCCGAGCTGGCGGAAGAAGTTGTACAGCCCCGTTCCCTGGGCGAGCTCGGTCGGCGAGAGCTCGGCGAGAGTGATGGTCGTGAGCGGAACGAACATCAGGCCCAGCCCCACTCCGCGCAGGATCAGCGGCCAGAAGAAATCCCCCGCGCCGCTTGCACCGGTAATAAGAGACAGCTTCCACGCCGCGAGCGCGAACGTAAGGGCGCCGGCTGTGATCAGGAGTCGCGGATCGAACCTGTTCGTAATCCGTCCAACCACGCCCATCGACACCGCCGTTGCGAGCGCGCCGGGCATCAGGATCCATCCAGTCTGCTCCGCCGTCATGGCCAGGTTCCCTTGCATGAACACCGGTAGCGTGAACGACATCGCATACAACCCGATTCCCATGACGACGCCGAGCAGGGTTCCGACCCACATCTGCCGGTGTTTCAGTACGCGCAAATCGATTACCGGATGCTCGGTCTTCAGCTCACGCCAGATGAGCAGCACGCCGCCGATGACACCGGCCACCGTCAGCCACGCGATGAAGTGGGATGCAAACCAGTCCTCTCGCTCGCCATGCTCCAGCACGTACTGCAGCGACCCAACGCTCACAATGAGCAGAGCGATGCCTAGGTAGTCGATCGCACGCGGCCGCTTCTGGTGCGCGGGATCATTGACGTAGCCGGCGATCATTACCGCGGCGAGAATGCCGACTGGTATGTTGACGTAGAAGATCCACGGCCAGCCGTAATTATCGGTGAGCCAGCCGCCGAGTGTCGGCCCGATGGTCGGCCCGACCATGACGCCAAGTCCGAACAGCGCCATCGCCATTCCCGCCTCTTCCAGCGGAAAGGACTCGAACAGCACAGCCTGCGAAACCGTCATCAGCGCACCGCCGCCGATGCCCTGAATGATGCGCCACATGACGAGCGCGCCAAGCGAATGCGACGCTCCGCAGAAGAAGCTCGACGCGGTGAACAGCACGATGGAGCCTACGAAGTAGCGCTTGCGTCCAAGCAGATCGCCAAGAAAGCCGGTCAGCGGAATGACGATCACGCTCGCGAGCAGATATCCGGTGGACACCCACGCGATGTCGTCCAGACTCGCGCCGAGGTTGCCCATCATGTCCGGCAGCGCGACGTTCACGATCGAGCTGTCGATCACCTGCATCATCGCGGCAAGCACGACGGCGAATGCGATGATGTACCTATGCTCCGCGCCCTTCCTCGGCACGTATTCACTGGTGATGGGCTCGAGGACGGCCGTCGGCTCCTCGTCGGCGGTAAGCTCGACTATCCGGACAGTCTCGCGGACAGTGTCAGTCATGGATCGATGCCGGCTGGACGTCTGGGTCACCGCATACTGCCAAGTATGCAACGACGCAAAACGCGGCGACGGCGCGGACCACGCCGTCGCGAACTTTGGTGTTCAAATCAGTTCTCTTTGGAGTCTGTCGTGTTGACGACCAGTGCCGGCCAGAGGCTGTGCAGCAGCAGCTCGACGGCCGAATCGATGAGCCTGTCGTCATCGATCAGCAGCTCGGGGACATCGGCCGCGACAGGTTGCCAGACTATCTGGGTGATGAGCCCGGAGATCGTCACGCGCGCTGCGACTTCGGCGTCGGCGTCGGCGCGAAACTCACCGCCGCGCTTTCCCTCCTCGATCAGCGAGGCAAGCAGACGCCAGCCCTTGATCGGTCCGCCGCGCAACCATTGCCGGTGCGCTTCCGGCAGGTCGTGCCGTGCGCTCTGGAGGATCAGCGCGAGCGTCATCTTTCGCCCCGTGGGATCGGCACCGCCGAAGGCCTTGCGCATCATCAGCCGTATGCGGGCCGATGCAGGACCGCGCGCGTGGCGCAGCACCTCGTCGATCTCTCCGAAGGCGCGGTCATGATAGTGCTCTATCGCGCGCAGCAGCAGATCTTCCTTGGTTGCGAAATAGTGATATACGGCGCCCTTCGTGACGCCCGCCGCTTCGGCGACGTCGTCGATGCGCGTGTTGCGATAGCCGCGCTCTGCGAAGACGCCGATTGCGGCGTCGAGCAGCTCCTGCGGCCTGGTGTCGGGGCGGCGCTCCCATCGCAGCGATCTGGTGGCGGCCATGTACGTTCAGCGTCCTGGCGAAGAAAAAAGGCCGGCCCAGTGCGCGCCAGCGTGTAATAAACTCACCAGTATGTTAAACGATCGGGCTTCCCTTCGCCAGGGGTCGCGCCCGGCCAGCCTGCTCCGGATGGTCTGGCGCGGGCCTGGAGCGGGTGTACGCGGCCGGCCACCCGGTGAACCTCAACGCCTCAGCTCGCGATCTCTTCGGCGAATGTGACTTGGCCTGCGCCTTCCAGGCGGTCCGAGTTGGGTCTTTCCGCCGCGTCGCCGCGTCGCCGCGTCGCCGCATCATTCGCACCCCCGTCAGGCGAGCTCAGGCAGTTGACTCCGTAATCGAGAAATAGAAATGATGGTGCCTGCTGCAGGCGGGGTTGAACGGCGACGCGCAGACAGGACAGCGGCTGTTGCACGCGAGATACGTGTCGATCGTCAGCTCGGTACCACATGCACCGCACATCACCGCGCGCGTATCGAAGGAGTCGCGCGGCCAGGGCACCAGTGCGTGATCGGCCAGCGCGTCATGGCAGTCCTTGCACGCGTAATACTCGGAGCAGCAACGAAGCTTGATCGCGACTATGTCGAGCTCGCTGTGGTAGTGGGCGCAGCGCGTCTCTCCGTCCGTGCTAACGCCGCGAACTCGGGGCCGGCCACCTGGATTCGTTCCGTCGCACTCCGGCGCAGATGCCATACACGAATATCTTAATCGGTTCGCCGATGGCCGGCGTGCCGGTACGAGTCCTGAATGTTGCGTGTTGGCGAGCACACCAGCGTGAAACCGGCAGCGATGAGCACTGCGTCCGCGTGTCTAGGGTGCAGGCTCCGCAAGTACCGACGCTATGGTCCGAACGAGTTGATCGCCGGTGAATGGCTTCTGAACGAACGAGTGAGTGGATGCAACGAGTCGCTTGCGCAGAACTGCGTCATCGGTATAACCCGATGTGAACACGATGCGCGATCCCGGCCTGCTCGCTGCCAGAGCTCGTGCGAAATCGCCACCGTTCATCTTCGGCATCATGAGGTCCGTCACAACGACGGTGATCTCGCCGTCGTAACCCGAGGCGACCGACAATCCCTCCTCTCCGTCCTGCGCTTCGATGACGCTGAACCCCACCTTTTCCAGCATCCGTCGCGCCGCGCGGCGAACCGCGCTGTCATCCTCCACGAGAAGCACAGTGCCGCCCACGTTTGAATACAGCTGCTGCACGGGCGCGACTTCCGCCGGCGCGGACGACATCTCGCGCGGAAGATAGATCTTGAACGTGGCACCTTGCTGCGGCTCGCTGTACACCCAGATGTGGCCGCCAAGCTGCTTGACGATGGCGTAAACGGTGGCAAGGCCGAGTCCTGTGCCGCGACCAATTTCCTTGGTGGTGAAGAAGGGCTCGAAGATCTTGCGAAGAATCTCGGCGTCCATTCCTGTGCCGGAGTCCGTCACTGCAAGCAACACGTAGGGACCGGGGACGACGTTGGTGTGCATCTCCGCGTATGCGTCATCCAGCCAGACGTTGTGCGTCTCGACCACGAGACTTCCGCCTTCGGGCATCGCATCAGCGGCATTGACCGTGAGATTGAGCAGTATCTGCTCGAGTTGACTCACGTCCGCGGTGACATTGCTCGCGACACCGCTCGGCTTAACGATCAAGTCTATGTGCTCCATCAGCAGGCGCCGCAGCATCGGCTGCATCTCTTCGACGACGCCGTTGATGTCCACCGTCTGCAACTGGACGATCGCCTTCCGGCTGAACGTGAGCAGCTGGCGCGTGAGGCCGGTCGCGCGTCGTGCTGCGCTGCTTATCTCCTCGACGTCCCCACGAATCTCGGGATACCGATCGTCCGCGATCAGCATGGCAGCGTACGAGGAGATGACGGTGAGGATGTTGTTGAAGTCGTGTGCCACTCCGCCAGCGAGCGTGCCGATCGCCTCCATCTTCTGCGACTGCCGGAGCTGCTCCCCGAGCTGTTTCCGCTCTGTGATGTCCATGTACACGCCGATGAATGCTGTCGGACGTTCCTCGGCATCCAGCAACGGCGCGACCGCAAGCATGACATCGACATGGCGGCCGTCCTTCCGCATTCGCACCGCTTCT
>Ga0134128_10006042_pt1 | contig 14658 bp, 9 predicted proteins | sample KB31754_FD_96462 | JGI IMG/M metagenome (GOLD analysis project Ga0134128, IMG submission 96462) | Terrestrial soil microbial communities with excess Nitrogen fertilizer from Kellogg Biological Station, Michigan, USA - KB3-175-4 | ecosystem: Environmental > Terrestrial > Soil > Unclassified ... | reverse complement strand
TTGACGCCGTAGAGCGCCGCCTTGCACGACTTCTTCAGGTCGGCGCGCAACCCGCTGCCGGCATCGGCGACCCGCACGAGGTAATGGCGGTTCTCGTAGGCGAAGCCGGGAGTGCGCACCTCGGCCCAGATGTCGCGGCCGTCCCGCGTGTAGTGCGCGTCGACCTCGCCCACGCCGGCGAGCTGGCAGACGTGGTCCCAGCCCGCGTCGCGAAATGCGGCCTTGTAGCTTTCCTGCACGGCATACGCGGAGACGCCCGCCGGGGCCATGTATTCGCGTTCCGCGTACTGCGTCCCGAAAGCGTCCATCGGTGCTTTCATGTCGCACGCCGGATGAATCCGGATCGTGCCCCTCACGTCGTTCCTTCCCGCCGTCGGCCGGCTGCCCGGAATGGGCGAGACGTAGGGAATGTCCTCCTTCATGCCGAACGACTCCGGCTTCTCGCCGGGCTTGCCGAACGCGACCCTGAAGGGGTTGGAAGCCGTCTCCACGATCGAGACCGAGCAGCTGCCGTTCCGGATGTAGGTCGCGCTCTCGTCGGGTCCCTTCTGCAGCACGGTGCCGCCGCAGCAGGGGTCGCCGGCCTTGTGGAAACCCAGCGCCTCGAGCTTGGGCAGGATCGAGGCGAAGGTGCGCAGGCACGCCGCCTTGGCATCGGACGGGTGAGCGGGCGGTGCGATGTGGAAATTCCAGACCCGGCCGGCGATCGGCGTATAGCCGCCCTCATCCTTCGGAAGCTTGTTGCGCTTGTCGAGCGTGAGACCCCGATACAGGTCGTATTCCCGATAGCGCAGGTCCTGGGCCGCGTATCCCTCGGCCGCGGGAAACCACGAAGGCAGCGAAGGCTTCGCATCGGCGGCGAGTGCCGGCCATACGAAGAGCGCTGCGAGGGTGGCGGCGAGACTGCGCATGGTTCCTCCTTGCCGTTGTCGATGGGATGGGATTCAGCGCCGGCGCGTCCTCGGCGCCGTGGCCGCCTCGGCCTCGGCCGCCGCGGCCGCGAACATCGTCTCGTCGATCCACGCGGTGAAGGCGGAGATGCGCGTGTACACGTCCTCGTCGCCCACCTTCGGGATGGCGACGCCGCGCGGGCCCTGCGCGATGCCGGCGACGCTCAGGCGGCCCTTCGCTTCGAGATAGGCGGGAGCGCCTTCGTCGCCCGCGCCCGCCGCGCCCTGCAGGTCGGAGGCGTCGTCGGGGCCTTTCAGTCGGAGATAGAGCCGCGCGTCGTCGACGCGATCGACCGTGTTGATGGCGGCGCGCTTCACTCCGTCGCGCACGTCATGCGTGGTTCCGATGACGCCCGTCGCGCCGTGCCCCGCGATCACCACGGGCTTGCCCGCCTCGTCGCGTGCGCGATGCACCGCCGTGGGCTCGATCGTCGCGACGGGATCGACGAGGAGGATGAGCGCGATGTCGCCGTGGATGGAGGGCGGCGACAGGAACGTCGCGCGGATGTCGTGCTCGGAGCCGCCGATGCGAAACCGCGTCGCATGGCCTTCGCGCAGCGCCGTCGCGACGCTCGACGAGGTGAGGATCCAGCGCGGCGCGATGAGCACGCCCTCGCCATAGCCGCCGAGCGCGACCGCCGATGCGTAACGCGAGGCGAGCTCGCGGTACTCCGAATCGTCGCGATCGGCGCGCACGACGATCGCGGCGCAGGGCCATGCGGCGGCAAGGCACGCGGCGAGGATGGCGCTCGACGGAATCTTCACGCACGCGATTCTAGACGATGCCGCTCGCGCGTTTCGCCAAACCGGAGATGCTCTCGTGAGGCTCGCCTGGGTGCCGTGAGCGGTGCATCCGGCCCATTTGACGCCACCGGGCGCGGGGGCTACGATGGCCAGATTCAAACGAGCGTTTGAATTTTTCGCTCCCGGAGCCCCACACCCCATGGCCGCATCGCGTCCCGCACGCAAGAGCGTCGCGCTCGACGCGACTTCCGCGGACACCAAGTCCCGCATCCTGGATGCGGCCGAGGAGCTCTTCACCGCGCACGGCTTCGAGGCGACGAGCCTCAGGCAGCTCACCGCCGCCGCGGGCGTGAACCTCGCCGCGGTGAACTATCACTTCGGCTCCAAGGAGGAGCTCTTCCAGGCCGTGCTCACGCGCCGCCTCGATCCCATGAACCAGGAGCGCATCGAGCTCCTCGAGGCGCTCGAGCGCGAGGCGGGTACCAAGGCGCCGTCGTGCGAGAAGGTGCTCTTCGCGATGCTCATCCCGGCCCTCAAGCTCGCGCGCGACGAGAAGCGCGGGGGCAAGAACTTCCTGCGCGTGCTCGGCCGCGCGTACGCGGATCCGGCGCCCTTCATCCGCCGCTTCCTGCACGAGCAGTACGCCGAGATGATCGCGCGCTACAAGGAGGCGTTCCTGCGCGCGCTGCCCCACCTCACGCGCCACGAGCTCACGTGGCGCCTGCATTTCGTGATGGGCGCGCTGTCCTATTCGCTCGCGAGCACCGATGCGCTGAAGCAGTTCGCGCAGGTCACGCAAGCGGACAACGACGAGCTCATGCTGCAGCGCCTCGCGCCGTTCCTCGTCGCCGGGCTCAAGGCGCCGGCATTGGTGGACTCACGCAAGCTCGAGCTGGTCTCGGGCTCCTAGGGAGGTTTCCATGATCGCCACATTGATCGCGCTCGGCTGCGTCGCCGCCGCATGGGCGCTCGCGTACCACCGCGCGAGCGGCCTCGCCTGGTCGATCGCGTTCGCGCTCGGCGTCGCGGCGCTGCAGGCCTTCTCCGCGACGCCCGCCTGGCTGGTCGGCGCGCTCTGGGGGCTCGTCGCGGTGTTCGCGGCGTTCTCGGTCGTGAAGCCGCTGCGCCGCGCCGTGGTCACCGGCCCGATCTTCGGCCTCTACAAGCGCATCCTGCCGCAGGTCTCGCAGACCGAGCAGGAGGCGCTCGACGCGGGCAGCGTCTGGTGGGACGCCGACCTCTTCACCGGCAAGCCCGACTGGAAGAAGCTCTTCGGCTATCCGGAAGCGAAGCTCTCCGACGAGGAGCGCGCGTTCCTGGACGGTCCCGTGGAGGAGCTCTGCGGCATGCTGGACGAGTGGGACATCACCCACAACCGCATGGACCTTCCGCCGGAGGTGTGGAAGTTCATCCGCGACCAGGGCTTCCTCGGCATCATCATCCCGAAGTCGTACGGCGGGCTGGGGTTCTCGGCCTACGCGCACTCCGAGATCGTCACCAAGATCTCCACGCGCAGCGGCACGGCCGCGGTGACGGTCATGGTGCCCAACTCGCTCGGCCCCGCGGAGCTCCTCATCCACTACGGCACCGACGCGCAGAAGGACCACTACCTGCCGCGGCTCGCGAAGGGCCTCGAGATCCCCTGCTTCGCGCTCACCAATCCGGAAGCCGGATCCGATGCGGGATCGATCCCGGACTTCGGCATCGTGGGCAAGGGCACGCACGAAGGCCGCGAGGTGCTCGGCATCCGGCTCACCTGGGAGAAGCGCTACATCACGCTGGGGCCCGTGGCGACGATCCTCGGCCTCGCGTTCAAGCTCTTCGACCCGGAACGGCTCCTCGGCGGCGAGGAGGAGCTCGGCATCACGCTCGCCCTCGTGCCCACCGCGCACAAGGGGGTGCACATCGGCCGGCGGCACATCCCGCTGAACAGCGCCTTCATGAACGGCCCGACGCACGGCAAGGACGTGTTCATCCCGATGGACTGGGTGATCGGGGGCTCCTCGCAGGTCGGACGCGGCTGGCGCATGCTGGTCGAATGCCTCGCGGCCGGGCGCTCGATCTCGCTGCCGTCGATGTCGATGGCGGCGGGCAAGATCGGCAGCCGGGCCACCGGCGCGTACGCGCGCGTGCGATCGCAATTCCGGACGCCGATCGGGAAGTTCGAGGGCGTGCAGGAGCCGCTCGCCCGGATCGGCGGCAACACCTACCTCATGGACGCGACGCGCCGCCTCACCATGGCGGCTCTCGACATGGGCGAGAAGCCCTCGGTCATCTCGGCGATCTGCAAGTACCACATGACCGAGCGCATGCGCACGATCCTCGTCGACGCGATGGACATCCACGGCGGCAAGGGCATCTGCCTCGGCCCGAACAACTATCTCGGCCGTGCATGGGAGACGGTGCCCATCGCGATCACCGTGGAAGGCGCGAACATCCTCACGCGCTCGATGATCATCTTCGGCCAGGGCGCGATCCGCTGCCATCCGTTCGTGCTGAAGGAGATCGACGCGGCCGGCAAGAACGACCTCGCCGCGTTCGATCGCGCGCTGTGGGGCCACATGGCGTTCACGGTGTCGAACGGGGCGCGCGCGCTCTGGCTGGGACTCACCGGCGGCAAGGGGATCGCGGTGCCGGGCCCGCGCGAGACCCGGCGCTACCTGCAGCTCATGACGCGCTTCTCGGCGGTCTTCGCGCTCCTCTCCGATGCCTCGATGTTCGTGATCGGCGGCAGCCTCAAGAGGAAGGAGATGATCTCCGCGCGCCTGGGCGACATCCTCTCGCTCCTCTACATGGCCTCGGCCACCGTGAAGCGCTTCCGCGACGAGGGCTGCCAGAAGGAGGACCTGCCGCTCCTCACCTGGGCGATCCACGACAGCTTCTTCAAGCTGCAGGTGGCGATGGACGGGGTGCTCGAGAACTTCCCCAACCGCTTCGTCGCCGCGTGGCTGCGCATGCTCGCGTTCCCGAAGGGCCTCACGCTCGACGCGCCGCAGGACAAGTGGGCGACGCGCGTGGCCGAGATCCTCATCACGCCCGGCGCGGCGCGCGATCGCCTCACGGCGGGCGCCTACGTCCCGCGGCGCGAGGACGACGTGATCGGCCGCCTCGACCTCGCCATGGAAGCGACCATCGCCGCCGACCCGATCGAGGCGAAGATGCGGCGCGCGGCGAAGGACGGGAAGCTCGCGCAGCGCACGCTCGCCGAGCGGCGCGCCGCCGCGCTCGCGGGCGGCATCATCACGCAGGCCGAGCTCGACCACCTCGACTACACCGACCGCCTGCGCCGCGAGGTCATCCGCGTGGACGACTTCGAGCATGACCTCGCGCGCGGCGCAAAACCGGGAGACGCCTCATGGCAGGAGCCGCGCAGGAAGGCCGCCGTCGAGTCCATGTAGTCGACGGCGCGCGCACGCCGTTCCTCAAGGCGAGGACCGGTCCCGGCCCGTTCTCCGGATCCGACCTCGCGGTGAGCGCGGGGCGCCCGTTGCTGCTGCGCCAGCCGTTCGAGCCCGGCGAGCTGGACGAGGTGATCGTCGGCGCGGCGCTGCCTTCGGCCGACGAGGCGAACATCGCGCGCGTCGTATCGCTGCGCCTGGGCTGCGGCGAGAAGGTACCGGCCTGGACCGTGATGAGGAACTGCGCTTCCGGATTGCAGGCGCTCGACTCGGCCGCGGTGAACATCCTCGCGGGCCGCTCGGAGCTGGTGCTCGCCGGCGGCACCGACGCGATGAGCCACGCGCCGCTCCTCTTCGGCCCCGCGATGGTGACGTGGCTCGCGCAGTGGTACGCCGCGAAAAGCGTGGGACAGAAGGCGGGGCTCGCCGCGCGCTTCCGGCTCTCGTACCTCGCGCCGGTGGTCGCGATCCTGCGCGGCCTCACCGACCCGGTGGTGAAGATCTCCATGGGTTCCACCGCCGAGATCGTGGCGAAGCGCTTCGGCATCACGCGCGCGATGATGGACGAGTACGCGGTGGAATCGCATCGCCGCCTCGCCTTCGCGCAGGACAACGGGCACCTCGACGAGATCGTGCCGATGTACGGGCCGGATGGCACGGTGTACGGCGCGGACGACGGCCTGCGTCGCGACTCGAGCGTCGAGAAGCTCGCGAAGCTCAAGCCCGTGTTCGATCGCAACTACGGCAACGTCACCGCGGGCAACAGCTCGCAGGTGACCGACGGTGCGGCGATGCTCGTGCTCGCCTCCGAAGAAGCGGTGGAGAAGCACGGCTTGAATTCCCTCGGGCGCATCGTCGATACGCACTGGGGTGCGCTCGATCCGGCCGAGATGGGCCTGGGCCCGGTGCATGCGATCACGCCCCTGCTGGTGCGCCACGGCTACACCTGGGACGACATCGATGCCGTGGAGGTGAACGAAGCGTTCGCCGCGCAGGTGCTCGGCTGCCTCGCCGCGTGGGAGAGCGACGAGTACTGCCGCGAGCATTTCGGCCTCGACCATGCCTTCGGCCGCCTCGATCGCGCGAAGCTCAACGTGGACGGCGGAGCGATCGCGCTGGGGCACCCGATCGGCGCATCCGGCGCGCGCGTGCTGCTCCACGTGCTCAAGGTGCTCGAGCGCACCGGCGGCCGGCGCGGCGTGGCGTCGCTCTGCATCGGCGGCGGGCAGGGCGGCGCGATGCTGGTCGAGCGCGTCCCATGATCGTCGTTCCCGTGTAGACCGGAACCCATCCATGTCGCAAGGATTCCTCTCGCGCTTCTCCTTCGGCGCCCGCGGCATGCGGCGGCTCTTCAACTGGTGGCCGCCGTTCCGCGCGGCGGGCATTCGCGTGCGCGAGCTTTCGCCCGATTTCCGCTCCGCGACGGTGGAGCTGCGCATGCGGCTCTTCAATCGCAACTACGTCGGCACGCACTTCGGCGGCTCGCTCTTCGCGATGACCGATCCGTTCTTCATGATCCTCATGATGAAGAACCTGGGTCCGGAGTACATCGTGTGGGACAAGCAGGGAACGGTGCGCTTCCTGAAGCCCGCGCGCGGGACGGTCACGGCGCGCTTCGTGCTGCCCGAGGCGCGCATCGACGAGGCGCGGGCCGCTACCGCCGCCGGCGAGAAGTTCGAGCCGACCTTCCGCGTGGACATCGTGGACGCCGCGGGCGTGACGGTCGCCGACGTGGAGAAGACGCTCTACATCCGCAAGCGCGGGAGCGCGCCATGAGGACGAGATGGAGCTGAAGCACTGGAAGCTCACGGTCGACGCCGACAACCTCGCCTGGCTCGCGTTCGACCGCGCGGGCGAGGGCACCAACACGATCTCGAGCGAGGTGCTGCGCGAGCTCGGCCAGCTCGTCGACCATCTCGGCGCCATGCCGCCGAAAGGGCTCGCGATCCTCTCGGCGAAGGACAACGGCTTCGCCGCCGGCGCCGACATCGACGAGTTCACGTCGATCGCGAGCGTCGAGGAGGCGGTCGCCTTCATGCGCCTGGGCAACGAGGTGTTCGACAAGGTGGCCGCGCTCGCCTTCCCGACGGTCGCGCTGATCCATGGTTTCTGCATGGGCGGCGGCCTGGAGCTCGCGCTCGCATGCCGTTATCGCGTGGCCGACGACGGCCCGAAGACCCGCATGGCGCTGCCCGAGGTGATGATCGGCATCACGCCCGGGTGGGGCGGCGCGCGGCGCATGCCGGCGCTCATCGGTCCCGCGGCGGCGCTCGACCTCATGCTCACCGGGCGCGGCGTGGACGGGCGCCGTGCGAAGAAGCTCGGGCTGGTCGATGCGGTCACGCCGCGGCGCCATTTCGCGAACGCCGCGCGCCAGTTCCTGCTGCAGCCGCCGGCGGTCCATCGTCCTTCGCTCGTCGCCGCGGCGGGAGACTGGCCGCTGCTGCGCCCGCTGGTCGCACGCATGTCCTCGAGGCAGGTGGCGGAGCGGGTGCGCCGCGACCAGTATCCCGCGCCCTACGCGATCATCGACACGTGGAAGGACTTCGGCGGCGATCCGCGCAACATCCCGAACGACCATCCGGCCTCCACCGCGAGCCTCTTCGCGCATCCCACGACGCGCAACCTGATCCGCATCTTCAAGCTGCAGGAGCGGTTGAAGGCTTTCGGCAAGGTGGATCCCCGTCTGCACGGGGATGACGAGATCCCTCGTTCCGGCGAGATCCCTCGTTCCGGCCATCACCGTCATTCCCGCGAAGGCGGGAATCCGCAGCCCGTACAGCACCTCCACGTCATCGGCGCGGGGGCCATGGGCGGCGACATCGCGGCCTGGGCGGCCTTGAAGGGCGTCACCGTGACGCTGCAGGACCTCGCGCCCGAGCGCATCGCGCCCGCGGTGAAGCGCGCGGCCGATCTCTACCGCAAGCGCCTGCGCCAGCCGCACCTCGTGCAGGCCGCGATGGACCGCCTCGTCCCCGACGTGAACGGCGACGGCGTCGCGAAGGCGGACCTGGTGATCGAGGCGATCGTCGAGAATCCGGAGGTGAAGCGCAAGCTCTTCGCCGCGATCGAGCCGCGCATGAAGCCTGCGGCGATCCTCGCTTCCAACACCTCCAGCATCCCGCTGCAGCAACTCTCCTCCGCGCTCGCGCGTCCCGAGCGCCTCGTCGGCCTGCACTTCTTCAACCCCGTCGCGCAGATGATGCTGGTGGAGGTCGTGCGCGGGCCGCAGAGCTCCGCGAACGCGATGGCGATCGGCCAGGCCTTCGCGAAGCAGATCGACAAGCTGCCGCTGCCGTGCGAGTCGGCCCCCGGCTTCCTCGTGAACCGCGTGCTCTCGCCCTACCTCAACGAGGCGATGCTGATGTTGGACGAGGGCTTCGCGCCGGAGACGCTCGACCGCGCGGCGAAGGATTTCGGCATGCCGATGGGTCCGATCGAGCTCGCCGACATGGTCGGGCTCGACATCTGCTGGGCGGTGGGGCAGGAACTCGCGCGGCCCGGCGCGGTGGTGCCGAAGCAGCTCGCGGCGAACGTGGAAGCGAAGCGATTCGGCAGGAAGACCGGGCAGGGTTTTTACGCCTGGGTGAAGGGCAAGCCGCGCAAGGGTCGCGCGGATGCGTCGGCGGACGTGAAGGCGCTCGCCGATCGCATGGTGGCGCCCGCGCTGAACGAGGCGGTCGCGTGCGTGCGCGAAGGCATCGTCGCGGACGCCGACCTCGTCGATGCGGGCGTGATCTTCGGCACCGGCTTCGCGCCCCACCGCGGCGGACCGATCCAGGCGATCCGCGAGCGCGGCAGGGACGAATGGCTTCGCGTGCTCGCCGAACTGGAGCGCAAGCACGGTGCGCGCTTCGCCGCCGATCCGGGCTGGTCGTCGATTTGATACCATGCGCCCGCCCCAAGACGCATCAACTCACCAGGAGAACCCATGAAATCGCCGATCCTCGTCCTCGCGGCCCTCGCCGCCGCGTCCGCCCTCGCCGCCGGCGCCGCCGACGCGCCCAAGAAGCCGCTCACGCCGCAGCAGCAACGCATGGGCGACTGCTCCCACGAATCGAAGGGCATGAAGGGAGACGAGCACAAGAAGTTCATGAGCGAGTGCCTGAAGAGCAAGGACTCGCCCGCCGAGGTGAAGGCCGCCATGGCCGGGGCCGGCGCCAAGCCGAGCCAGCAGGACAAGATGAAGACCTGCAACGCCGAGGCGGGCGGGAAGAAGCTCAAGGGCGAAGAGCGCAAGAAGTTCATGAGCGACTGCCTCAAGGGCTGAAGCGTTCCTCTCCGCGGAAAAGGCGGGGCTTCCCCGCCTTTTTCGTTCCGCGATCCCACATCCCCGGGTAGGGCCGTCCCGGCCCCCCGGCGGCATCATGGGCCCGGGCTCCATCCACGCCCCGCAAGGCTGCACGAACCATCCGACCGCCCGTCAGAGGCGGCCCCGGCCGGCAAGGCTCAACCGCCGGCCGCTCAAATTCCCCACAGTGGCGCAAGTGCGCGGCGCCGACGATGCACCGGACGAGCGACTTCATGGGTCGAAGTGTGGCGCGGCGTTTCCTGCTCGGGCTCGCGGCATTCGCGCTCGCGGCGCCCGCGGCACGCGCCGAGCGCGCCTACTCCGCCGAGGCGCCTCACGCGCTCCATGCGAAGTCCGCGGTAGTGGGAGGCCTGCGCCTCTCCGGTGCATCGGCGGCGCAGGTCCGGCTACCGGCCCTCGACGCAGCCACCGTCGATTCGATCCTGCGGGAGAACGCGGCGGGCGGCCTGCGCGCCCTCAAGCTGGGCGTCGTGCGTGAAGCGCCGGATGTAGTGCGGGAATTCACCGCCCTGCAATGGCAACCGGTGGAAGGCGGCATGGCGGCGCAGTGGCGCGTCGCCATCGAAGGTGCGCGCGCCCTTCGCGTGCAGCTCGCGGTCGAGCATGCCGCGCCCGGTGCCAAGGTGCGCTACGCGGCCGCGAACGATCCCTCGCACGCGCAGGAATTCACGCTCCCCGCTGCGGGCCGCGCCTGGAGCCCGGTGATCGACGGCGACACGGAAATCGTGGAGCTCTTCGCGCCCGGATCGAGTGCCGAGCGCATGTCGGTCTCCATCGCGCGCATCGCCGACCACATCGCGAATCCCGCGCGGGCGGGCTTCGAGAAGGACGCGACCGGAGGATCGGCCGGGAGCTGCGAAGTGGACTTCGCCTGCGCCGCATCCGGCGACGCCGCGCTCGAGCGTGCCGGCGCCTCGGTCGCGCGCCTTACCTACGAGAGCGACGGCTACGCGTGGGCATGCACCGGCACGCTGCTCCGACCCGGCGACGGTTCCTTCACGCCGTACTTCTACACCGCCGCGCATTGCGTGCACGATGCCGACGCCGCCGCGAGCGTCGCGACGCTGTGGTTCTACCAGGAGAATGCCTGCGGATCGGACGCGCAGGTCTCCGGCGTGCAGCTTTCGGGCGGCGCGCAGCTCCTCGTGACCGACACCGCGCGCGACGCGACGCTGCTGCGCCTCAACGACACGCCGCCCGAGGGCGCCGTCTACAGCGGGTGGGATTCCAGCCCGATCGAGTTCGGCGCTTCGAGCGTCGGCATCCACCATCCCGGCGGCGGCGTGAAGAAGGTGAGCGAGGGCGTCACGACGTACAACCCGGCCGACGATTTCCTGCGCGTCACCTGGTCGATGGGCGTCACGGAAGGCGGCAGCAGCGGCTCCGGCCTCTTCACCGCGGTGACCGGGTCGAAGCGCGACTACCTGCTGCGCGGCACGCTCTACGGCGGCGTGAGCGCCTGCACCGGCGCTCCCGCCAACGCGTTCGACGTGTACTCGCGTTTCGATCGCGTGTGGCCCGAGCTCGCGCCGTACCTGAGCGCCGAGCATTCGGTCCCGAACCACACCGGCATCTGGTTCGATCCCGACGAGCCGGGCTGGGGCATCGCGCTCGACGAGGAGCAGGGCGTGATCGGCGCGACGCTCTTCACCTACGGCGCCGACGGGGAGCCGGCGTGGTTGAGCGCCGCCTCGCTCCTCGAGCAATCGGCGGACACGTACTCCGGCGCGCTCTATCGCACGACCGGACCGGCGTTCGGCGCCGGCGCGTGGTCACCGATCGGCGTGTCCAGCGCGGGGACGATGCAGATCGCGTTCTCCACGGGGGGCAGCGCGGTGCTCACCTACGTCACCGGCGGCGGGACCGTCACGAGGACCATCGTGCCGATGGCGTTCGGGCCCGGCGGTCCGGCCTCATGCTCGCTCACGACGGACAGCCGCGCGGGCGATGCCAACCATACGGGCCAATGGTGGAACCCCGCGCAATCGGGCTGGGGCCTCTCGATCGCGGAGCAGGGCGGCGTCGTCTTCGCGCTGCTCTTCGTCTACGACGCTTCCGGACAGCCGCTCTGGCTCGTCGCACCCGATGTGGCCGCGAACGCGGACGGCTCGTACACCGGAGCGCTGTATCGCACGCACGGACCCGACGCGGCCGATCCATCGGCGGCCGTCTCGTCCACCGAGGTGGGCTCGCTCACGCTGCACTTCGCCGACGGCGCCGCGGGCTCCGTCTCGTACACCGTCGACGGCGCATCGGTGAGCTCGCCGATCGCGCGCTACGCGGCGGCGGCCGCGACGCCGAGCTGCCACTAGGCATCCGCAGCCGCGGCGCGCCTGCGCCGTTTTCCGATCCGGAGTAGTATTCAAACGCCCGTTTGAAACGTCCGGAATCTTCCCCCCGTCCCGATGGCGAGCCTTCCCGAGCGCGAGCAGCCCGTCCTTCGCATCGTCCCGATGCCCGCCGACACCAACGCGCACGGCACCATCTTCGGCGGCTGGGTGATGTCGCAGGTGGACGTCGCGGGCAGTATTCCCGCCTGGGAACGCGCGCATGGACGCATCGTCACCGTCGCCGTGAATTCGTTCGTGTTCCGCGAGCCCGTCTTCGTGGGCGACGTCGTGAGCTTCTACGCGCGCGTCCTCAAGGTCGGCCGCACCTCGATCACCGTCGACGTCGAGGTCTTCGCCGAGCGCCGCCGCGAAGGAAGGAAGCAGGTGGTGAGGGTGACCGAAGCGCAACTCACCTATGTCGCCGTGGACGACCAGCGCCGCCCGCGCGTGGTGCCGCCCGGCGACGGCCTCGTGGAGGTGTGACATGAGCGAAACCACCCTGGAGCCCGCGCGCGCCGCGGACGAACGCAGGTCGCGCGCGGCGGAATCGACGCGCCCCGAGGGCCGCATGCTCGTGCGTCGCGCCGCCGTGCTCGGCGCGGGCGTGATGGGCGCGCAGATCGCCGCGCACCTCGCCAACGCGAACGTGAAGCCGTACCTCTTCGAGCTCGCCGCGGAAGGCAAGGACAGGAGCGCGAACGCGAGGAAGGCGATCGAGAACCTCGCGAAGCTCGAGCCCAGCCCGCTCGCGACCCGGGCCGTCGCGCAGCAGATCGTGCCCGCGAACTACGACGAGCACCTCGCGCTCCTCGGCGATTGCGACCTCGTGATCGAGGCGATCAGCGAGCGCATGGACTGGAAGAAGGCGCTGTTCGAGAAGGTCGCGCCGCACGTCGCGCCGGACGCGATCTTCGCGAGCAACACGTCGGGCCTTTCCATCACGGAGCTTTCGAAGACGCTGCCGCCCGCTTTGCGCCGGCGCTTCTGCGGCGTGCACTTCTTCAACCCGCCGCGCTACATGCGGCTGGTGGAGCTGGTGCCCACCACGCAGACCGATCCTGCGGTGCTCGACCGCATGGAGGCGTTCCTCACCACCACGCTCGGCAAGGGCGTGGTGCGCGCGAAGGACACGCCGAACTTCGTCGCCAATCGCGTCGGCGTCTTCTCGATGCTCGCGACGATGCACCACACGCTGCAATTCAAGCTCGGGTTCGACGAGGTGGACGCGCTCACCGGGCCGGCGATCGGCCGCGCGAAGAGCGCCACCTACCGCACCGCCGATGTCGTTGGCCTCGACACCATGGCGCACGTCGTGAAGACGATGGCCGATACGCTGCCCGGCGACCCGTGGCGGCGCTATTACGAGTCGCCCGAGTGGCTCTCCGCGCTGGTCGCGAAAGGCGCGCTGGGGCAGAAGACGCGCGCGGGCATCTACGTGAAGAAGGGCAAGGAGATCCAGGTGCTCGACCTCGACCGCGGCGACTATCGCGCGTCGTCGGGCGCGGTGGCCGGGGAAGTGCAGGCGATCCTCAAGGAGAAGAATCCCGCGCAGCAGCTCGCGAAGCTGCGCGCCTCCTCGCACCCGCAGGCGCAATTCCTGTGGGCGATCCTGCGCGACCTTTTCCACTACTGCGCCGTGCACCTCGCGGAGATCGCGCATTGCGCCCGCGACGTGGATCTTGCGATCCGCTGGGGCTTCGGCTGGCAGCGCGGCCCGTTCGAGCTGTGGCAGGCGGCGGGCTGGCGCGAGGTCGCGCAGTGGATCGAGGAGGACCGCGCGGCCGGCAAGACGATGGCGAAGGCGCCGCATCCCGCGTGGGTGACGGACGGCCGCACGGGCGTGCACGCTCCGCAGGGCTCGTTCTCGGCCGAGGACGGCACGATGCATTCGCGCTCCACGCTCGCGGTCTACGAGCGCCAGCTCTTCCCCGAGCTGGTGCTGGGCGAGAAGCCCGCGGAGCGCGGCACCACGGTGTTCGAGGACGAGGGCGTGCGCATGTGGCACCAGGGCGACGGCATCGCCATCGTCTCGTTCAAGAGCAAGATGCACGCGGTCGGCGCGGAGGTGCTGGCGGGACTCAACCGCGCGCTCGACGAGGCGGAGCGCCATTTCGACGCGCTGGTGATCTGGCACGAGCCGCCGTTCGCGGTCGGTGCGAACCTCAAGCTCATGATCGAGGCGGTCGAGGACGGGCGCTACGGCGAGGTCGACGCGATGATCGCGCTCTTCCAGCAGACCTCGCAGCGGCTGAAATACAGCCTCGTGCCCACGGTCGCCGCGGTGGAAGGCATGGCGCTCGGCGGCGGCTGCGAGTTCGTGATGCACGCGCAGCGCGTGGTCGCGGCGCTCGAGAGCTACATCGGGCTGGTCGAGATCGGCGTGGGCCTGCTGCCGGCGGGCGGCGGATTGAAGGAGATCGCGGTGAGGACCGCCGCGTGGTCGAAGGGCGGCGATGCGTTCCCGGAGCTGCAGCGCGCGTTCCGCCAGGTCGCGATGGGCGAGGTCTCGAAGAGCGCGGAGCACGCACGCGAGATGGGCTACCTCAAGCCCTCCGACGTCGTGGTCTTCCATCCGGCCGAGCTGCTCTACGTCGCCAAACGCGAGGCGCGCGCGATGGCGGAGGCGCGCGTGCGTCCCGCATTGCCCCCCGCGCAGGTGCCGGTCGCCGGCGACACCGGCATCGCGACGCTCAAGATGATGCTCGTCAACATGAAGGAAGGCGGCTTCGTCTCCGAGCACGACTACGAGATCGCTTCCCGCATCGCCGAGGTGCTGTGCGGCGGCGAGGTGGATCCGGCGAGCGCGGTGGACGAGAAATGGCTGCTCGATCTCGAGCGGCGCAATTTCGACGAGCTCGTGAAGATGCCGAAGACGCAGGAGCGCATCCGCTACATGCTCGCGAACGGCAAGGCGCTTCGCAACT
>Ga0134128_10006041_pt1 | contig 14659 bp, 11 predicted proteins | sample KB31754_FD_96462 | JGI IMG/M metagenome (GOLD analysis project Ga0134128, IMG submission 96462) | Terrestrial soil microbial communities with excess Nitrogen fertilizer from Kellogg Biological Station, Michigan, USA - KB3-175-4 | ecosystem: Environmental > Terrestrial > Soil > Unclassified ... | reverse complement strand
CGGCAAAAAGCAGCGCCATCGCAAGCGATAACTGCCGCACGCCTCTGCTGCGGCGCTCGCTCCGACCCTGCGCCATGGTCAAGAACGAATGTTCATGTACTCGCCGCGGGGGCGGCAGCGCCCGCACGGGCGGCCACGAGCCAGAGCACGGCGCAGAGGGCTACCGCGATCGGGACGATCAGCACCGCCGTGGCCAGAGATGAGAGATCCGAGAGCTTGCCGATCATCCAGGGTGAGAGCACATCGCCCAGCAGATGAATGGTGAATATGCTGAGCGCGACCGCGGAGGCGCGCTCCGCCGGCCTCACCAGGTTCACGATCGCGGTGTTGATGGGTCCCGTCGACATGAAAAGCAGCAACTCCGCGGCAATCAGTGCGGGGTAAAAGATCGAGGGTGAGCCCGCGGCGAGCGCGACACAGACCGCCGGGACAGCGATGACCGTGCTCCACCCCGACATCCACAGGTACGCTTGGCGGGAGAACTTCAGCCAATAATCCCCGAGCCAGCCCCCGGCGAAGGTCCCGACAAATCCGGTGACGACGACGATCGCGCCAAAGCCTGCCGAGGCCTGTCCGGGGGAGATACCGCGCGTCCTCTCGAGAAACGTCGGCATCCAGTACGCAAGTCCCCCCAGCGCAAATGTATAGGCCGCATAACCGAGCACGGTGAGCGTGTACTGCCCCTGTCGCAACAGGCGCAGGTACACCGACCAGGCGCCGGGCTGCGGCGCACCGTGAGCGACCGCACCCGCATCGGGACCTGCCTCGTCTTTCGCACCGCGCGGCGGGTCGGGGAGCCTCAGGATCCAGGCCGCGAGCAATACCCCGGGCACCCCTGCGACATAGAAGGCCATGTGCCAGTCGAAGCGCTGCCGAACGAGGCCGCCGACGATGTAGCCGAGCGCTGCGCCCACCGGGATGGCCATGTTGAAGATGGCGAAGGCGCGCCCGCGCGTGCGCTTGTCGAAAAAGTCCGCGAGCAGCGAGGGCGCGATCGTCCCATAGGCTGCCTCGCCTATTCCCACGAGAGCGCGCGCGCCGAGGAGTTGCAGGTAATTGCGGGCAAGTCCGGAGAGGCCGGTGGCGAGGCTCCAGAGAAACACGCCGATTGCTATCGGCTTCGGGCGCGAGCCGCGGTCGCCGAGCCGCCCGAAGACCGGTGCGGCGAACAGGTACACGATGAGGAAACCGCTCATGAGGCTGCCGAGCTCGGAATCCGTGAGATGCATCGGTGCCTGCTTGAGGTCCGGCAGCACCGCAGCGACTACGTAGCGGTCGAGATAGTTGAGCAGGTTGATGCCGGCGAGAATGGATAGCGCGAGCACCGAGAACTTCGGAGTCCCCTTCCCGGGCTCATACCGCTCTTGGTGCATGCAGGTCGGAAGCTCAATCCGAGCGGATCTTCAGCCGCTCGAGGTGCTGGCGCACCGCATCACGGAAGCCTTCGCTGCTCGTCACCGTGGCGCCTCCCGACAGCACCAGGATGAAGTCGCCCCGCGGAGTGCGGCTGATCTCGCGTACATAATTGATGTTCACCAGGCAGGAGCGGCTGATGCGCAGCATGGGCTGGGACTGTAGTGTCTTTTCAGCCTGCTGCAAAGTGCTGCGTGTGTGAAAGGTGTCGCGACCGATGGTGAGCTTCACGTAGTTGCGGTCGGATTCGGCCACCTCGATCCGGTTCACATCGAGCATGTGCATGCGGCTGCCGAGCTCGGCGAGCACGCGCGGCCGCACGTCGACCGGGTGCGCCATCCCGCGCTCGATCCGCTCCAGGACCTCCGTCAGGGCTTCCTGCCGCTGTGCCGCGCTCTCCGCCTCCCGCCGCCGCCGCACCCGCTCGAGCGTGCGGCGAAACCTTTCGTCATCGAACGGCTTCAACAGGTAATCGACCGCACTGACATCGAAAGCATCGAGAGCGTAATGGTCGAATGCGGTGACGAACACGATGAGCGGCAGGTTCCGCGGGTCGAGCGAGCGGGCGAGCGAGACCCCATCGAGCGAGTCCATCTGGATGTCGAGGAAGAGCACGTGCGGCGGGCGTGTCCGGATGGCCTCCAGAGCCGCGCGGCTGTCACCATACTCACCCACCACCTGCAGATCGGGCTCTTGCGCACAATACTCCCGCAACGTCCGGCGCCCCGCGAGCTCATCGTCGACGATGATCACCTCGAGCATCACGCCCACTCCGCTGGAGCAGCGGGGCTTTCGAGGACATCGGTGAGGAGCGGCATGAGGATCTCGGCCACCCACTGGCGCTCCTCATCCGGGCCCGCGGTGAATACCGCCCGCTCCCCGAATTGAATCGCCAGCCGGTCGCGTACGTTCCGCAGACCGATTCCACTCTCCTGCGGCAAGCGTCCCTCCGCCATCGTGTTGGTGACCCGCAGTATGAGAGTGTCGCGGCCGGCGCTCGCCGTGACACGGATGTTGACCGGACCCTGGTGGCCGGCGAGCCCGTGCACGACCGCATTCTCGATGAGCGGCTGCAGGATGAGGCTCGGCACCCACGCGGCGGGCAACTCCGCCGCCGGCGGAACCTCGATCGACAGCCGATCGGCGAAGCGCTGCTGCTGCAGCTGCAGATAGAGCCGCACGAACTGCATCTCATCGGCGAGCCGCGAGTACTCCTTCTCGCCGGCATTGAGCAGGCGTCGCAGCAGATCGCCGAGCTGCACGATCATCGTGCGGGCGGCGACCGGATCCCACTCGATCTGACCGCGGATCGTATGCAGCAGGTTGAAGAGCGAATGCGGCGAGAGCTGCATCCGCAGCGATGCCAGGTGGGCCGCGCTGAGCGCCCGCTCGAGCGCGGCGGAGCGGATCTGCGAGTCGCGCAGCCGCCTATAGAAATCGAAGCCACTCACCAGGGCGAGCGCAAACCCATAGGTCAGGAGGAAGGTCGTGGCGCTCGCGAGCCAGATCGGGAGTGTATCCGGCATTCGTCCGAAACCGGCGGCGTTCATGTAGCTCATGCCCATATGGTGATGGTGCTCGGCCGGATCGTCGATCAACAACTGTCCGATCCAGAGTGCGGGCGTGGCCGACACCGCGAAGAGGACGCCGATCAACACCTGCAGCGGCACGCGCCCGAGCGGTTGCCACCCGATGCGCTTCGACCCCCAGGTACCGGCGAGCAGCAAGGGATAGAGAATGAGGTGTTGTAGCAGGCGTGCCTGCCACGGCGCGAAGAAATGAGTGACGTGGAGCTGCGTGAGGCTTAGCTGCGTGAGGTTCGCATACAGCACGTTCGAGACCGCCACATAGGCCCATAACGCGGTGACGATGAGGACCGGCGGACGGAGGCGCGAGACCATGCGCATAGACTACGCCAAGGGGAGCGCTGATGAGAAAAAACCGGTGCTTTCGGGGACGAAGGCGGAGCAGGCGGGGACGGGTGCGTGGGACGCGGGTATGGGGGACGGAAGAGTAACTTGCATTCGGCGCTCAGCCGTCCCTGGCACTCCCTGAGATGCGCAACTACGAAGACGGAAGCCTCTTGGGATACGGTACAAACCCGTCGATACCGGGGACCGACACGTTGCGGTACGGCTTCCGCCATGCAGCGCAGCGTTGTCTCATATGCACGTCGAAACAAACGCAGCACAAACACCCCAACTGGAGACATCGTCATGAGCCCCCTCGCACCGCCCATCCGCTTCCCACGCACACTCACCGCCCTCGCCGCACTGGGCGCCCTCACGACGGCGGCAGCGTTCGCATCCCCCTCGGTGGCAGCGGCGGGCCAACCCGCTGCGGACGTGCCGCAGACTTCCGTTTCCTACAGCCTGCTCGACCTTTCGACCGACAATGGAACCCGCACGCTCTACGCGCGCATCAAGAGCGCCGCGCAGGTTGTGTGCCCCACATACGACTCGCGCGACCTCGCGGCATTCGCCGAAAGCAGACAGTGTCAGCGGGAGGCAGTGGCGCGCGCCATCACGCAGATCGGCAATGCGCGGCTCGCGGCCGTGCATGCCCGCGCCACAACCCGGCACGGATAGTAAAGGCCTACCATTTGCACCACCCCGCCCGTCAGGGAGAGAGGGCGGGGCGGCATGCACGCCGCGAATGGGGTCTCAGGGGCGCGGCGCCGGACGATCCGGCGGTTCGCCGCGTTCGCATTTACGGCAGTCGAGCACCGTGCCGCGCATGCTTTCACGACCCTCCGGGGTGGTGACCCAAGGCCGGCTGACCCAGGGTGGTTTGTGGCGCACGTGCTGATTGTGTCCGCAGTCGAGCTCCGCCACCCAGTGGCCCTCCTCGTCCCGGTGGTAACCGGTGATCTTGCGTTGCATGAGTGCTGTGACGGGCGGGCTCGGAAAGCTCGAAGGCTATCATTCGCCCGGCAGCCTCGGTACATTGCCGCCGATGGAGATCTTCAAGGACTTCCGCATCGAGGCGGCACACCGCCTGCCCAACGTTCCACCCGGCCACAAATGCGCGCGGCTGCACGGCCATTCCTTCCGTGTGTCCGTTCATGTAGCGGGCCCACTCGAGCCGCATCTCGGTTGGGTATGCGATTTCGCCGAGCTCTCGGCCGCCTTCGCGCCGGTGCTCGAGGCGCTCGATCATCGCTACCTCAACGAGATTCCGGGCCTCGAGAATCCAACCAGCGAGCAGCTCGCGCTGTGGCTCTGGGACCGCCTCGCGCCCCGGCTGCCGACTTTGAGCCGAATCGTCATCCACGAGACCTGCACGAGCGGCTGCGAGTATCGCGGCCCTCGGACCTGCGCATCCTGAGTCATGCTAGCTTTGACCTCCGCCGCTCGCGACAGAACGGGCCGGCCGGGAGAGTCCATGAGAAAGCGCGCGTCCGTCGCCTTACTGCTCACTCTTGCATCGGCTTTCGTCGCGACGCTCGGCTTTGCTCCGCCGGCAGCCGCCCGGGAGTGCGATGGCGTCTCGTTTCCAGAGCACATCCAGGCGGGCGGTGAGACGCTGACGCTCAACGGTCTCGGCCTGCGCAAGGCGACGGTCTTCAATATCAGGGTTTACGTGGGTGCGCTCTATCTGGCGCATCCGACGAGCGATGCCCAAGCGATTCTGAGCTCCAAAGGTCCTGCCGAGATCGAGCTGCGGTTCGTCTTTCGCGTGACCGCGGGCCAGCTGCGCAACGCCTGGAAGGAAGGGTTCGGGAAGTCCGCAGCCGGGGAGCTGACACAGCTCCAGAGCCGTATCGATAGGCTCAACGGTTGGATGACCGGCGTCAAATCCGGGCAGCGGATGACCTTTCTCCGCACCCCCGGAGTCGGCATCGAGTACGCGATCGACGGGGTGGTGAAGGGAACCATCACCGGCGATGACTTCGCCAGAGCGTTCTTTTCGATCTGGCTCGGCCCGTCGCCACCCAACGCGGAGCTGCGCGCGGGCCTTCTCGGGGGAGCATGCACATAAATGCTCCGCGGGCCGTGAGCTACGGGCACCCTCCCCGCTCCATCACCTTCGCTACCGTCGTCGCGAGCACATAGGTGTCACCCTTCGGCCGGTCGGCATAGCGCTGCACGCCGCGGCTCCAGTGATCCCCGAGAACGAACCAATCGATGGGCGCCGGCGCAGTGCCGGTGCGCAGTGACTCATCGAGCGCATCGAAGTACCTGTGCCATCGCAGGCGGTAGTAGTCATGGGTCAGTCCGGCCCAATCCTTGTTGCCGTAATCGTGCAATCCCGCTCCCTCGCTCGCCTGCCGGTCGCCCCAGACGGTGAGGAGGGAGCGGGCATCGAAATCGAGCCGCGCGAGCTCCGCCGGCGAGGACGCCCACGGCCGCACCTGCGCGAGCCAGTCCCCGAGCAGAAAGAAGCGATCGCTGGCAAGCAACCGATCCTGCAGATCCATCAGCCCGAGCCAACACCGGGTGAGCGCATCAAAGCGCGGACGGTCGCGATTCCCATAAGCGGCCTTGATCCGCGGCAGCAGCACGCGGCTTTCGTTCGCCAGCGTCTGCCGCGCGATGTCCACGAGATCGTACTGATAGGTCTCGCTCTCCCGCAGCGCCGGCGCCACCTGCAGCATCTGCGGCAGCGCCTGGTCGAATGCCGCAGTGCTGTAGCGCATTCCCTGCGGCGACCACGTTGAGGCGTGCTCCAGCGTCAGACCCGGTTGGGCATCGAACAAGGATTCCTGCGCGGCATCCCGCTCGCTGTTGAATACGACTCGATCGATCCGGATATCGTAGGCCGTGTGCACCAGCACGTTCCATGCAGCCAGCGCGTGGGTGTCCGCTGCGCCGTAGCGACGAAGCACATAGCCTGCGGTCCAGGCCGGGATATCTACGGGGTCACTGCGCCACGCCATCTCGGTGAAGAGATCGAACGCGAACGGGTTGGTATCCATGCCCTCGGTGAACACAGCGGTGCCGGCCATGTTCCCGTTCATGCGGCCGACCCGCTGCAGCCGTTCGGTGACATTGCGGATGTTGGCTCCGAGGGTGGTGCGACCACCGAACTCCCAGAGGCCGCCAAAGAGGAAAGGCGCGTTGTGGAAATCCCTGCGGCGATCGTCGCGGGGCACCCGGGAGTGGTCGATGTCGATGATCAGGAGATGCCGGCGGTCGACTCCGGTGAGCAGAGCCTGTCGCGGATTGCCCTGCCAGGCGAGCATCATCCAGCTTGCCCCGGGATGCGCCGCGAGCAGAGCCGCTTGCACAGCCCTGGCGCCTGGCGCCACCGGTACGTCGCCGGAGTCACCGCCCTCCTGGAAGATCTCCATGTCGTAGATTCTGCTGTCGCCGAAGAGCTCGCGCTGATGGCGGTAGAACGCCGCCGCCAGCCGTGCGAACACCGGCTCGCGCGGATCGAGCCAGGCCGGCCGGGTGAACCCCGCCCACCTGCCCTGGGGCACGACGTGCGCCGCGGGAAAGCGCCGTTGGAAATCAGCCGGCACGATGCCGTAGAAGCCGGGCAGGACGGGCGTGATGCCAAGCTCGCGCAGACGGGCGATGATCTTCTGCGCGGACAGCACGCGCTTTTGCAGCAACGCGCGGCTGAGGGGTCCGCCGAAGCAGCAGAGGTTGCCCATGAGCTGCCAGTTCTGATGCGCCGGCGCGGCGAGCCAGCGCCGGATCTCGGCGTCGGAGTAGCCGACGTCGCGGAAGGTGCGATAGAGAACTGTGTCGGTGCCTCGCTCGATGAGCACGGCGTTGATTCCGGAGAGCGCCAGCACATCGATCTCGCGCTGCCACCGCGGCCAGTCCCAGTAAGGCGCGGTGTAACCGTCGACGTTCTCGTTCAAAGCATAGCGGTACGCATACCGAGTCTGCCCCTCGATCACCGCGTGCGGCAGCGGAAAAGGGGCGCTGCCGAGGCGATCTCCGTTCGGGGAGATCTGCACGTGAGCCACGTATTTCAGGTACCAGTTCACCCCGAAGAGGAGCGCGCTCGGCGTGCTGCCCTCGACCCGGATGTGTTCCCCGGCGCTCGCGATGCGGAACCGCTCGCGTCCTTCCCTTGCGGCGAGCGAAGCCAGCTCGAACTGGCTCGCCTGCCGAGGGAGCAGGCGCATGAGGACAGCTTGCTCCGGGCGAGTGTCGAAGGTGCCGCCGCAGGCCGGGCGACCGCCGATCGAGACCACCGCGGCGAGCAACAGCCATAGAGGGCGATTGCGCATTGAACGCAGTATCGCGCTTTTCTCAGCTCAGAAACGCCCGCCCGCCAACTCCACGATTCTCAGGATCACGAGTCCGCCTGCAAGCACGAGATAGCCGCGCAGCGCCAGCATCGACAGCCGGGTGAGCGGCGTCACATGCGCCGGCCCGAGGCCGCTCAATGCCGGCATGCGCCAGGAGTCGCGCAGCCGCGGATCGATGCGCCAACCGGGCGAGCGCAGCGTCTTCACGAAGACCGGCACCGCGCCAAGGAGCCCGATCGCCGCGCCGCCGCCGAGAATGGCGAGCATGGCGCCGGAGCCGAGCCCGGGGAAGAGCACCGCGGCGGTCAGGATGACCGAGAGGAGCAGCAGCACCCCGATCACCATGCCCGTGAAGAGATTCAGCCACGGGCCGTTGACCCAGGGACCCAGCACTTCCTCGTCATTGCACAGGAGCAGCAGAAACACCGTCGCACTCGGCAGCAACACACCGGCGAGTGTCTGCACTGCGTTGGTGAGCAGGCCGAGTGGCGTGCCCGGCGTGAGCACGAGAGCCGCCGCGAGCACGATCAGCCCGCCATAGATGGCATAGAAGGTTTTCGCCTCCTTCGGACGGTGATGCAGCGAGTGACGAAGCGACAGCACATCGCCGATCGCATAGGCGGTCGACAGCGACACGGACATGGCACCGATCACGCTAGCATCGATGAGGGCGACTGCGAAGCAGACGCCGGCAGCGTGCCCGACATACTTCCCAAGTCCCGCGGCTACCGCGCCGGCATCCTGGAACGCGCCAAACTCGGGATGACCGGCGAAGGTCGCGGCAGTGAAGCCGATCATGGCGACAGCGCCCAGCACGACGAGCGCGATCCCGAGACAGAGGTCGATCCGCTCGTAGCGGATGAAACGCGGGGTGATCCGCTTGTCGATGACGTAGCTCTGCTGGAAGAAGAGCTGCCACGGCGCGACCGTCGTGCCGACGATTGCGATGATGAGCAGCATGATCTCGCTCAGCCTGCCATGCGGCAGCTGCGGAACCACGAGATCGTGTGCCATCTGCCCGACGGGCGGATGGACCCATAGGAGGACGGGAATGAGCAGGAGGCTCCCGAGCACCAGCAGCAACGAGAAGCGCTCGAAGCGCCGGAAATCACCTGTGCCGGCCGCGGCGACCACGACTGCGGCGGCGGCAAGCACGCCGAGCGGCCGCGAGAGCCCCAGATAGGAGAGCGCCAGGCTGATGCCGATGAATTCCGTGACGATGGTGAGAGCGTTGAGGAGAAAGAGATCGACGACGCTGAAGGCGCCCCAGAACTTCCCGTAACGCTTGAGGATGAGCCGCGCGTGCCCCACACGCGTTACCGCTCCGAGACGCAGCACCATCTCCTGATTTACGTAGAGGACGGGCACGAGCAAAAGCAGCGTCCACAGCAGCGTCGTGCCGTAATTCTGCCCCGCCTGCGCATAAGTGCCGAATGCGCCGGCGTCATTGTCGCCAACCATGACGATGAGGCCGGGGCCCAGAATGGCGAGCAGCGTCCGAAGCCGCGCACCCCAGCCAGTGCGCGGTCCGACGTCATGGCGGCGAATAGTGCCGAACGCGCCGTGAATATCCCCGGTGTGGGCATCATCCAGAACGGCATCGGCAAGCGCCGTGGCAGCGTCAGAGTAAGACATGGGCGTATCCTCAAAAAAAATGCTTCGCAGTGCGGCCTCGCAGCCAGCCGTGGCGGCAAGCGTGCGGGCGCGCCGTATCGAGAGCGCTTCATGGAGGATGCGGAGAAGCCAGCTCTGGCTTCTCTTGCCGCGACCCGGTTGGGCCGTACGGCGTGCAGTCCCGCGTCAGGTGGCGAGACGGTGAGGAGGCGGGTTTTGCAGGACCGCGGCCCTATGACGTCTCGCCTATCAGAAGGCGATGAAGCGGCTACTAGGGCTTGGGTCCATACGGTTTCCGGGTGACTGAGCTGGGCGCGAATTCTTTTGGCTCATGACTCGAAAGTCAAGAGCCGCGTCAGGTCACATCAGGCGGCGCGGGTGTTGGCTTCGGCGGCGGCTCGCTCGTGGGCGGGCTGGCAGCGGCATGCCGCGCGCTCGCGCGCTCCGCTTCCTGGGGGCTCGGCGGCAACTCCCGCGTATCGACCGATGCCAGGTTGACGACATTCGGATCATCGCGCAGCTTCACGAAGAGCTGCCCGTCTTTCGGATGCGGCACCGGCAATGCGTACCCCGGAAAGCCATCCGGGACCTGCACGGGATGTCCGAAGTCCCGGTCGGTAGAGATCGAATCGACCAGGAAGAGACTGCTGCCGGAGAGCTTGCATGCCAGCTCCGGGGTCGCGGGACAGACGAGCTCGCGCAGCTTCGGCAGGCGCACCAGGGTCGCAAGCGGCTGCCAGTCGCCGGTAACGCCCCCGTCCACTACACGAAACTGCAGCGGTCCGAAAGCGGAGGCTCCGAAAGCGTGAGCAGGATCCAGGGTCACGATCGCGACGGAGCGGTCCTCGAGCGTGATGCCGCCATTCGCCAGGCTGAGAGTGGTGGAGTACGCGCCGTCCGCAGTGCCAATCTCGATCATCTCATCGCGGCCGAAGATGGCAGGCGATTTCGCGCGCACAGAGAACGTGAGGCTCGCACGCTGGGGCAGCTCGTCATCGTTCGCCAGCTGAATGTGGGTGCCTGTGTTCGACGGCGATGGCTGCACACTCTTACCGATCAGGATGACACTGGGGCGTGGCGCAGCAACGAGCGCCTCCAGGTCGAGCACCCGCCCGTCCTTCAACCGGACTTTGGCGAGTCCCGCATCGCCCGGCTTCAGTGCCTGCGCCGCCGTCACGTCCTGCGCGGCCATGGTGAGCTGGTCCGTTCCCTGGCTGCTCGCCAGCGCGCCCGGCACGAAAGCCACGCCTGCGAGCGCAAGCCCCGCGACCTCATCGAGGCGGCTGCCCGTGAGCACCGCCTGACTGTCACCAGCGTGCAGTATGAAGCTCTCGAGATGGGCGGCCTCGGAGAACGCTCGCAGCGGCACCTTCTGGGGTGGGCTCGCGCCGTACTGCTTGACGAGCAGAGTCAGCTCGCCGGGCTGCGCAGCCTGCAGCGGCAGCTTCACCTCCACCTCGTTCGGGCGCACGGACTTCCATTCGGCCTCGAGCTCCTTGCCGGCCGGATCGCGCACCATGATGCGATCGATGCAGCTCACGCTGCTCGCCTGCAGATGAATGGTGTCTTCGCGGCCGACGATCGCCGCGCTCTCGTCAGTAGCCAGCTGCCAGGACTCCTCGCGCGCATTGACCAGATGGAAGGCGGGCCCGTCAAATGGCTCGAACCCCCAGTACCCCTTCAGCGCGGCGCTGACCGTGTTGCCGAGACTCGTGGCACCCACCCCGGAGGTATCGACGACGAAACCGCCCTGCTCTGCGTCCGCCTTCGCAGGCAGCTCGATCGTCTTGCCGTCGCTGCCCGTCAGGCTGAGACGCATGTCGTGCGCGTAGCCCGTAGAGAACACCAGAGGGGCTCCCTCCACCGGCAGGACGAGCGAGCTGCGGCGCGCGCAGTAAATCTCTTTGGGATCGACCGCATGCAGCGGCGGCGGTTGCGGCGCCTCGATGGCCGGCAGGGCGGTCACGAGCACGGATTTCGGGTCGTGGAAGGACGGCGGGGTGTTGAGGGAGAGCGCCAGCACCTCACCGCGTTGCGTCGCGAGCGCTGGAATGTACTGGTAATGCGGAGTCGTGAAGGAGCCGAGGATGCGCGCAATGTCGAGTATGGATGCGAGGTACGGGCTGTAGTACCCGTAGCTCAGCTGCGGTGTGTAGCTCGCCTCCATCGCCAGATCGCTCGCAGGTCCCGATGTCAGCGCCTCGACGATGGAGGTGCTGTGACCGTCATTGAGGATCAGCGACTCCTGGCCCTGCATGAGGCAGGAGGCCTGCAGCTCGGGAATTCTGTCGAGGCAGCTCGTCTTCACCTTGATGGCGAGACTCCGCCCGAGCAGCGGTGCGAGCTCCTTCAATTTGCCGGGCGCGTGCTCCTCGATCGAATGGACGGTACGCAGGTACCCGTCGAGCCGCGAGCTGTCGAGCGTCGCCTGATTGAGGTCCTGGGAGGTGCGCACGAAGGCGCCGGGACGCCCCTGCACGGCATTGATCAGCGTCTTCAGATCCCCGCTCGCCTGCGGCGCGAGGAAGACCAGTACCTGCTCCGCGCCGTCCGGCACGGTGAGCCTGATGCCGTTTTGCGCGCAGCTTCGCTTCCAGGTCTGGCAGGCGTAGAACCAGTCGCGCGGCGGTGGGTTGGTGGCGCCGCGCAGAAAGCCGATGACGAGCAGATAGTGCTGCGACTGGGTCGCCGGCAGGTCGGCTCGGATCCAGAGGTGGTCGCCGGAGGCGAGGTTCGGCACTTGCGCGACCGGCAGCGTCTCTTGCCCGCGGCCAACGGTCACCTGCAGATCGGGTCCGACGAGATCGAAAGGCGCGACACCTCCGGCTGTGGCCAGCGCAGCGAGCGGGCACAGGAGAGCGGCGAGTGCGGTCAGGCGAAGCAGTTGCATGCGTCTATCTTACGGCTGCAGGCGAGTGAGGTAACCGGTCACCGCTTTGGGCTCCTGCGTGCCGTGACCGTCAAATGGCCGCCATCGTGGCCCAGGGCCGGGCCGTGCATCGCCGCGGCGACCAACAGCCAGACGATGGCAAGGCCGCCGGCAAAGAAGAATACCCCGGCGGTTCCGGCGACCTGATGCACCCAGCCGCCGATGATGCCGCCGGCGAAGATGCCGAGGAACTGCGAGCTCGAGTAGATTCCCGTCGCCGTGCCCGTAGAGCCGGCAGGCGCAGTCTTCGTGACCAGTGAAGGGAGGCTCGCCTCCATGATGTTGAAGCCGGAGAAGAACACGACCAGCCCCGCGAGAAGAACGTAGGCGTCGTTGCCTGCGAGCGCCAGCATGAGCTGACTGAGCGCGAGGGCCGCCACCGCGCAGACCAACACGCTCTTCATCCGTCGATAGCGCTCCGCCAGGACGATTGCCGGGGCCATGACGGCCACCGAGGCCACCAGCACAGGGAGATAGACCTGCCACTGGTCGTGGTTGCTCACGGCGAGCGTGCCGCGCAGCAGCGCTGGCACGACGAGGAAGCTCGCGGTGAGCATGGCGTGCAGAGCGAAGATGCCGAAATCGAGGCGCAACAGCTCAGGATTTCGCAGGTTGGCGCCGATCAGCGCCGGAACCGTGTCCGCCCCGCGCTGAGCGTGCAAGCGCGGCGGCGCGGGTACCACGAAGAGGGTGATCGCAATGCCGGCGAGAGCGAGCAGCGCCATCAGCCAGAAAATGCCGGCGACGCCGATCCACCCCGCGATGACGGGACCCGTCACGATCGCGAGGAGGAACGAGAAACCGATGCTCATTCCGATGAGGGCCATCGCCTGGGTACGGCTCTTCTCGGCAGTGAGGTCGGCGACGAGAGCGAGCACCACCGAGCCCACGGCGCCGGCGCCCTGCAGCAACCGTCCGAGGATCATTCCGCCGATCGTGGTCGCGCTCGCGGCGATCACACTGCCGATCCCGAAGGCGATGAGCCCGAGGACGATCATCGCCTTGCGTCCGATGCGATCGGAGAGCACTCCGAAAGGAATCTGCAGCAGACCCTGGCTCAACCCATAGATGCCGAGCGCGACTCCGATCTTATAGGGCGTGGCGCCGGAGAGGTGGCGGGCGAAGGCTGCGAATACCGGGTACACCATGAAAAGGCCCAGCATCCGCACGCAGAACACCGCCGCCAGAGACGCCGCGGCGCGCAGCTCGTGCTTTTCCATATCGTCCGCGAGCTTACTTCGTCAGCAGTGGTTTGACCACGCGCAAAGCCGCAGCCGCGCGCTCCGCCTGTCTCTCATGGCCGAGCATCCGCGCGATGACGACGAGAAACACGACCCCAATGACGAAGGCACCTGGAATCCAGATGACGAGGCCGCCCAGCTGTTGGTCCGTGACGGGCGAGATCGGCAGGAAACGCCCGCAGATCTCATACACGGTGTACAGGTCACGCGTGGAGAGGCTGAGCACCGCGCCAACCACCATCATCGGCAGCATGACGATGCCGAGCATGAGCACGCGCCAGCGCGGCTTCAGGCGCGCGAGCGGCCAGGGCCTCGGATCCAGAACGAGCCACCAGAACGGCAGATCGCCGAGCACCACGCTCCAGTTCATCGTCCTGTACAGCCAATCGCTGAGCATCACGTCGAAGTGCACCGAGGGCCAGAGCCACAGGAGGAGGCTTCCGATGTACATGATCGTGGCGGTGAAGGGGTCGAGCAGAATGCGCGCGGGCACGCGCAGTATCGCCTTGACCGCGCCCAGCCTGCGGCGCGCCGCGGCAGGCAATCCGCACGCGAGTGCAGCGCCCGGTCCCGTCGCGACGAGGAGCGCCGGCCCCACGTCATGCAGCACTAGGTGCTGAATCCTGTGCACGAAGAACATGTGGCTCGCGTAGTAGTCCCAGTGGGTCTGCAGAGCCGCGTAGATGAGAAAGAGCCCGAGACCGAAGACGAAGCGCTGGCCGGGCGATGTCGGCGGATCGGTGCGTCCGGCGCCTCTTGCATAGAGCACCACCAGGACCGCGGCGGTGATGAGGACGGTCGGGGAGACCTCCCAGGGCAGAAGTAGAGACAAGGAGGAGAATGATAGTGTCGGCATGAGGACCCAAGCAGCTCCGGGGCCCGACGAGCCGCGCTCACTCGCGACCATCGGATCCGCGCAAGTCTACCGGAGGACCTCGTTGCCCGCCGCCGCCTGGCCGCTTAGACTGAATCTCGGCCAAGCGAGGCGTCCCACATGCAAGGCTCACTCTTCCGTTTCTACGTTCACGAAGGCCACCGTCACCACGGCCGGCTCGTCTGGGAATGGCTGCTCGAGCAAGGCAACGCGCTCGGCATCCGCGGCGGCTCGGCATTCAAGGCCATGGCCGGATTCGGCCGCCATCACGTACTGCACGAGGCGCGATTCTTCGAGCTCGCCGGCACTCTCACCGTCGAGGTGGAGTTCATCGTCACCGAGGAGGAGGCCGGGAAGCTTCTCGACCTGCTGCATCG
>Ga0134128_10006039_pt1 | contig 14665 bp, 18 predicted proteins | sample KB31754_FD_96462 | JGI IMG/M metagenome (GOLD analysis project Ga0134128, IMG submission 96462) | Terrestrial soil microbial communities with excess Nitrogen fertilizer from Kellogg Biological Station, Michigan, USA - KB3-175-4 | ecosystem: Environmental > Terrestrial > Soil > Unclassified ... | reverse complement strand
GCGTGATCGGGGCATCCGCCTTATCGACGCCATGGATTACCCGGCCATCGAACCACGTGAACAGCCGCTCGGCGCCGCCGATCGGGGCGTCGAACGTCACATGCTCGCCGGCGGCGTAGCCGTCGAGGGAGACGTTCATGTTGTGAACCCGGGCGCGGGGCATCACGACTCCTTTGCGATCGGATCAAGCGTTCACGACCTAGACCGGCGGGATGGCCGGGACCTATCGCTGAACGCTGACATCGCGTTGCGCTGGCCCAACTCCCGCATCCGCACCATACGCGACCCGGCATGGCCAACCGGAGTAGGCGCCGGTCATGCTCACGGGCAAGCCCCCGCGCATCGACACCGAGCAAGCGTCGGCGACATCTGAGCCGGTTAATCAGAACTGGAACTGATTCCAGACGCGTGCACCTGGGCATTGACCAGCATCAGGTCGAGGCGATACGACCGGCGGAATGCTTTCTGCTTAGTCAATGATTTTGTTTTTTATTTAGAAAATATTCCGCGGGTGCCTTCGGCCCGAGTGAGCTTACGACTCGCGGCGCAGGTGGCGCAACGGCAACGGGGGAGTCGAACCCTGCGAAACGTATCGGGACGAGCGCGAGGCGCGATTCCCTGGCCGCCACTCCGCCGAGACCTCCGGTCGCCAGCAGCAGGCCGATGCCGACCGTGTGTACGTACAGAACCCGTACCCAGGAAGACGATCAGGACGACGGCCGCCGTGGGACCGGCGCGCCTTCCTGGTGACGTTGCCGCCCGGACCCGAGTACCCGCGTGGACTGGGATACGCTGCGGAAGCCTATACGCGAGCAGCGATAAGATATAGTATGAAGATAATCTCCGGACCCGGGTACCGTTCAGCCGTATTATCTGCGGCGGCGGGCATGGGGCCGGATTTTTGTTTTTCGTACACGGACCGGTCCAGGCAGGACGCCATGGTCAAAGGACGGTGAGAACTCCCGGGAGAAGCATTTCTCCCACCTCGATCTGCCCAGAAATACCGACAACCGCGCACGACACCTACGTCACTGACTAAGGAGTCGGTCATGGGCATAATCGCATGGATCGTCCTGGGCCTGATCGCGGGCCTGATTGCCAGCAAGCTGACAGGCGGGAGATCGCAAGGTCTCATCCTGACCTGCGTCATCGGCATCGTCGGGGCACTGGCCGGCGGCTGGCTCGCCACCAAGCTGTTCCACATCCACAGCCTGCAGGGATTCTTCAACCTGTCCACCTGGATCACCGCCATCGTGGGGGCTGCCGTATTGCTCGTGCTTTATCACCTGGTCAGCGGCAGGTCGTCCAGCCGCCGCGGCCGGTTCGCGCACCGCTGACCATCCGCTGGGGGGCGCTCCGGCTCTCGGGCTGCCCCCTGGCGGAACTCAGGCCTGGCCTCAGGCACTGGCTCGTACCCGGACGGCCCGCCGGGCCGTCAGGTGTGCTAGCCGACCAGCCGGCCCCAGAGATCCCCGCGAGCGCTTCCGATCCGGACGCGGCCGCCATTTCCCCCGCCCCTTAATGGCCGTGCCATACCGCCGCACCCGCACCCGAGTGACCCGCCAACGCCCTGACGTGCCTGAAGGGCCAGGCTGACGGGCAGTGTTTCTAGAAGAAGGCAGATGATTTCTCATGTCAACCCTGACCATTGCGGTCACCGTGGCGGCTGTTGTCGTGGTCGCTATCCTGCTGATCGGCGTGGTGGCGGCGCGCCGCCGCCACCGGCTCCGCCAGCGCTTCGGCCCGGAGTACGACCGGCTGGTAGGTGAGCGCGAGAGCAAGCTCCGGGCAGAATCCGAGCTGACCGGACGTCAGCGGCGAGTGGACGGCCTGGATATCAGGCCGCTCACCGAGTCGGCGCGCGCGGGCTACGAGCTGCAGTGGGCGGGCATTCAGGAACAGTTCGTCGACGCGCCAGAAGAGGCCGTCGCTTCATCGCAACTCCTCGTGATTGCGGTGATGATCGAGCTCGGATATCCAGCGGCGGATCCTGATCAGGTGCTTGCCGACTTGTCGGTCGAGTATCCGATCAACCTTGACCGTTACCGGAAGGCCGAGGAAATAAGCCGGAACGCAAATGCTGGCACAGCCTCAACCGAGGATCTGCGCCTGGCCATGATCGGCTACCGCGCTCTTTTCGCTGACCTCGTCGGAGAGAACGCACCGGCGGGGAACGCGAGTGCACCCGACCAGCAACTCAGCCCAACCAGCGCAAGGAGCTTGACGAAATGACGACCTCACCGACTTATCAGGCAACCGGTGACCAGCCAGAGCCGGACCAGCACGACGTGGTATCGGGAGAAACCCTGACCGATCCGGCCACGAATCTGGCCGAGCAAGACGCCGACCAGGCAGGCAATGAGAATCCTGCCTCGCATCCGGCCATCGCGCTGGTGCCGGAAGACCTTGAGCCAGCAAACTCCTCCGCATCTGATCATCGCGGCTTCGTCCTTGGTGGCGGCGATGCACGGGAATCTGGGATGCCTAACCCCGGCCCGGAGAACGCGTCGCTGGCCCCGGTGGCCTTCATCGCGCCCGCGTCTATGACTGACTCACGTGCCGCCAGTAGCAGCGCGAGCCCAGACGGGCGCTGGAATGAGATCCTGGGCCTGTTCGTCGACGATCCGTGCGCCTCGACCGAACGGGCCGCCAGCCTGGTCGATGACCGGGTCGAGGAACTCATCCAGGCGTTCAGGGAACGGCAGCAGTCCTTGCAGTTGGCGTGGCAGGCCAATCATGCGGGAACCGAAGAACTGCGCGTTGCCATCCGGCACTATCGCGCTTTCTGGAACAGCCTCGAAGATCTCCCGCCGCAAACCTGAGACGGCCGCCATGTTTGGTTTCAAGATCATTTCCCAGTATGAGAAAGGCATCGTCTTCCGCTTCGGCCGGGCGCTGCCTGGTACCCGCGAGCCGGGACTGACCTGGATCAACCCGGTCACTGACCGGCTACGCAAGGTCAACATGCAGATCACCGTGGCGTCCGTGCCCGGCCAGGAGGCCATCACCCGCGACAACGTGACCCTGCGGGTGGACGCGGTCATCTACTACAAGGTCATCGACCCCCTCAAGGCCATCATCAACGTGCAGAACTACGCCTACGCCGTGTCCCAGATCGCCCAGACCTCGCTCCGGTCAGTGATCGGCCAGAGCAACATGGACCAGTTGCTGTCCGGGCGAGCGACGATCAACGCCCGGATCACAGAGGTCATCGACGCCCCCACCGAGCAGCCCTGGGGAATCCGGGTGGAGCGGATCGAGGTCAAGGACGTCTCCCTGCCCGAGTCAATGAAACGGTCGATGTCGCGGCAAGCCGAAGCCGAGCGCGAGCGCCGCGCCCTGATCATCACAGCCGACGGCGAGCACCAGGCGTCCAGGAAGCTCGCGCAGGCCGCCGCCGTCATGGCCGCCGACCCGGCCTCCTTGCAGCTCCGGCTGCTGCAGACCATCGCCGAGGTGGCCGCCGAGAAGAACCGCACCATCGTCCTGCCCATCCCCGTGGAACTGCTGCGCTACTTCGACCACGCCGCGCCGGCCAGCACCCGGTCCCCGGCGCCAGCCGTCCAGGCCCGCGACACGGACGGCCTGGAGGCGCTAGCCGCGCCCGGGGCGCTCACGACCGCGAGGGGCGGGTGAGCGCGATGAGCGTGTTCTCCGATGCCGAATTGGCCTACCTGGCCCAGGGTAAGCTCGGCCGCCTGGCCACCATCGACGCGGCCGGGATGCCGCATGTCGTTCCCCTTGGCTGGCGCTACAACGCCGGGCTGGACACGATCGATATCGGTGGCCGGGACTTCGCCCGCAGCCGGAAGTTTCACAATGCGCAGCGCAACCCGAACGTCGCCCTGGTGATCGACGATGTGCTGCCGCCGTGGCGGCCCCGGTGCGTGATGATCCGCGGCGCCGCGGAGGCGCTCCCGGATGCTACTGGGCCAGATAGCCAGCCAGGCGGGCCGATCATCCGTCTGCATCCAGCCGAAGTGATCAGCTGGGGTATGGAGTTCGCCGGAGAATAGGCGGATAGCCGCCCGGCGGACAACTTCGGCGGCATCCTGCGTGGTCCATCTCGTGGTGGAGACACCGATGGCGAGCGTGCAGAGCGAGCCGGCCCCACGATGTTCGTGGAGCCGGCTTCCTGATCAGACGACGAGATTGTGGAGCGGCATGACGTCGGGGGTTCCCGGATCGATGCCGGCCTTGTGCAAGATCGGCATCAGCGTCTTGCCGTAGTCGTCAAAGGCCTGCTGAGTTTCCCATACCTCGTAGACCATGAGACCGGTGTCCGGTCCGAAGCAGGAATGATGAATCCGGCCGGCCGGGTGCCCGGCTGCCGCGATCCGATGCGCCAAGGCCAGGCCAGAGCCACGGAAAGGGCAGAGCGGTCCGGTGCGGGAGTGGATGATGGCCTCAGATCCCGGCCGGTGCGGCCAGGGGTACCGGTACCGGATTTGCGGCAGCCGGGGCTCCATCAATTTTTCGGAATTCCGAACACTGTAAGGATAATCGCAGGTTAGTCGGCTAAAGTCAAGGTCATGACCTCCGGGACCCCCGCCCAGCCGCGCCGCGATCGCCGCCGGGCCAGGCACGAGGCGACGAAGAAGGAGATCCTCGACGCTGCCTGGTCCATGGTGCGCGCTGACGGCCTGGCCGCCTTGTCACTGCGCGCGCTCGCGCACGCCGTCGATATGGAACCTCAGTCGATCTATACCTACTTCGCTTCCAAGAACGCCATCTACGACCGCATGTTCGCCGATGGCAACCAGGAGCTGGTGCGCCGGTTCACCGATGCCGATATCCCGGGCGAGGCCCGCGTGGCGCTCCGGGCCGTCGCTCGCATCTTCGTAGAGTTCGCCGCCGAGGACCAGGCCCGCTACCAGCTCCTGTTCTTGCGCACCATCCCGGGATTCCGGCCATCACCGGAGTCCTACGCCCTCGCCAGCGAAGTCCTCGCGCGAGTCCGTGTCATCCTTGCCCGCGCCGGGCTGCGCGACGATGCGGACTTCGATCTCTGGACCGCGGTTGTCACCGGACTGGCCAGCCAGCAGCTCGCCAACGACTCCGGCGCCGACCGATACCTCCACCTGATCGATCAGGCGGTCAGCATGTTCGCCGACCATGCCTTTCGCCCTGATGGTTCAGCGAGCGACGACCGCGCCTGAGTGGCCCGGCAGGTCACCGGAGATAGCCCGGGGCAGGTATTCGCGCTGCAAGATCGCGGCGACTAGCTCGCCCCGGCTGCGCACGCCGGTACGGTCGAACACGGACTTCAAGTGATCCTGAATGGTATCGGCCGTCAAGTGCAGCCGGTTCGCGATCTGCCTGGTCGTTAGTCCCTGGCAGACCAGCTCGCAAATGGTCTGCTCCCGGCCGGTCAGTCCGTACGCGGACATGATCACTGGTGCGACCTCGGCGGGAGCGGCTTCCTCGAAGATTACCGTGATCGCCTTGTCGCCTCTGAGGTTCATCCAGGAGGCGTGCAGCATCGCCCAGTGACCGGTTCTGGTGCGTACCCGCACCCGCGGCATGACCGGAGCCGATGCGTCCAGATGACGGAACCTGGTAGCCAGAGCGGAGATCTCAATCGGAAGATCCGATCCGTCCGCTCGGCCTCTCAGGTCTTCAAGCCACCTGCCGGCGGCGTCGTTCATCCCGGCGACTGCTCCGTCTTCGGCGAGGATCACCATCCCGGGGCCGTCCGTCGTGGCTTGCAGATCGCAGGACTGCCGCAGCAGGCCCATCCGCAGACCCTCGGCGAGGTGCGGGGCGAGGCGCTGGACAATCGCGCCTCGTCCCTTGAGAAACTCGCCTCTGCTGCCTCGCGATGCAGGCAGATGAACCCCCAGCAGGAGCCCCGAATCCGCAGCACCGCGCGGAGTTCGTCCCCGACCCGAGCGGCGCGAAGATGTCCCGGTAACGGTCGCTCCGCGCTGGGTGACCGTCGGTCGCCTCCATCAGGGTGCGCACGCCAGCCGGGTCACGGGCCAGGTCAGTCCACTTATTGACATCCTCGTGCAGGAACTCGTTCGCCGCGAAGTACGGGCCGGAATCCGCTGGCAGTTCCTCCCGGTAGGCTGGTTGAACAGCAGCGTCGCCGGGTCAGCGGCCGCCCACCAAAGCGCGTCGATGGGCACGGCTTTCCTTATTCGAGGCAGAACCGCTGCCCGAAGCGAGTCGGCGTCGAGCCCCGACCTGCAAGCCCGGGCGACTGAGGGAGCCAGATTGTCAAGCGCCGGACCGGTGAGCATGGCTCCCTCATTTCTATGACCGAGTCTAGCTGCGGGCCACCACCTCGTAACTACCGTGCGCAACCAGTGCCGTACCGGTCGCGGCAACCGTGGAGGCGCGGCTCTGGTCGGCGAACCTGTCCGTGGCTCGGGCGGCCTCCTGGCTGTCCCACAGAGTCAGCGTCAGTGCCGTGCCGCTGTCCCGGTCGATCAGGAACACCGCGCCCGCGTTTCCTGGCAGTCCCTCTACAAAGCCCTTGACGGTGCGGGCGGCGTGCTCTGCCCACTTCCGAAGTTCCTCCGGCGATCCTGACCATGTCGATGTTCGTGCGAACATTTGCTGGCTCCCTTCCTCACCGCGATCATCACGGGGGCAGCGCCAGATGACCCTCCCAGAATTCTGGGAGAACCGCCGCGCGCGCATCGCGAACCCAGTTCACGTGGTGACGGCGAGCGCGAACGGCGGTACGGCCGAGCGCCGCAGTCGCGCAGCAATTTGGTGGGGACCGTCGTCCGACCGCAAGCGAGCAAAATCCTGACGACCATTTACAAAATTTAGACGTTGTGCAAGTATAATGAACGATGATAAGAACTGATCAAGCGGCGAGTTGGCGGGAAGCACGCAGGCGTTCGGCGCGTGACGCGATCGTCGAGGCAGCCTGGACGCTGGTCGGCGAGGTCGGCCTGGCCGGGCTTTCGTTGCGAGACCTCGCTCGCCGGGCCGGGATCACCACGCCGACTGTGTACTCCTACTTCGAATCCAAGAACGCCATCTACGACGCCATGTTCGGCCGGGCGGCCGAGCAGTTCGCCAGCCGGATGGCCCAGCCCCAGGACAGCGAGGACCCCGGCGAGGTGCTCGCGGCCACCGCGCGGAGGTTCGCCGGGTTCTGCGCCAGTGACCCGGTGCGCTACCAGTTGCTGTTCCAGCGGACGCTACCCGGGTTCGTGCCATCGGCGGAGTCCTACGCCCCGGCAATCCGCGCCCTGGGCGTGCTGCGTGAGGTACTGGCCCGCAACGCGATCACCGAGCCGCGGCACTTGGACCTGGCGACCGCGCTGGTCACCGGCCTGGTCGACCAGCAACTGTCCAACGACCCCGGAGGGGACCGCTGGATCCGCCTCATCGACGAGTCGGTCGACATGTTTCTCGCCCACTGCCTGCCAGGCCGCGACCCCGCGCGCCCCGATCCCGCACCGCCTGAGCCAACGGAGATCACGAATGAACAGCATTAACGGCGCGATGACCGACGTCAGCACCATCGAACCGCTGGCACACGACGAGGCGATGCGCCTCCAGGCGCATGAACTCGACCGCACGCTCGCGCTGCTCCAATCGCTGGATGCCGCCGAGTGGACTGCGCGGACGGCCTGCCCGGCCTGGAACATCCTCGCGATGTACCAGCACGTGCTCGGCGCGTGCGAATCCGGCGCGTCGATCCGCGAGAACGTCCGCCAGCTGCGGCGAGCCCGAGCCCACCGTCGGCAGCACGGCGGGCCACTCGAAGCCGCCCTCTCAGCCGTTCAGGTCGACGACCGCTCTGATCTCAACCCGGCTCAGATCGTCCAGCGGCTCACGACGACCGCGCCGAAGACCGTCCGCGGCCGGGCCCGCACGCCAGCGCTCGTACGCGAGCGCGCGAAACTGGCAGTCGACGGGCCAGTACACGAGACCTGGAAGCTCGGATACCTCATCGACACCATCTACCTGCGGGACCTGTGGATGCACCGCACCGACGCAGTCCGCGCCCTTGATCGGTCGCTCGAGCTCACCGCCAGCCACGATGGCCGCATCGTCGCAGATGTCGTCGCCGAGTGGGCTCGCCGCCACGGCAAGCCCTTCAAGCTCGAGCTTTCCGGCCCCGCTGGCCAAATCTACGCCCGCGACCCTGATCACCCGCAGGCCGAGCACCTGACACTCGATGCCACCGACTTCTGCCGCACCCTCGCCGGCCGCGGTCACCCCACCGGCCTGCTCACCACCGTCGTCCCGTTCTAAGCGGTCCGGTAGCCGCCACCCACAAAATCCCAGCCAGCAAGGCATGGGCTGAGAGCCCGGTCCCACGTCACGATGCGCTTCAGGCCCGGGCAGTCGCGGCTGTCCAGTCCGGTCGAACCGGGCCAGGGCCGCCGGGTCAAGCCGCGCCACGGCAGCGCGCAGCTCAGCCGGCTCCATATTCCTAAGAATAAGAGCCTCCAAAAGTTCCGGGGCGGTTCACCCCGCACTGCGTCGATACTGATGTAAATGCAATCCGTCGCCCTTGACCTTGGCGACTCGAGCCACCATGGCCCTATGAAGGGCAAGGAGTCGCCACGATGTACCGGATACCAGGTGTTCTTTCCCCAGCGACTACGTCGGCGCAAGCCGTCCCCAGGGTCCGGCCGACCCGCGGTCCCCCGGCAGCGCCTGACGACGGCGGCGCTACCGGCCTGGCCGGGACCGTCCCGGGCCAGGCCGAAGACCGCGAGCGGATCGCCGCGGGCTCGAATGACGTCGTGGTCCGTCGGCTGCTGGCCGCGGGCCTTGACCTCCAGGATGCGCTGGGGCTGCTGGGCGATCACCCCGCGAGTGCCAAGATCTGCCACGCCAGGGACGAACTGGACCAGGCTATCCGAGATATCCGGGAGGCCGTCTCCCGCGCGTGGGACACCGCATAGATGGACACGCTCCGGGCAACCGCCGATGCGGTGGCCAGGGCTTGGCGGATCTGAACAAGGGCCGGGAGGACGCGGACCCGGTCGGTGTCGTGCGTCCCGGCGGGCTGCTGCGCGGTCGGCGGCCGCTACTCCGACAGTTCCACTCACGACCACAGGTTTGTGGTGAGCGAGCGGAACGGCCGGCGGGGCCAGACGACCGAGGTGCCCGGCTTGGCGGTGCTGAACACGGCCGGTACGGCCGGGTCACCCCTGCCGAGCCGCGCACCAAACCCGTATGCTGCGACGCCGAAACAGCCCGCCCGTCGATGCTGACCTAGCGGCCCGCCTCGAAACCGGGCTGGCCGAATTCGCCCATGCCCTGCAAAGCGGTGGCGCGAAACCGCGACGCCGATGAGATGCCCTGGGGTCTCGTGTCCGTGTCGCCGCCTTGGTCGGCCATCTGCCGGGGTCACGGAACGTCACGAAACTACGGCGCGCGATGAGTTGATCCGTGGAACGGGTCGTCGACCGGCGACCCGTGCAGCGGGTGCATCGTGCGCAATGTGAGCGTTCTGACCGGGCAATCTGTGCAGCTAGAGCGTTCAGGGCGGGGAGTCGTCAGGATGGTAAGGAGAAGGTCTACGGTTTGATTCCGTAAGGGGGCTCCCAGGTTATGAGAGTAATTCGAACGTTCATCCGGTGACCCTTGCTCGTTGCGGGGGCATATCGGGGGCAGTTTTTCATACTTGCCAGGGGCCTGAACTGGCCGGATGCGAGCTGCGTCAACAGGTGATTGGTTCCGGGGCCTGGGGCCACGCCCGGAGAATTGGTGTATGAAAGACCATCTCGCGATCTATGACTATTTTAGGCGCTAATGGCCTCGATTATCAATTTGTTCTCTGGTGTCTCTTCTTGGGCTGGTGTTTTGCGGCAGGCGGCGAGTATTTCGGCTCCCATGTAGCGGCGGGCTTCGGTCCATTCGTCGTTCTGCTCGGCCAGGACGGCGCCGATGAGCCGGATGATGGCGTCGCGGTTCGGGAAGATCCCGACGACGTCGGTCCGTCTCCGTACTTCTTTATTGAGGCGCTCCTGCGGGTTATTGCTCCAGATCTGGCGCCAGGCCTCGCGGGGGAAGGCGGTGAACGCGAGGATGTCGTCGCGGGCGTCGTCCAGGTGCTCGGCGGCGGCCGGGAACTTGGCCTCGAGCGCGGTGACGACCTGGGCGTGCCGGGCACGCACGGAGGAGGCGTCGGGCTGCCCGAAGATAGTGCGGACCAGCGTCGACACCCACGGCTGGGCGGATTCGGGGACCTTGGTGAGCAGGTTTCTGTGGTAGTGCGTCCGGCACCGCTGCCACGACGCGCCGGGCAGCACCGACGCGATCGCGTCGCGCAGCCCGGCATGGCAGTCGGAGGTGACGAGCTGCACGCCGGACAGGCCCCGGGCGGCCAGGCCGCGCAGGAACGCCAGCCACCCGGCGCCGTCCTCGGACGAGGTCACCTCGATCCCGAGGATCTCCCGCTTCCCTTCAGCGGTGACGCCGGCGGCGATCAGGGCGTGCACGTTGACCGTCCGGCCGCCCCCGCGGACCTTCTGAGTCAGCGCGTCCATCCACAAGAACGGGTACGGAGCCCGTCCAGCCGCCGGTTCCGGAACCCCGCGACCATCTCGTCCAGCTCGCCGGCCATGAGGCTGACCTGCGACTTGGACAGCTTGGTGACCCCGAGTGACTCGGCCAGCTTCTCCACCCGCCGGGTCGACACGCCCAGCAGGCAGCTGGTCGCCACCACCGTGACCGGCGCCCGCTCGGCCCGCCGCCGGTGCTCCAGGAACCCCGGGAAATAAGAGCCGTGCCGCAGCTTCGGGATCGCCAGCTCCACCGTCCCGGCCCGGGTATCCCACTCCCGCATCCGGTACCCGTTCCTCGAGTTCACCCGCTCCGGCGATACCTCGCCGTACCCGGCGCCGCAGACCGTCTCGACTTCCGCGTCCATCATCCGCTGGGCGAACCCCTTGACCATCTCCCGCAGCAAGTCCGGGCTCGCCGCACTGAGGGCCTCCTCGAAACTGGCACCCGGAACCGGCACAATGTCACGCACGGCCATCTCGTTCTCCTTCGTCTCTGACTACACACTTCGAAGGATCGCGAGATGGCCGGCTCACATCACGCCGACACGCCCATACAGAACGAAACGGTCAGGTCCGCTCACCCACCCCATACACCACGCCCGTGGACGTGAACGGGCCTGGAATCTGAGGGCGTTCACGTCTCGGGCTTGAGCAGCGGATTTAGCGACGCTGAGCGACGTCGATTGTCAGGAGCCCAGCACACGTACGGCTCGATCTGCACGCGGAGCTAGCGGCGGCGAAAGGGTATCTGCACACACATAACTGGGCGACGTGGTTGGTCAGTTCATGTCTGGTGTTGCTCGGCCAGGGTCAGGAACTGGCCGCCGTCGCGGTCGGGTTTGAAGTAGGAACCGGTGGCGGTGCAGTCGTCGGGTGAGGGACAGGATACGGCGGTCAGCTGGGGTGCGCGGTCTTTCGGATTGGGGGCGGGTTGGGAGGCCCAGTGCTTGCCGTTCCAGTGTTCGGCCAGGACGCGCTGGCCGGGGGCAGTCTCGTGGTATCCGGTGGCGGTGCAGTCGGAGGATGACGGGCATGACACGCCGTTTAGTTCGCTGTTGATGCCAGGCAGGTTCGAGGTGGTCTGGGGCGTCCATGTGTGGCCGTTCCACCGATCGGCCACGGTTGTTACCGGAAAGGTGCTGGTCGTCTCGTGGTATCCGATCGCGGTGCAGGCATCGGGCGATGAGCATGACACGGCGTTAAGGAAGAAGAACCCGGAGGGCTCGGGGATGCGCTGAGGTTTCCATGAGCCCTTGCTCCAGTGCTCGGCGAATGGCTCGCCGCCGCCCGGGGTGGCGTTGCCGACTGCGCTGCAGTCCGTCGGCGATGGGCACGAGACTCCGGTCAGCCAGGAAGCGCGGGGGCTCGGCACGTGCTGGATGGCCCATCGGGTGCCGTTCCAGTGCTCGGCCAGTGCCCTGCCCGACGACGTGGACCCGACTGCGGTGCAGGCTGCCGGCGAGGAACAGGCGATGGCTGTCAGGAACCCGGCACGACCGCTCCCTGAGGCCTGGATGCGCCACTTGTGCCTGGTCCAGCGCTCGATCAGGGTTCTCGGCCCGTCGCCGGCAGCGCCCACTGCGAAACAGCCTGTCGCTGCCGGGCACGACACCCCGGTCAGCCCGGCGTCGGCGCGGCGCCGCGGGGGCATTGCCTGGCGCGTCCAGGAGCGGCCATCCCATCGCTCGGCCAGCGGGCTGCTGGCACCCGAATTGGTCTGGGAAGTCCCGACAGCGGTGCAGGCGTCCGCCGATGAGCAGGACACGCCGTTCAGCAGCGAGGTCGCGGCCGCGTTCGGGGTGGGCTGGATGGACCAGCCAGGCCTGGTGCCGGCACTCGACGCCCCGCTGCCTGCGAATACCATGCAGGCCACGATCATGCCTGCGCCGGCCGCCCGACGTGTCATGACGATTGGATAGGGACCAGGCGCGCCGGACATAGCGTGACTCTAGCCGAAACGCCGGCGGCGGGCTGCGCACGCACCTCAGCCGCCGAGGCTAGGCGCCAGCTCAAGCGGGCAGGCGAGTCACAGGGCGCGAGTAACCAGCACTGGCAGCGCAAACGCCGAACTGGTCGTTCTGTGCCCGCAGACCCGGGCACCCGGCGACTACCATGAGCATTCAGAATCGGCGATGTGGTCCTAGGTAGGAGTCCTTCGTCGATAGCGAGGACTCAGGTAGCTCCCTTACGGGATCGAACCGTAGACCTTCTCCTTACCATCTCGAACCAGCCGGTTCGCCAGGCCGTCTCAAAGACCCTGAGCAGGCCGAACGCTCACCGCCAGCGACTCTGACCAGCGCACGCGAGCATGCGCTAACGGCGTTCTGCCCCCTAAATTGCCCCCGGCCGGCCGCCCAGCGGCCCGGCCGAAATCCTGTTCGACTCCCGGGGCGGCATAGCTGTGGCGTCGCAGTAGCCGGGGCATACTGGAAACCATGACCGTGCCGCAGCCAGGGAGCCACCCGATCATGGACCGGCCCGCGTGCACCCCCGCCGCCATCCGGGCCGTCCTGGCGGCAAACGCCGATCCCGAGGTCCTGCTCCGTTACGACCGCGAACTGGACTCGGCCTTCGAGCAAGCACGCCGTGACCAGGACCTGACCGTCTTCGTACAGGCAGTACGGAGCTGGTGGTTCGAAGCCGACGCCTGGCGAGACCCCGGCGGCCAGCGCGAATTCCCAGCCCGGATGGACCGCTACCAGACCGACGGCCCGCCGCCACCCCAGCAGCGCATCACCCGCGAGGAAATCCGGGCGCGGTACGGCGTCTGACCTTGTTTCACTGGCAAGCCGTGGCAGACGTATCAGGCCGACTTCGACACTATCAAGGGCTATACCAACTTCAATGCTGGTCCAGGCGCCGTCCAGATCGGGGTAGTCATGTTCCAGGTACCGAAGGGCGTCAAGGTGCCCCAGGTCCAATGGAGTGCATCTGGCGGCTTCGGCGGCCCTATCGGAACCTGGAAGGTCAAGCCTTGATCTGCGGCTAGACCATGAAGCAACGCGGCCCGGGAGCCTGCCCTGGCAGGAGCGTGGCGTCGGGAGCAGTGAACGTAAGCGCGTCCCGGTCGGCCCGCGACTGACGATGGCCGCAATCGGCTCGCTGACCCGCCACCTGGCAGGCGACGGGTGTGCCGATTCGGCGGGTCTTGGCGAGCACTATTTTCTCCGCCAGAGCCGGTTTGCATGACGGCGGCCGACTGGGTTACGGCGACTCTGAACGAGGTCGCCAAGGTACTGGCCGGCCTTGACAACGTCGATGCTGATGCCGAACATGCCGACCTGAGTAGAGAAAATTTGGCCGACATCAGGATGTTCGCGCGTAAGGTCACAAGCTATCTTATATAGGTCATCTGGCTCTGAATCGAGGTCGGTTGTCGTCACTGTGATCGCCCTTATTGCCTCGTCAAGTTCGGCGAAGCCGCCCGGACCGCCATACCTGCGTTCCCCGAAGTGAAGAATCAGCCAGGGGTCGGATCGTGGCGAGAAATCATCGAAGTCTTTGCTTATCACCAGGAGCGAGGGCACGAGGCGAATCTGCTCAAGTTCTCTGTGTGTCCAGTCCTTGGACAGGACATGGCTTCGAGTAGCCTCGATATCGGCCAGGAAGGGCTGGATGACAGCTCCGTGATCGCGAAGGTCCCTGGCCAGCCGCTGAAGATAGACGTCATTCAGTTCGCGGACGAAACTACGACCGTAGTCGGTATAGTCTTCGTACAAGGCGAAGAATAGGTATCGAAACGATCCAACCGTAGTGCCCAAGAAGCTGTGCGTTATATGCATGCCCCGAAGTGTCCCACAAGACTGGGCGTTATAGCTACGTGAGCGAATGCCATTAAATGCGGTTAAAGGGATGGGGCGGGGTTTGGATGTGACCTGCGCAGGCGGGTGGAGATGGCGAGCAGGATGTAAACATTCAGGTCTCTCGGATGGCGTGATTGGGTTCCGGGAGTGAAATGGCGTGCGGTCTGGTGTTATGGCGGGTCGGGGATGGGGGGTATCCAAGGGTTGCCGGCGAGGGCGTCGCGGATGGCGGTGAGGGCGCTGGTGCCGTGTTTGGCAGTGGTGGATAGGTAGCCGCGGATGGCGTACCGGTTTCTGGTGGCTTTTTCGCTGCGGAGGCGGCCGGAGATTTTCTGCTGGGTCCTGGCGGGCCGCAGGTCGCGTTCGGCCTGG
>Ga0134128_10006038_pt1 | contig 14665 bp, 11 predicted proteins | sample KB31754_FD_96462 | JGI IMG/M metagenome (GOLD analysis project Ga0134128, IMG submission 96462) | Terrestrial soil microbial communities with excess Nitrogen fertilizer from Kellogg Biological Station, Michigan, USA - KB3-175-4 | ecosystem: Environmental > Terrestrial > Soil > Unclassified ... | reverse complement strand
GTGGCGCAGAAGGTGGCGATGATGGCGGCGAACACCTTCGCCATGGAATCGATCGCCGGACTGACCGTGGGCCTTGCAGAACGGGGGAACTACGACATCAGACTCGAAGCGGCGATCGCCAAGATGTACAACACGGAGCATGGCTGGCGGATCGTCGACGACGCGCTACAGATTCGCGGCGGCCGCGGCTACGAGACGGCGGACTCGCTGCGCGCGCGCGGTGAGCGGCCGATCCCGATCGAACGCGCGATGCGCGACACGCGGATCAATCTGATCTTCGAGGGCTCGTCGGAGATCATGCGGCTGTTCATCGCGCGCGAAGCGGTCGACCACCACTTCAAGACGGCGTTCGCACTCGTCGACAAGGAGTCGTCAAAGGGCGAGAAAGCGGCGGCGTTCGGCCGGGTGATGAAGTTCTATCCGGCGTGGTACCCGGCGCGGTGGGTGGGCAAAGGGCAGATGCTCGGCGCGTTCGGCGAGTTCGGCACGCTGGCGGGCCACATGCGCTACGCCGAGCGGCACACGCGAAAGCTGGGACGGGCGATCTTCCACGCGATGGTGCGGCTGGGTCCCAAGCTCGAGCGCCGACAGCTGGTGCTCTTTCGTGCGGTGGACATCGGCGCCGAGCTCTTCGCGATGGCGGCGAGCTGCGTGAAGGCGCGGATGCTGGCGAAGGAAGGGAACAAGGAGGCGACGGCGCTGGCTGATCTGTTCTGCCGCGCGGCGCGCCAGCGAGTGGATGCGCTATTCGAGAACTTTTACGGCGCCTTCGATGGCGAGATGTACCGCGTGGCGCAGTCGGTGATGCGCGGCGAGCATGCCTGGCTGGAGGAGGGGATCATCGGGCTGCTCGAGGAAGAGGAGAACGGGACGGGGGAGCGATTCCGCGAGCCGGCGGGGGTGGGGGCGGCTGCACTCTAGGACCGATCACCGCGTCGGTCGCGCGCGGCTCGCTTCGCGCACCGCGCGGACGATCTGGTCGATCTCCTTCGGCTCGCCGACGATCTCGTAGACCGTCTCGTCGATGCCGACGATCTCTTGGACGCGCCGCAGATTGACTGTCGTCAGCACGAACTGCCGACCCTTGAAGCCTGTGGCGCTGCGCAGGTGGTCGAGGAATCGATAATTCTGCTCGAAGGGCGGCGCGACGTCGTAGACGATGACGCGCGGATCGTTCTGTTTGAGGAACGAATCGATGTTCGCCTCGCCGCGCTTGATGTCCTCGACGTGGATCACGAACACGATGAAGCCGGCCGCCTCGAGGTTGACGCGGAGCAGGCGAATGAGGTCGGGGCTTGTGTTGACGACGGCGACGGTGACCGGTGTGTCCGACATGTGCTTGCGGAAATGCGAGAATCACGCCGGGCGGGGCGACCGCTACTTAGTCCAGATCGCGATCGTGCCGCAGTTCGATTTGCCGGTGAAGCGAAGCGGGCGGACGGCGTCGGACGGGTAGACTTCGACCTTCTCGATCTGCGAGCTGCTAAACGGCACGGTCGCCCGCGGAAGGGTTCCGGTCTCGATCGGAGGCCCGCCCATCACCTTCGTGTTCCACTCGTGGCCGTCGACGAAGTAGTTCGGCGTGCACCTCCCGCCGGTCGCCGAATGCATCGATAGCCCTGTGCCGGGAATGATGCCGGGCAGCTTGCTGAGTAGATCCCCGATCGTCGTGCTTGGGTGCGACGCGATGACGTCGTCGCGAAGACAGGACACGTTCGCCGCCTCGCACCGATGCTCGAACCCGTCGCGCACGCCGGCATCCTTTGAAATGTCCGGCCTCGCAGTCGACAGCACGGTCGGCAATTCGGCGACGGCGTGTTTGAGCACGACGGTCACTGGCGTGGTGTCGGTGGGACTGACGACGCTCTGCCAAGGCTCGTAGCCGAGTTTCCGCACCTGAACCATCGAGCCTTTGGGGCGAAGGAACCAGAGCGACACGGTGCCGGTCGCGCTCGTGAGCGTGTGATCGCCCGTCAGCACGTCGACGACATCGGCGCCGGCGACGGGGTCGCCGGTCGTTTCGTCGTAGACACCGAGGAGGCGGCCGCGAGGCGTCGCGACATGCCCGCTGTCTGACCGCGTGCGCTGAGCACCGACCGGCGCGCCGAACACTGCAACGCCGACCGCGATCGCTCCCAGCATCCGTTTGGAGATCTGGGCTGCGTTCAGCACGCTACTGCTTGCTCGCGCCGCCGAGCAGATCGCTCGCCTTGTCGAACGCGGCTACCGCCGCGTCGATCTCGGGGTCGGTGAGTGCAACGAGTCGATAGTACCCCGCCGCACCGAACTTGGTGAACGCGATCGAGACCACCAGTGCGTGCGACAATGTCGTGGTCGACGCCGCGTCGTCCGGTATGACGATACCGCTTTTCGCCGCGTACGTCTTGAACCCGGCCAGCGCGTCGGGCGCCAGAGTCGGCGACGCGGCGAGCGCGTCTACCGTGCCGACCGAGCTCCCCGCGCTCGCCACGTACCCGGCTCCCCAGGTCATCATGAGCCCGAGCTCGCTCGCGCGGGCGAGCCACGTGGGCGCAGCTCGCCTCGCCGGAAGCGCCACATCGGGCACGATGCCGCCGCCTCCGTGCTCGACGCGCCCGCGATCGGTCTTGCACGACGGGCGATCGCCTGCCGCTGCGCCACTCGCGCCGTCCGACTGTCCGGCGTCGATGTAATAGTCGCGCCGCGACTGGCCGCGGTACTCGCGTTGGATGATTCGACCGCACGGCGTCCGGAGCTCGCCGACGACGAGCGTCATCACCGAGCCGTCAGTTAGCGGAAAGGTCTGCATGAGAAGCGACTTGCCGAAGGTCGTGCGGCCAACGACGAGCGCGCGGTCGTGATCCTGGAGCGCGCCCGCGACGAGCTCCGACGCGCTCGCCGTACCTTCGTCGACAAGCAGCACGATCGGATAGCGGCGCTCCGACGTGAAGAACGATCGCTGGACCCGAGCCGTGTCCGTCACCTCTTTCTTCCGGCCGGCCGCGGTGTACACGATCGCGCCGCGCGGTAGAAACTCGCTGGCGATTCGTTTCGCTTCGTCGACGCGCCCGCCGCCGTTTCCGCGAAGGTCGAGCACGAGGCGCTTCATCCCCTGCTTCTCCAATCGATCGAGCGCACCGTGCAGATCGTCCGCGACTTTGTCTCCCAGAAACGTGGTGACGCGCACATAGCCGGTCTCGTTCGCCAGCATGACGGCGACGGGCACCGCGGACACGTCGTCGTCGACTTTCTGCCGCGCGACAGTGCGTTCGAGGCGTACGATCGTCCCGTCCGGGCGCCGTCGGCGAAGGAGCAGCGTTGCCGTCGAGCTCTTCGGGCCGGCCAGCGCGGTTTGTAGCTCGTCGTCCGACGACGCAGCGATCGGATGGCCGTCGGCGGCGACCAGCTCGTCGCCGGGCAGAATGTCCAGCGCGGCGGCCTTGCTCCCCGGCGCGACCGACGACACGAGCGGCGCGCCGCCGACGAACTCGAATTCGATTGGGATCGGCACGAGACGTCCGGCGCGCATCGCCGCGGTCTTCGCCGAGTCGAGTCGCGTTGCCGGGATCACGTACGAGTGCGGGTCCGCCGCCTCGACCATTCCCGAGATCGCCGCCATGAGCAGGTAGTGCGGGTCGAGCGAGTCGGCGTGGTTGACGCGGATCTGATTCAGTACCTGGCTGAAGAGCTGCAGGTCTTCGGCGACGCTCCGCCTGCGATAGCCGGCGCGCAGGGAATCTTGTGCCGCGCCGGGGCGCGGCACGCCTACCGCAGCCAGTGTGCACAGGGCGGCGGCGAGCACCGCGTTTCCTCGTCTGGTTCCTCGTGAGCCGAACATTGTCAAAAGCCGCCGGCCTTGAGTGCGGCGATGCGCCCTGCCGCCGACTCTCGCTTTGCGTCGACCTGCGGCGCGATGGCGAGGAACGTCGAGTACTCGGCCATGGCCGCGGCGCCCTTGCTTTGCTGCTCGAGCGCGTAGCCGAGCATGAAGTGTGGCGCGGCGTACGCCGGGTCGAGCTCGATCGCCTTGCGGAGCTGCACTTCCGCTTCCGGCGCTTTGCCCGTGGTGGCGAGTGCGAGGCCGTAGACGTAGCGGGTGGCCGGATCGTCGTCGTGCACCTGGACCGCGAGATCGAGCTCGGTGAGCGCGGTCGCCGTGTCATGAGATCCGATCGCCATGAAGGCGAGCTGCATGTGCGCCGGATAGTACGAGAGGTCTTCCTGGAGCGCGCGGCCAAACGCTTCGCGAGCCGCGTCCGCGTTGCCGAGCTTCTGGTAGACGGCGCCGATGCTCTGCTCGGTGAGCGCTTTCGATTGGTACACGTAGATCAGGTCTTTCGCGTCCTGCTTCCGCATGTCGTCGAGCGTTGCATTCAGCTCGGTCAGCGCCCTGTCGAGCTGGTTCGTCTGATAGAAGACGCGCGCCCGGTCGATACGGAGCGGCCAGTTGTGCTTGTCGGCGTGAATCGCCTCCGCGTAGAGACGAAGCGCGTCGTCGAACCGACTATCGCCGTAGGCGAGCCAGGCTTTCATCCCCGGCGATGCCGTTTTCATCTCCTGGTCGATCGCGTATCGCGCCTCGCTCGCGCTGGCGACGCCGTCGCGCTCGTACTTCGACGCGATGTCGTCGGCGATGCTCTCGAACAGCTGCCGGTCGAGCGTCTGAGAGACGAACGGGTTGATCGTCAGCGCGTGATAGAACAGTGAGTCGATGCGTTTGATGTCCGACGACTGGATGGTCCGCCGGTCGCCGTTCCAATAGTTGAGGAGACGCGAGTGGTTGGTGAGCAGGAGGGCGATGCGGCGGGCGTAGAAGCCGTCCGCCCAGGCGGGATCGAGGCGTGTCGTCCAGTAGAGCGCGTCGGCCGCCTTGTCCGGGTCATTGCGGAGGTTCTTCATCGCGAACGCGTAGTAGACGCGCGCGTCGTTGCTGTCGAGGCCGACCGGCAGCTTGGGGCGCTTCGGCTCCTTCTGGGCGAAGGTGGCGGAGGCGGCGAGCGCGAGGAGGGCGGCCGCGAGGGTGATCGATCGATGGAGCATGGTGCCGTGGTCCTTGGGGGGTGGTGATGGAAGAGGGCGACGTACTGCCGACTACGACCAACACGCGCGCGCCGATTCTATACGGGGTCGGCGTACAACTGCAAGAGGTTGGGATTAGGCTCCGTTAACGAAACGATGCTCTGCAGCGTTCTTCAGAGGGTTGGACGAGGCCCTCCCTGGATCGTGACGCGGCCATGACGAGCGCATGACGCGGGTATGACGCAGGGCCGTTCGGACGAGACGGACGAACCCCGCTCGCCGGCCCCCGGCCCGGCTGGGACGCGCCAGGTTGACCGCGCGAGCCGATGACCGCATACTGTACCTAACCCGCTTAGGTAAAGGCGCCGTGCCGGAACGCGTCACCGTCGTCCCCGGGACTCTCGAGCTGCTCATCCTCCGCGCCGTCTCGCTCGGCGAGCTGCACGGCTATGGGATTCTCTCGCGGATCGAGCAGATCACGAACGGCGCCTTGCAGGTCGAGCAGGGAGCGCTTTACCCCGCACTCTATCGTCTCGAGCAGCGGGAGTTCCTCGCCGGCGAATGGCGGCTCGGCGACAACAACCGCCGGGTCAAGGTCTATTCGCTCACCCGCGCTGGCCGCCGCCAGCTCGCCGACGAGACCGATTCCTGGACCGCGTTCGTGCGCGCGATGGCCGCGGCGCTGCGCGCACGGCCGGCGGAAGGCTGATGTTCGGACGACTCGTGGCGTTGGCGCGCGCGCCCTTTCGCCGCGCCGCGCTCGATCGGGAAATCGACGACGAGCTCGCACTCCATCTCGAGCTGCGCGCCGTCGACCTCGAGCGCCAAGGATTGTCTCATGTCGAGGCAGTGCGGCGCGCCCGAATCGAGCTCGGCAACGTCACGAGCGCCGCGGAGCGAGCCCGCGCCGCGTGGGGCACGGAATGGATCGACCGCCTGAGCCAGGACGTGCGCTATGCCGTGCGCGGCATGGGGCGGCAGCCGATGTTCAGCGCCGTCGCCGTGCTGTCGTTGGCGTTCGGCATAGGCGCTACGACGACCGTCTACAGCGTGATCGACGCGCTCGACTTCCGTCCCTTGCCGTTTCACGATCCCGATCGGCTGGTGTGGCTGGGCGAGGTCACGCCCAGGGGGTACGACATGTGCTCGCGCTGCGCCTGGTGGACCGCATCGCCGACGCTGCTCGATTGGAAAGCGCAGAGCGAATCGTTCGCGGGTGTCGCCGCGGCGGAATACGGCGAATTCGCTTGGCAGCACGACGATGTGAGCGAACCGCTGAGCGCGCAGAGTGTGACGCCCGGATTCTTCGAGCTGCTCGGCAGCCGCACGATCCTCGGGCGCGGCTTCGCGGCGAGCGACGCGGCGCCCGGCGCCGAACCGGCGATCGTCGTCTCATACGAATTCTGGCAAAAGCGTTTGCACGGCGACCCGCAGGTCGTCGGACGGCGCCTCGCCGCACCGCCCGGCCAGCCGGGCGCAACGATCATCGGCGTCTTGCCGCACGCCTTCCGATTCGAAGGTGAAACACCGGTCTGGCTTCCGCTATCGCTCGATGCCGGTGCTCACCGCACGACGCGGCCGCTGAGGGTGATCGCGCGGCTCCGACCCGCGGCGTCCGTCGAATCGGCCGACGCGGAGCTGAAGACGATCTCCAACCGGCTCGCCGCGGCGTTTCCGGCCGACTACCGTGGTTGGGGCGCGCAGGTACAGCCGCTCCGCTCGCTGCTGACGACCGGTACTGGCCACGCACGGTTCATTTTGTTCGCCATCACGACGCTCGTGCTCATCATCGCAGTGTTGAACGTGGCGGGATTGCTAATCGCACGAGGTGTTGCGCGCGAGCACGAGCTGGCGATGCGGAGCGCGCTCGGCGCGGGGCGCGGTCGGCTGTTCGCCCAGTTGCTCGTCGAAGGCAGCTGCGTCGGATTGATCGGCGGCGCGCTCGGCGTGTCGATCGCCGCGTGGGCTATCCGACTCATCCCGGCTTGGTTAGCGATCAGTGGTACCGGGATCGCCGTTCACATGGATGCGCGAATCCTGGCCTTCGCGCTCGTCGTGTCGATCGCCGCCGGGCTGGGCACGGCAATCGCTCCCGCACGGCGTGCGGCGGCCACGAACGCAGGCGGCTCGGCGCTGATCTCCGGTCGACAGCGGCCATGGCAGGCTGGCCGCGCGCCGCGGTGGCTCGTCACGCTGCAGATCGCGTTGGCCCTGATCGTGTCCTGCGTGGCGAGTCTGTTGAGCCGCGATTTCATGGAAATGCGATATCTCGACATCGGATACGATCCGGTAGGGCTCTACTCCACGTCGGTGCTTGGCGACGGGCAGCGGCCACGCGATCCGATTGCTTGGCTGGCAACCGCTGAAGCGGCGCGGCAGCGCGTCGCGGCAACTCCTGGTGTCGCCGCGGCGAGTCTCGAGTACGAAAACGCGATGCACCCGAGCATCGTTCGCCCCGAGCGCGGTACGGAGGCTGAAGCGTCGCAGACGCCGTTCGTGAAAGCGGTCGACGTAGACTATTTCACGACGTTCGGCATGACATTCGTTGCCGGTCGCGGTTTCGGCCCAGAGGATTCGCGCGGCGCGCCGCTGGTCGCTGTCGTGAATCGAGCCGCGGCCGGGGCGTTCTGGCCGCATCAGAATGCGGTCGGCCGGCAGGTCTTCCTCGGCGACAGCGGGAGCGCCGGCGAGCTGCTTACCGTGGTCGGTGTGACGCGCGATGTTGAGCGGGGAGACCTCAGCAGGCGGCACTGGGCCATCGTCTATCGACCGATGGCGCAAGCGCGGTTCTACCACGCCGTCTCCGCCCTGTACGTTCGTGTTGCCGGCGACAGCCCGAGCTCGCTCTCCGCCGCCGAGCGAGCCATCCGCGAGACGACCGGCCGGCGGACCGCGCCGTTCGCCTCCGATGAGGAAACACTCGATGGCAGCGTGGGCGGACGCCGCCTCAACGCGATTCTGCTCGATTGCTTCGCTGCGTTCGGTCTCTTCCTCGCGGCCCTCGGCATCTATGGAGGCGTGGGCTACGGCGCCACGCGACGAACGCGTGAGCTTGGGATTCGCATGGCGCTCGGCGCGCGACGCATGAGCGTCGTTGGCCTCGTGGCACGCGACGCGTTCATCCAGTCCGCGGTCGGCGTCGCGCTCGGCTGCATCGGGGCGTACTGGGCGATGGGCGTCGTTCGCGCGTCGGGGCTGTTGGCGACGCCGATGCCTGTCTGGCTGTTATTGGCGGCAGCGTCGGTCGTGATGGTCGTGGCGTCGGCGGCGACGCTCCTGCCGGCAGTTCGCGGGACGCGAGTCGACATCATGCGATCGCTGCGCAACGAGTGAGTCGCCACCGATCGCCGCGCCGCGTTACAAGAGTTCTCTAAACCCCGTCTCCGCTCCGGCCGGCCGTTCCGCTACGTCCGGATGGAGCACGTGCGCCAACAGCTCCACGCCGTCGACCAAACGCGGTCCGGGCCGCGCGAAGTACGAGTTCGCGTCGACCGCGTACATCCGCGAGGCGGTGAGCCCGAGCCGCCCCGCCTGCGTGATCGCGCCGCTCAGCGAGTAGCCGCACGGCGCCACGATGATCACGTCCGGTTTGGCGGCCATCACGTCGTCGCGCAACACGCGCACCGAATCGGCGCCCGGGCAGGCGAGAATCGGCTCGCCGCCGGCGCGCTCGATCATCTCCGGCACCCAGTGCCCGGCGCAGTACACGGGATCGACCCATTCGGCGAAGAACACGCGTGGACGTTTCGTGACGTTCGCGATGCGGCGCTCTACGGCGTCGAGGCGGCGGCGATTTCGGACGAGCAGCGTGTCGGCTTCGGTGCGGCGCCCGGTTGCATCGCCGAGCCGGCGCAGGTCGTCGTCGACGTCGCTCATCGTGCGCGGTGTGAAGTAGAGCACGTCGGGCTTCTTGCCGAGCGAGAAGAGCAGCCGCGTCACGTCGTTCCCCGACGGCGCGCAGACCTGACAGAGATCCTGTGTGAGGATCAGATCCGGCTCGAGGGCGCGCATCAGCGTTTCGTCGACGGCGTACAAGCTCTCGCCGGCCTCGAGCCGCGCGCTGACCGCGGCGTCGATCTCGCTCGGGCCCATGGCCGCCATCTCGACGGCGTTGCGCACGACGACGGGCTTCTCGCGCACGCTCGCCGGATGGTCGCACTCGTGCGACACGCCGACGAGCAGCGCCTCGAGGCCGAGGGCACAGGCCATCTCCGTCGCGGCGGGGAGGAAGGACGCGATTCGGCGCGGCGGTGTATCCATCATCGATGAAGAGACGATCGAGCGCGTGAGTGCGGCACCGTGGCGCGATGACGCCGTTGCGCGGAATCTAATGCCGCTCTTGTCCGCTCTTTGGCGGCTTCTCGCCGCAAAACGCTTGGAGTCCCTGGCCAACGTATGGGTCGAGTTGACCGAGATAGTCGAGCGACTGCTTCGACGCCTCGGCGAACGTCTCGCCGCCGGCCTGCAATCCCGTCCGCGCCATCGGAATGAGATCCGATGCGACGTGCACGAGGCGGCAGCCCTCGCTCTTGTCCTTCTGCGTCGCCGCTTCGGTGAGCGACGCTTGCACGACGCCGAGCGCCGCCGCACCGACGAGGAACTTCGACTGCTCGCTCGATCGCAGGCTGTCGGCGAACGCGATGTAGCGCAGCGCGAGATTGAAATCGTTCGACGCCTTGGTGCCGTTCGCCGCGCGGTACATGCCGTTGCCCTTCGAGAGCGCGAACTGGGCGATGAGCGACGAATCCTCGCCGCCCGCGGCGGCGCGATGGAGCGCGGCGAGTGCGCTGTCCGGCCGGCCGAGCTCGAGCTCGAGCTGCGCGACCATGAGCCGGCCCTGCGACATCGTCGAGTCGATCGACAGCGCCTGCTTCGTGGCATCGAGCGATTCGGCGATCTTGCCCTTGGCGCGGAGCTCCTTGGCGTTGAGGGCGAGCAGCGCCGGCGACGTCGGAAACAGCGCCAGTCCGCGCGGGAGCACGGTGTCGGCCTCGGCTTTCACGTACTGTGTATAGAGTGTGTAGATGCGCGCGTCCTTCGGGAACGTGCTCACGCCGCGCAGCGCCGTCTCGAGCGCGTCGAGCGGGCGGCCGCTCTCGTGGTACGCCGTCGCCAGCCGGTAGTAGAACACCGAGTCGCGCTGCGCGACGGAATCCTGGGCAAGCAGCTGCGCGCCCGACTCGATCGCCCGCGGCCAGCTCTTGTTCTCGTAGGCGACGCGCCATTCCTGCTGGATGAGGCGAAAGTCCGCCGGGTGTGCCGCGACGAGGGCGGCGACGAACGGCTCGTCGCGTTTGGCATTGCCGCCGTCGAACAGCGCGTAGGAGATGCGGAGCTGCAAGTCGACGTTGGCGGTGTCGGTGGCGGCGAGCCGGAGCCACATGTCGGCCGCCTCGTTGCGCCGGCGAAGCGAATCGAGCGCTGTCGCGGCGCCCTCGAGCGCGTGCTTGTTCACCGAGTCGACGGCGAGGATGGCGCGCGACTGGTCGAGCAACTCGGGCGCGACACCGGCGCCGCTCGACTGGCGAAGTGCCCAGACGAGGCAGACCCGGGCGATCGTCGCTCTGGGATAGGCGGCGATGCCTTCGCGCGCCGCGGCGATCGCGGCAGCGCCATGGCCGTCGCGAAGCGAGTTCTCGCATCGGCGTTCGCCGACGAGCTGCGTGCGCGCCGCGATCAGATTCCGGGCGAACAGCGTCGCGGCGGAATCGAGCTTGGGCGCGGTTGCCGGAGCGATCGCCTGCCGGAGCTGATCGTCGCGCAGCAGGATGAGGTCGCCCCAGAGCCGGACGCCGGCCGGCGTGGCCGCGACGTGCGCGAGCAGGAACTCGTCGGCGCGGAGGAACCGGCCGATGGCATGCGCGACGGAGACCGAGTACGTCGTGTCGGGCGAGAAACCGTCGGTCATCAGCCGGATGCGGATCGCATCGCCATCGATGACGTCGACCTGCTTCCGGTCGACGAACCGCGCGACGCGATCACGGACGACATCGGCGGCGTGCCGGCCGAGGTTGAGATCGGCCCCCGCACCCGGCGCGAAGTTGACGATCAGCAAGCCCTGACGGGTGAACTCCGCCGACACCTTCTTCTTCTGCCCCTGCGCGGTCGCCGTGAGCCCGGCCAACGCGCAGATGCCGACGACGATCGTGTACCCTCGACCCATCCGGCGCTTCCCCCAAACAAAAACGTCGTGTGGATGACGTGAGAAGCCGGAAAGATGGCACGGCGCGCAGCAAGGGCGGAATAGGAGCGACACGAGGTTGCAGCCCGACCGGTCGCGGCCCGGGCGCAAATCAACCCGCTCGCGGTGAAACGATGGCCCAGGCCGCCGCCCCCCGCCCGACATTGCCCCGATGCCCCACCTCCTCGAACCCGACCGGGTCGGCTCGATCATCGGCGCCTTCTACGCCGTGTACAACTACTACGGCCCGGGATTGGCGGAGTCGGTGTATTCCGGTGCGTTGGAGGAGGAACTCTTACGCCGCCGACATACGGTGGTTCGCGAGCTGTTGGTGAGCATCGAGTATCGAGGCCGTCACGTGGCCTACCAGCGGCTCGATCTGGTCGTTGACGACCGAATCGTGATCGAGCTCAAGGCGACTGAGAAGCTAGCGATGTACGCGGAGCGGCAGATAGTCAGCTACTTGCGAGCGACAAAATTTTCAGTAGGCGTACTTCTTCACTTTGGGGAGCGCGCGACTTTTCGCCGGTATATCGACTTTCCCAAGAGAGCTCGGCCGCCCCTTCGTGGTGATTCGTCAAATTCGTGTGATTCGTGCCGTGACAGCTCTGAGCTCTGCCCGCCACGCACGCTTGGAACCATGAACGACACGAATGCCACGAATGGGACGAATGCTCACGAATGAGAGCTTTGGATGGTAGCGCGCCGGGCTTCCTCCGCTCGCACCTTCAACCCGCCACGAACGCCGTGTACCCTTCGTCGGCGATCGCTTCTTCGATGTCGTCGACGGTCGTCTTGGTCGGGTCGTAGTCGAGCGTCGCCGAGCCGATGTCGACGGCGTCGACTCTTACGCCGTCGGTGCGCTCGAGGCGGCCGCGGACGGCGCGCACGCAGTGCTCGCAGCTCATGCCTTCGATCGAAAGGGTCAGGTGCTCCATCGTCGTCTCGCGTCGGTTGAATGTTGCGGTGAGCCCCCCATCCGAAAAGCTAAACCGGCGCGCGCGTCCCTTCATCGCAACAAGATGTGGAGCGCCACGTTGAAGTAGATGATCAGCCCCGTGACGTCGACGAACGTCGCGATGAACGGCGCCGAAGCGCTCGCCGGATCGAAGCCCAGGCCGCGGAAGATGAACGGCAGCATCGATCCCACCAGCGTCCCGAACATCACCACGCCGAGCAGCGACAGCGCCACCGTGATCGCGAGCGGCAGATGCTGGCCCAGGTGCACGATCTGTTCGCCCGTCGGGCTCAGTGAGAGATCGTAGTTGTGACCGATCTCCACGCCGAACACGGTCCAGTGGTGCACCGACAAGGCCTGCCAGAGCTCGATTCGTGAAAAGCCGATCACCGCCAGGATGAGTCCGAGCGTGAAGCCCGTCGCCAGCTCTTTGCTCGCCACTCGCCACCAGTCGGGCAGGCTCACTTCACGCAGCGCGAGCGCGCGAATGAGCAGGGATGTGCCCTGCGAGCCGGAGTTGCCCCCCGAGCTGATGATCAGCGGCAGAAACAGCGACAGCACCGTGCGCTCGTCGATGTATTTCTGATATGTCGCCAGCGCCGTGGCGGTCAGCATCTCGCCCAAGAAGAGCGCGCTCAACCACCCCGCGCGCTTCTTGATCATCCGCCAGAAGCTGATCGTCGAATACGGCTCGTCGAGCGCTTCCATGCCGCCCAACTTCTGGACGTCCTCCGTCTGCTCTTCCTGGATCGCGTCGATCACGTCGTCGACGGTGATCACGCCCATCGGGTGGCCCGACTCGCTCACCACCGGCACGGCGACGAGATCGTAGTTCGCGATCAGGCGCGCCACTTCCTCGCGGTCCGCCGACGGACGCACGCTCTGCACCTCGGTCCATGCGATGTCGGCGATCTTTCCGCCCGTCGGCGCGGCCAAGAGCTCGCGCAGCGACATCACCCCGACGACGCGTCCTTCCCTGTCCGTCGTATAGATGGCGTGCATCGCTTCCTTCTTTCCCGAGCGCGCGACCTGCCGCACGTTGTCGAGCGCCGCTTCCACCGTCATGTCCGCCGAGACCGAGACGAACTCGGTCGTCATCAGCCCGCCGGCGGTGTCCGGCTCGTAGGCGAGGAGCCGCTCCGTCTCGCGCCGAGCCTCGCTCGGAATCTCCGAGAGAATCTCCTCGGCGTGCTCCTCGCTGATCTCTTCGAGCGTGTCGGCGCGGTCGTCGGGAGTCATCTCCGAGACGAGGGCGGCGGCCTGGCGCGGCGTGATCGCTTCGAGGAACTCGGTGCGGAGCTCCTCGTCGAGGTACTCGAGCACGTCGGCCGCGCGCGCGGGGCCGAGCGCGGTGAGGAACTTGGCGAGCTGGTCGCGCTCGAGCAGCTCGGCGACGTCGGCGAGGTCGGCCGGGTGGATCTCTTCGGTCTCGACCGCGATGTCGGCCGGCGATTCTTCGAGCAGCGCGACGATGTCGGGCGCGAGCAGCGTCGCGACCGGCCGGTCCTCGGGATTTCGCTGCGGTGGCGTCATGGTCCTCCCCCGGCTTCGTCGTCGTTCGCCCTGGTCCGCCGTTCCTCGGGTGCGGCGCCTCGGTGCGCGCGGGCAACATATGCAAGCACGCGTCGGCGGGACAACCCTGAATTTGCGCCAAAGCGGACAAACTTTTTCTCAATCATGAGATGCCCCTCGTGCTTCCCGCGCTCTCGCTCCGGCGTTACCGTGAGGCGTGACCGAGACCGCCACACCGTATCACGAGGAAGGGCTCGCGCTCGACGCAGTCCTCTCCTGCGAGCTCGACGAGCTGCGCCGTCGCGGCCTCCTACGTCACATCGGGCGGGCGTGCTCGCGGGTCGGCGCCCTGGTCAACACCGGCGGCGGCTTTTTGGTCGACTTTGCGTCGAACGACTACCTCGGTCTCGCGTCGGATGAGCGCCCCGCAGTCGCGGCCATGCGTGCCATCATCGAGCACAGCGCCGGCGCCGCCGCATCGCGCCTCATCGTGGGCACGAACCCCGAGCACGACGCGCTCGAGCGCGAGCTGGCCGAATTCTTCGATACCGAGAGCGCGCTCTCCTTTTCGAGCGGCTATGCGGCGAACGTTGGCATCATCGGCGCGCTCGTCGGGCGAGGCGACGCCGTCTTCTCCGATGCGCTCAATCATGCGTCCTTGATCGACGGTGCACGCGTGAGCCGATCGTCGATCTACGTCTATCCGCACCGCGACGTCGCGGCGCTCGAGCGCCTCCTGGCCGTTCATCGCCGGGCCCACCGCCGCGCGCTCATCGTCACCGACGGCATGTTCTCGATGGATGGCGACGTGGCGCCGCTGGCCGACCTCGTCGATCTCGCTCGCCGCTACGGCGCGTGGACCTACGTCGACGACGCCCATGCCGTCGGCGCGATCGGGCCCGAGGGACGCGGCACGACCGCGGTGCAGGGCGCAGCGGCCAGGCCAGACGTCCTCGTCGGCACGCTCGGCAAGGCGTTCGGCGTCGCCGGCGCATTCGTCGTCGGTTCGGCGACGC
>Ga0134128_10006037_pt1 | contig 14670 bp, 10 predicted proteins | sample KB31754_FD_96462 | JGI IMG/M metagenome (GOLD analysis project Ga0134128, IMG submission 96462) | Terrestrial soil microbial communities with excess Nitrogen fertilizer from Kellogg Biological Station, Michigan, USA - KB3-175-4 | ecosystem: Environmental > Terrestrial > Soil > Unclassified ... | reverse complement strand
GTGAGAGGCGTTACGTCCGTCACACGGACATGACTCGACGGCGCAGCCGCGCGGCAGCGGCGGTACTAGTGTGTTTGACGATCGCGGCAGCCGGCTGCACGGCCGCAAGTCCGAATGGAGCGGCTACCTGCGCGTCGCCACGACCACCGGCACTTCGTGGGCGATCGCGGACGGAGCGCCATCCGGGGCCGCCGGGGCCGCCGGGGTGTCCGGGCCGCGGCCCAGCTCGTCGGCGGTGTACGAGCTGACAACCTCGGCGCCCGTGATGCGGATCGTCGGCACCGTGGCCGGGCTTGGCTCCATGGAGCGGATCTATGCCGTCAGGTTCATGGGCCCGGTCGGGTACGTGGTCACCTTCCGGCAGACCGACCCGCTCTACACCCTGGACCTGGGCGACCCGGTGCACCCGCGGGTCGTCGGGGCACTCGCGCTCACCGGGTACTCGGCTTACCTGCACCCCGTCTCGGCCGGCCGCCTGATCGGCGTCGGCCAGAACGCCGACTCGGTGGGGCACGTGCTTGGGGCCCAGGTCTCGCTGTTCGATGTCTCCGACCTGGCGAAGCCGTCCAGGCTTGCCACCTACGCACTCGCCTCGTCGGTGTCGGCGGCGGGGATGGATCCGCACGCGTTCCTGTACTGGCCGGCGGACCAGCTCGTCGTCGTCCCGATACAGCAATACGGCGGGTTCGCCGCATCCGGCGGAGCCGCGCAGGCGCCGCAGTCGGGTGCGCTCGTGCTGCGTATCAGCGGCACGAGCCTGAGCAGGGCCGGGTTCATCAGCCCACCGCAGTCGCGCGGCTATGGCGGATCGCCGGTCGAGCGCTCACTAGTCATCTGGCAGACGCTCTGGACTATCTCCCCAGGCGGGCTGCAGGCCAGCGACCTGACGACGCTGCGGCAGCTAGCGTGGCTGTCCTTCTCCTGAGGAGCAGAACGGGTGCGTGGCTTCGCCCGGCGGCCTGCCGCCTGATCGAGAGCTCGGCGGTTACTTTTCAGAAGTAGACATATCTTTAGTACCTATGTTCTAATAGATAAGAGGCGGGCGAGCGGGATGCGTCGCCTGGTGCCTGGAACCAGGGTCAACTTTAGTTAAGCAAGGGTGATCAGGACGGCAAGATTCGAAAATATAAGCGATATCAATGATGAAAAGGTGGCGGCCCTAGAAATCCTGGCTATCGAGTTCGAACAGCGGCTGCGCGCGGTCATGCACCCGGACGAGTCGGCTGGCGCCCCTCCGGTCGACGTACGGACGGAGGCACTGATCAACCGGGGGCGGTCAGGCTATCGCCAGCGGCGGCGTCGGCGGCTGCTCGCGCACTGGCGGCTGATCACGGCAGGGGCCGTCGCGCTGCTCGCAGGCGCCGGCGCGGCCGTGATTGCCACCCGCGGTTCAGGCGGTGCCTGGCCGGCGAGCGTGGCGAGGGTTCAGGCCGAGATCAGGCAGGCCTGCGCGAACCCGGACGTGGCGGCCGAGCCAAGCGGGCTGAACTTCGCCTGCGACGCAGGCAGCAACCAGGTGCTGTGGGTGTTCGCCCTGCTTACCAGCGGGGACAACCCCAATTTCGTCGACCAGTCAACTGGCCGCAAGGGGCTGGAACCAGTCCAGCCGGGGCAGGGCGGCGACATCGCCTGGGCTCTCAACCTGCACCACCCGTACGACCCGGCCAGCCCCATTGACAGCCTGGCCGTCGCCGCGCGGGCGATCAACAACATCATCAGCGGCGCCACCCTGACCTCTTCCGCCGGGAGCGCGCTCGTCGAACCTGGCCTGGAGAGCAAGCCGTCGAACTGCCAGCGGTACACCGGCTCGGCGAAGCTGGTCACAAGGCCGGGCTACCCGGCCGCCTGCGCACTGCCGCTGACAAGCGCGTCCGGACGGGCCGCGCTTGTCAGCGACGTGTTCAAGAAATGGATGAGGGGTACCCCGTCGCGGATGGCGGGTGAGGCGGCGCTGCTGTTCGAGAACGCCGGCAATCCCGGGAGCCCGCGGGTCCGGGCCGTTCTCGCCAGCCTGCCCGCCGCCGGCGGGTAACAGCGCGGCACCAGGCACCGCAAGCACCGGGAGGGGGTAGCCACATGAACAGCACCGATAGGAGGCCGTGGTGGCAGCAGGCTACGGCGCTTGTCACCGTGAGCACCAGCGGCGCGATCACCGGGTTCAGCTTTGTACCGGCGGCCGCGGCGAAGACCACGCCGGCCAGCATGCCGCTGCCTCTGCTCGCGCTAGAACAGGCAGCACAGCCCGGCACGGCCGGGAATACGCCCGCCAGCGACGCGCAACTGCGGGCCGCGATCGTCAACGTGGCCGGCTATTACCTCAAGCTCGCCAAGACGAAGACACAAGCCCAGGTCGAGGCGCTGATCTGGGGCAAGGTCAGCGGCGAAGGCACTGACCACGGGCCTTCCTGCGCCGCGTTCGCCAGCCTCACCCTCGAACTCGCCGCCCAGGCGACCGGGCTGCGCAGCTGGGTCACCGGGGGAATCAGCTATCCCTGGCCGCTGCCGGCCTGGGCGGACGTGCGGGTGGACACCAACCCGGCTTCTCCCCTGATCACCTCCGTGGTGGCCGACGCGCAGGCGCACGGGCGCTGGCACCCGCTGAGCGACGGCTACGTCCCTCAGCCGGGCGACTGGGCCGTTTACGACGGTCACGTTGAGGTCGTCACCAGCTATTCTGGCGGCGTCCTCGACACCATCGGCGCCGACTCGCTGCCCGGCTTTACCCTCAATGCCCACTCCGCTGCCGCACCGCTCGCGGAGCAGGGCATCGCCGGCTTCGTCGACAACGGCGACCTCCAGCCAGCGTCAGGCAGCCCCGTATCAGGCAGCACAGCCCCGGCCAACGCCAAGACCGCTCCCGCGAAGGCGAAGGCGAAGCCGAAGCCGGCCGCTACCGCCACCGTCACGGTCCCCGGCCTGCTTGGCGGCGACGCACTCGCCGGAACCGGCGGCATCCCAGGGGCCGGCCCTGGCGGGAGGAAGGCGGGCACGGGAGAGTCGGCGCGGGGGGCGGTGCCTGGCGTCCTCGCCACCGGCCAGCTACTCGGTGAGCCCGCCGCGAGCCCAGACCCTCCGCCTGCCCGGCCTTCCGCTGCACCACCTCCGGCCGCGTCCCCCTCAGGGGCATCGGCCAGCTCGTCAGCAAGACCGCACGCCACCCAGGCGACGCGGGACCAGCAGGCATTCATCAGCCTGATCGCGCCGGGGGCGGTCGTCGCTCAGCAGCGCTACGGCGTGCCCGCGTCGGTGACGATCGCCCAGGCGATCGAGGAGTCCGCCTGGGGTCAGAGCAGCCTTGCGGATCGCTATCACAACCTGTTCGGCATCAAGGGGGCCGGACCCGCCGGCAGCGTCACCCTGCCGACTCGAGAATACGAGAACGGCAGCTGGGTCACCATCGACGCGCAGTTCGCCGTCTACCACAATGACGCCCAGTCCATCGCCGCCCATGCGGAACTCCTCGCCACCAGCGGCTACTACACCCGCGCGATGGCCGACCGGGCGCACCCGGACGCGTTCGCCCACGACCTGACCGGCGTCTACGCCACCGACCCCGGCTACGGCGCCAACCTTGTCGCCCTGATGAGGCTCTACAACCTCTACAAGTACGACGCGGCCTCGGCGGCCGCGCCCGCCGCCAGCTCCGCAACGACCGCGTATGTCACTCCCGCGCCCGCCATCAGCGGGCGCGCTCCCGTCGTCGCTGCCCGGTACCAGGCGCAGCTGCCGCGGGCGGTGCGGACCGCACTGTTCGCCACCGCGAAAGGACCGCTGGGCCGGGACGAGCACCTGTACCGGGACGTGGCCGCGGCCGCCGGCAGCAGCTGGAAGCTGCTGGCGGCCGCCGACTGGATGCAGTGCCGGGCTGATCCTCGCTACTCACCCGTGCAGGGCGAGAAACTCGGGACGGTCAACCCCGACGGCACCTGCTACGCCACGCGGACGGCCGCCCTCGCGCAGTGCGCCTCCGACCTCATTGAACTGGCTTCAGCGGTGTACGGCATCGACCTCACCGCCCGCCGGCCGCTGTCCGTCCGGGAGCTCGCCGCCGCCTTCGCCGCGTTCCGCTGGGGCGCCGTTCTCAAGCGGCACGGCGTGTCCCCGGTGGAGTTTCCCTACTCGGTGGCCGGCCTTACCGCCGCGCACCAGAAGATGCGCTGGCCGTCCGTCGACGCTCCCGGCGCGCCCGACCGGCCAGGAACCCGCTTCCGCCAGCCGTTCGGTGCGGTCCCCGTGGTCCTCGGCCTCGGCTACCCGGCCACCGTCTAGTAGTTGCCGGTAAGGCGATGACGACGGTGGCCGGAGTGCGTCCCAGGAGACTAACGGGTCAGGCACCGTTGACGGCCGTGACCCCGGTCAGGGTGCTGACGTAGGCGGCGCCTCCGCTCAGCGCTAGCGAGGAGAAGTGCGGCAGTCCCTGGTCGATGGTTATCTGCTGCTCGACTTGGCCAGTGGCCTGGTCCAGGGCGTACAAGGTGCCCGGGCCGCCGCCGTCAGAGTACTGGGTGACCCACACCGCGCCCCCGCCAACGACCGGAGTGCCGTTGCTGCCGGACGGCCCGCGCCAGAGCACCTTGATCGTCCGGGTCGCCGCGTCGACCTTGACCGCAGCCACGCCCCCGTCGCTGCACGGCTCGTAGACGGTCGACCCGGTGACCGCCGCGGTGCCGAAGGCGCGGCAGATATCCTGCTGCGCCAGTTGGCCTCCGACCCCACCAGGGGCGGAGGCGCTCAGCAGGTAGCCGGTGCCGCGTTTGCCCATGATGAACACCGCGCCGCCGGCTGCCAGGACCGGCTGAGTGGACCCCAGGTCGAGGTCGGAGGCGTTGTCATCGGCCCAGGTGCTAGGGGCGAAGAAAGCGATCCGCTGCAGGCCCGGGCTCAGCTCGGTGACCGAATCGCTGCCGTCGTAAGCATCGCCTGGACCGGCCGCTCCGTTGCCGACCGAGACCCACAGATTGCCGTCAGGGCCGACGGTCGGCCCGCCGGTCGCCCAGATGGCGCCTTCGCGGCTGGCCGGGACCTGCCAGCGGACCAGCGGGCCGTTGCCGGTCAGCGGGGCACCGACCACCGATCCCTGGTAAGGGCCGCAGTCACCGGCAAGCCCGCCGAACGTCGCGTAGACCCGTCCGTCGTCGATCGCCAGCGCCGGACGCTGCTGGTTAAAAGCGGCCTGGTTACTGGCGGTCGGATTGTCGAGCGCGCGGCGGAGCCGGATTGCCCCGGTGGCCGCGTCCACCCCGACGAGCAGGTGCTGGTACCCGGTGACCTCGGCGACCGCGTACACCAGGCCGTTGCCCGGGTTGTAGACCGGGGTGCCGGTGATCCCGAGCGGGAAGATGTTGCCGCACCCGTGCGGAGGTGCCTGCGGGACCGGGGTGCCAACATGGGTCCGCCAGACCATTCTTCCGGTCGTCCGGCTGAGCGCATAGATGCTGTCGTTCTCGGTAGCGGCGATTACGTGGCCGCCTATGACGAGCGGCTGGCCGTAGACCGCCCCGTCGAGGAACGCGGTCCAGGCGATCGCTAGCCTTCCGGGGGCTGGCACGCCGGAAGCGGTGCCGGTCCGGGCAGCGTTCTGGTCGAATTCCGGCCAGTCGGCACCAGTGCTTGCGGCGGTCCCGTCGCCAGGCGAGACACTCGCGCTCCCGCTGGCCGCGGACGGAGACTCTAGTGAGCCGGTGCCCGAACTGCAGGCGGCGCCGAGTGCCACCGTCGCCGAGACGAGGACGGCAAGCAAGACATGCCTGGACAACTCCACTCGGTGGAGAACGGTGCGGTAAGCGCCCAACGTCATACTCCGCAGTCGGTCGTTGCCTTAATTTTCCTCACATCATGACTGATCTATCACTGACAGACTATTCACCGTCGAAGTTGATGCCGCGAAGCCGCCAATGCCGCTACGCCCTGGATTTGGCGTCAGGAGGACGGCAGTGCCGAGGGCGCCAGGAGAAAATTTCACGGCCCTCAGTCGCAAAAGGGCGCGCTGACCTGCGCGCGAAACTTCACCGCTCGACGCCGGATAGCTGGGAAAGGCCCACCGGACTTACGGTGACGGCAACGTCTTCCAAGAGCAGTGGAGGCAGATCATGCACAGGCAGGCGCTTCGAATTGCGCTTTCAGTTGTCGCGGTATGCGTTGCGGTGCTGCTTGCCCAGCTCCCGGCGGGCGCGATCACTGTAGGGGGGACGCCGAGTCCAGTGACCGGCAACGCGACGTGGTTCAGCGGGCTAGGCGGGCCCTACGGCGGCTGCGGCCTGCCGGAGGCCAACGTGGACAGCCAGAACTACCTCGCGCTGAACGTGCAGAACTCGCCCGGCGTGTACTCCGACCTGCCGCGGCCGATACCGGCGGCGGACGCGTCCGAGATCGGCATGTTCGACAACGGGCTGAACTGCGGCCGGTGGGTCCAGGTCACGATCGGGCCCAACTGCACCGGGGTCAACGACGGAGCGCAGAACCAGCCGTTCTGCCGTAACGGGTCGTGGGTATCCGACCAGTACAACGGCGCCACACTGAACATGGTGGTCGCCGACAGCTGCGATGACCCGAACGCCTGGTGCAAGGACGACCCCTACCACATCGACCTCCACCAGTCCTCGCTCAACCAGTTCGTCCTGAACAGCCAGCCAGTAGGCAACATGTATCCGAACAGCTGGAACAACCGTCAGGTGACCTGGCAGTTCATCCCCGCGCCTAACTACACCGGTGACATAAACATCGGGGCACTCCAGGGCGCGCAGCCGTACTGGCCGGCCATTGCCATCTCGCACCTGCCCAACGGCATCCACGGGGTGCAGTACTACGCCAACGGCACATGGACCGACGCCACGATGGACAGCGACATGGGCGACGACTACATCGTCGCGCCGACGACGGGATCCGGGACGGCCGGATCCTCTTACGAGATCCGGGTCATCGACGCGTCGGGGAGCCTGGTGAACAACGGCCGGGTCTACAACTTCAGCCTGCCAGGCAGTTGCCTGCCGAACGGGTGCTCGCCCGCCTATACGCCGATTAGCTACACGACGTCCACCGGGCCCACGACGACGCCGCCGCCGCCGACGACCGGCACATGCACGCTGACCTCCTCCGTCTCCAACTCCTGGTCCGGCGGCGCACAGCTCCAGCTCACGGTGACGAACAGCGGAACCTCGCTGCTGACGGGATGGACCGCGGGGTTCACGCTGGCCGATACCTCCGAGACCATCACCAGTTCGTGGAATGCCGCCGTGTCGCAGAGCGGTAAGCAGGTAAGCGCTGTCAACGCGAGCTACAACGGCTCGGTCGCCGCGGGCCAATCGGCAACGTTCGGCGTCGTGGTTACCGGCTCCGATGCCACGCTGTCCGGTCTCACCTGCGGGCCGCATTGACAGTGCGTTCCGTCGCAGAGCTTGCCCGCCATTCCTCTCCTGCGCCGGGTCCCGGCTTACTTCGGGTGCCGTGGTACTCCTGGTCCTAGACCACACGATTGCGGGAAATGGGTGCCTGCTGGTCTTGCCGCCTTCTGCTGCCGGGTTCAGGCTTTACTAGCGGCCGAGACTACGGCCGCTAGGCCGGCGCTGGATCCGCACGGCCCATTACGACAGGGGACGGCCATGAGAACACCGAAGTTCGCCGCGGCTGCGGCAGCGTTGTCCGTCGTGCTGATGGGGGCCGGGGCGGTGATGGCCACACCCGCCCTGGCAACGCCGGCCCCCGCTGGACCGGCCACGGGCACGCTGGTGACGGTGGGCAGCCCGCCGTCTCCGTTCTCGCAAAATAAGCAGAACGAGCCGGCCGTCGCGATCGACGCCCACGATCCGTCGCTGGTCGTGGCCGGCGCTAACGATGAGATCGACATGGAGGCATGTAACGCGGGTGACCCGACGACCTGCCCGTTCACCCAGGGGGTCGGCGTCTCCGGAGCGTACTTCTCCTTCGACGGCGGCCACTCGTGGACGCAGCCGTCCTACACAGGCTGGACCGCGCGGGACTGCCTCGGCCCCGCAGCATGCACGCCGCACGTCGGGCCGATCGGCACGCTGCCGCATTACTTCGAGCACGGCCTGGTCTCTGACGGGGACCCCGGTCTGGCATTCGGGCCGCGGCCGGGCCCGGACGGCACGTTCTCGTGGGCGAACGGCTCGCGGCTGTACTACTCGAATCTGACGTCGAACTTCAGCACCGCCAAGCGCGACGAGGCCTTCAAGGGCTTCGAGGGGATCGCCGTCTCGCGCACCGACAATCCAGCCGCGGCCGCCGCCGGGGACGCGTCGGCCTGGATGGACCCGGTGGTGATCTCCAAGCAGAGTTCGACGACGTTCTCCGACAAGGAGCAGATCTGGGCCGACAACGCGCAGAGCAGCCCGTTCTTCGGCAATGTCTACGTCTGCTGGGCAAGTTTCCGCAGCAACAGCCGGGGCCAGGCCTTCCCGACCCCGCTGATCGTCGCGCGGAGCACCGACGGCGGCAGCACCTGGGTGCAGCGGCAGGTCGGTCCGGCGGCCGATAACGGCATCAACAGCCAGCCCGACGGCTGTACCGTCCGCACCGACAGCCACGGCAACCTGTACGTGTTCGGCGTGGGCACCCGGGGCGGGACATCGTTCGAGATGATGTACAAGTCCACCGACGGCGGGGTGCACTTCACCGGACCGGCGCTGCTCTCGGCCGCCGTCGACCCTGGTGTTTTCGACCCGGTTCAGGGCCGGCCGGTGATGGACGGACTGGCAGGTGCGCGCAACGACCTGGCGTTCGCACCCAGCGTCGACATCGCCAACGGTGCGCCCGCCGGCACGGACGCGACCAACCAGATCGTGCTGACCTGGGCGGACGGCTCGCAAGGGCTCAACAACGAGCAACTGCTTATGATGACCTCCACCGACGGCGGGGCCTCGTTTGCCGGGCCCGCCGTGGTGCCGCTCACGGCAGGCGATCGGCCGTACTACACCGCCCCTGCGATCTCGCCTAACGGCACTGACGTGTACATCACCTACAACGCGTTCACCACCCCGTTCCGCAACGACACCAGTTCGGTGCGGGGCCTGGTCGGCGCGGTGCTGCACGCGGACGTGACCGGCGGGACGATCGGAGCGTTCGCGGCGGTGGCCCGGGGCGTCGTGGGCGATCCGCGCGGGTCCTCTGCTAACGACTTGACGGCCGAATTCCTCGGCGACTACGTGTACACCGCCGCCACCCGCGCCGGCGCAGTCGGCGTGTGGAACGACGTCCGCAATGCGGCCGACTGCCCGGCCATCGACGCATGGCGGCTGTCGCTCCAGATCGGCACCAGCGTCGCCAGGCCCGCTCCGCAGTCCGACTGCCCGGCCAATTTCGGCAACTCGGACATCTTCGGCGCCGCGGTCTCCGATCCGACGCCCTGACCATTCATCACAGGCGGGGTGCCAGCACGCGCCTGGCACCCCGCCGACGAGCACCGCATGGCCAGGAATAACAGGCCGCACCTCGCCGCATCACCACCACCCGCAGCCCTTGCCTCAGGTGGTGCAGTTGCTGCCGTTGAGGGTGAACGCGGTCGGTGCCGCGTCGCTGGACGTCCAGGTGCCCTGGAAGCCAAGCGAGGTGTTGGCGCCGGCCGCGATGGTGGCGTTGTAGCTGGCGTTGGTGACGGTCACGTTCTCCCCGGACTGGCTGGGGGTGCCGTTCCACCCGCTGGTGATCTTCTGGTCACCGGGGAAGGTGAACTTCAGCGTCCACCCGTTGACCGCCGACGAGCCGGTGTTGGTGATCGTGACCTGAGCGACGAACCCGCCGCCCCACTGGCTCTGCGTGGTGTACGCCACCTTGCAGGTCCCGCCGCCGCTGCTGCCGATGGTCCAGCTGAACGTCGCCGACCCGGACGCGCCGGTGGAATCGGTCGCCGTCACCGTCACCGTCGAGGTGCCCGCCGTTGTCGGCGTCCCGGAGATCAGCCCGGTGGCCGGGCTGATCGACAGGCCCGCGGGAAGACCGCTGGCGGAGTAGGTCAGCGTCTGGGCGGACGCCGAATCGCTCGCGTGCACCTGCACGCTTGCCGCGGTGCCCACCGTGCCGGCCTGGTTACCCGGGCTGGTCACCGTCACCGTGTTCCCCGTGCTGACCGAGCCGCTGACCACGTAGGTGACCAGGGAGCGGGCCGGGACGGCGGCACTGAACGAGCCGTTGCTTACGCTGGTTGCGGCCTGCGCGGCGATGCTGTTGGAGGAGTTGGTCAGGTAAGGGGTGGCGGTGCCGTTGGAGATGCCGGTACCGGTCAGGGAGTAGCCGATTGTGTCGGCGCTGCTTGCGGTGTTGAGCGCGACGATGGCGACGGTGCCGTCGGTGTTCTTGAACGCGGACAGGTCCACCGCCCCGTTGGAGCTGCTCGCCCCGATGCGCACCGCGCCGGGACGGACGAACCGGCTGTAGTTGCCGAACGCCCACAGGCGGCCCGAGGTCTGGACAGTGGAGCCGTTGATCTCGATCAGGCCCTCGTTGTCACCGTTCTCCGATGGCGTGGTCGAGCCCCACCAGTACAGGAACGCGCTCAGGTTGGCGCCCGTCAGGCCCTGGTAAATGTGCTGTGCCCAGGTCAGGCCGGAAGCGTCGCTGCCGTCGTCCCAGGCCGGGTTCCAGCTCTCGAACGTGGACCACTCGGTCTCCCAGGCGGGCTTGGTCCAGCCGGACAGCGGTGAGGTGGGCGCGCCGCTGTAGCCGTGGCCGGTGAGCACCGCGGTGTCGGCCAGCGCGGTCGGGTCCGACTCGATGGCCGACGCGTAATTCCCCGACACCGGCCATCCGGTGGCCGCGCAGCACTCCACCTGGGTGGACAGCCCGGAGTTGCGCACCGTGGGACCGACGACGTCGAGCACGCTGGCCATCTGCGCCGGGCTCATCGTCATGCTGTCGTAGTTGGCGCTGAAGTCGGGCTCGTTGGACGGGCCGATGTAGCTCAGCGGTACCCCCGCGTTCGCATAGTCCTTGGCGTACTGCAGGAGGTAGTTCGCGTACGCCTGGCGCCAGTCGCCGCTTGAGCAGCTCGCGCCCGCGGCGCCGCACACCTGGCCGCCGTTCGCTGTGGCGCCGTTGGTCTTCATGAACCCCGGCGCGCTCCACGCGTCCGCGAACACGTTGGTGACACCGAAGTCCTGCTTGATCTGCTGCGCGAACCACAACTGGCCCTGGTCGGAGCCGGTTGAGGCAAGCGAGACGTAATTGGGAGCCGCGCTCGGGCTGCCCGGGTTGTTCGGCTCGATGGTGCTGCCCGAGTCCGCGCTGATCTGGTTCCGCAGGATTGTCAGGCCGGCGCCGGAGGTCGGGCTGTACAGGTCGCTGAGCGCCTGCTGCTGGACCGAGGAAGAGGCGTTCATCACGGTGGCCGCCTCGCCGAAGCCTTCCGAGGCACCGAACCCGGCGATGGTCTGGAACGTCTGACCGCCGTTGATCGTGGCGGTGTCCGCGGCCAGCGCCGGCACGGCCGGCACCGCGATGCTGAATCCCAGCGCGGACAGTGCCACGGCCGAGGTGGCCAGCGCGGCGCGGTAAGCGCGGCGGGAAGTTCTTGACACGAAAGCCTTCCTTTCTGTTTGAGCCTTCTGTGCCGTCGTCATCCGGTGGTGCGATGGCGCCGTTGAGGGTGACCGCGTCACTGGACGTCCGGCTGCCCTGGAAGCCGAGCGAGGTGTTCCCGCCAGCCGGGATGGTGGCGTCGCAGCTGGAAGTCGGCGCCAGTGTGACCGCTAACAAATCACGCGTCAACGCCGCCGCTGCCGCTGCGCCTGGCCCGGCTACCCGTAGGCGGCGCCTCATCAGGCAGATTGGCGCGGCGAAGCCGCGCGTGCGGCCATGGTGGTACCCCGAAAATTTCAGGCCAGCCGATGTGAGCGCTAACATGCCGGGTCCCGCCGGCGCGGCACTACGGCAGCGTCGACGTGTTCCTTGAGGCCGATATGGAGCCGCGTCCACGGCGCATGAGCACATCTCCGATGATGGGCACATGGAGTGGACCTTCACCGGCGAGGTGATCGAGTGGCGCGGGCCGGCGCCGTATCTGTTCGTTGCCATGACGCCCGAGGAAAGCGAGGATCTCAAGGAGGCAGCCCGCGGCCTCATCTACTGGGGCCAGGTGCCGGTACGCGTCACCATCGGCGGCACCGAGTTCACCACTGCGCTGTTCCCCAGGGACGGGCGCTACCTAGTGCCCGTCAAGGCGGCGGTGCAGCGAGCGGAGGCGATCGGGGAGGGCGCGATCGTTGAGGTCGTCTTGCGTCTCAACGCCGCGCGTTCGGGCGCCGGCGAAGGATCCTAGGATGCGGTGCTGTCGGCGCGGTGCGGCAGCTTCCAGCCCGGACGGGGGAAGTGGCAGGTGTACCCGTCGGGGTAGCGCTCCAGGTAGTCCTGGTGCTCCGGCTCGGCCTCCCAGAACGGCCCGGCGGGCGTCACTTCTGTCACGACCTTGCCTGGCCACAGGCCGGAGGCGTCGACGTCGGCGATGGTGTCCTCCGCGGTGCGCTGCTGGGCGTCGCTGAGGTAGAAGATGGCCGACCGGTAGCTCGTGCCCACGTCGTTGCCCTGCCGGTTCAGCGTGGACGGATCGTGGACCTGGAAGAAGAACTCAAGCAGGTCCCGGTAGGAGATCCGCTCGGGATCGAAGATGATCTCGATCGCCTCGGCGTGGCCGTGGTGGTTGCGGTAGGTGGCGTTCGGCACGTCGCCGCCGGTGTAACCGACTCTGGTCGAGGTCACGCCTGGAAGCTTGCGGATGAGGTCCTGCATGCCCCAGAAGCAGCCGCCGGCCAGAATCGCCTTCTCGCTCGTCATGATGATGCACTCCTGTCGTCGACTGCGGGTTCGGAAAGCTCGCTGCGGGCGCCGTAAGCTTCGCGCTCAAGGTCGTCGACTCGAGGTCGTCGAGTGGGATGGAGCGGAGCGCGGCGGACCTGTACATCTAGTCGAACTCCGTGCGGTCCGCCGCTATTTCACGGGGTCCCGTCGACCACATTCTCGGGTCGCTCCGGCGGCCTGAGGGAGCCGCCGCGGGCAAGAAGGACCAGGTATGCGGCGAGCACGATTCCCGTGAGGTTGATGAGAAGCTGGAGCGCTGACCCGGCCGCATCGTGGAATTGGCCGAATACCAGGGCCAGCGCCCCGTTGCCTGCGGCCGGGATGGTGGTGACCGAGATGAATACGCCGACCAGGGCGGCCGACTTGGCGGACGTCAGGGACAGCGTTCCGGCGGCGCCTGCCACCAACGCCGTGATGATGGAGAACCAGCCCGGTTGATAGATGAACTCTGTAGCGGTCGAGGCGGCCAGATCCTGCGCGGTTACCAGCCCCGTCGCCCGCCACAGGACGGCCACGGCTGAGGTGACGGCGATGGCCCCAGCGAATCCGACCACGAGTGCCATCACTCCGCGGCGGACGGCGTCCCCGCGGCGGAGCCGCAGGCCGACGGCGATGCCGGCCAGCGGACCGAATTCGGGGCCGACGACCATCGCGCCAACGATGGTGATCGGGGAGTTCGTCGCCACGCCGATCGCGGCCAGCAGGCACGCCAGCACCATGAATGCCATGTACGTCCAGGTCAGCGTGGAGTCCTCGCCCGTGCTTCCGATGATCTCGTCCCAGATGATCGCATCGGCGGCGTCGCCCGGTGCGGATCGCTCGGCATAGCGCATGCCTTCCCCGATCGCGGTGTCGACCGCACTCCAGGTAATGGAGCCGTCCCGGTCGATGCCGAGTTCGCGCATCTCGCCGACGAATTGCTGGACGCACTCGCGGGCCAGATCGGCCTGGAACAGGTCGCCGGCCGGGGAACGGGAGACGCCAGGCAGCACGACGATGTTGGCCGCGCCTCGCTGACGGCGCAAGATGGCCTCGACCTGAGGGCTGAGGGCGGATGGGGAAATCACGCGGACATGCAGCAGCGACATAAGCCAACCCTGCCCGACTCAGCACCAGGTAGCCCGGCCAACCGCCGATATCGGCCGGCCAGAGCCTGACACTCCGTCAGGTGCGCGCCCACCGGATGGCCGATTGCGCTGCCATGGTTATAATCAGAGCTGTCGTGGCCGCCGGGAATTATGTGCTCGCACAGGCGTTGTCCACGACGAGGCATACGGGAACCGAAACGGTCGTCCGATAGGTTCCCCGCACTGTGGTCATCGGTCCCCGCGGGCGGCTCCGGGTTCGCACGAGTCGCTTGCCATGCCAGCTGTGTCGATCCTTGGAGATCCGCGAGCCGGCTCGGCGGCCGAAGCAGCAGGCCCGCTGCGAACGGGACGTTCCTCGTCTCGTTCCGCAGGACGGGCGCCGTGCTGCCATGGCCGCCATGCCCGGCATTCTGAGGAGGATTTTTGGCTCGAACTGGCCAGCGCCAACAGGGCGCTCGCCGCGCTGTCCCGCCGAAGCAGAGGCGGGTCCGCCGTCGCGATGACGTGGGCTCGATGCTTTCCCGAACCGTTCGTGAGGTGGAGGCGGGCGCTCGGCGCGGCTCTGTTACGCCTGCCGTGCGTGCTAAGTTCCAGGCCGTCACCATGCTGCTGCGGGACGAGCGTGCCCGCATCCAGGCGGCGCCCGCGAACGACAGTCGCCGGGCTGAGCAGCTCAAGCGCCTGGACGGTATCGCGGCCATCCTCGCGGCGACGGCCGTCCAAGATGCCGGGCTGCTTGCGCTGCTTGCCGAGGACTCCGGCGTCTCCGCTGCCGCCC
>Ga0134128_10006036_pt1 | contig 14671 bp, 14 predicted proteins | sample KB31754_FD_96462 | JGI IMG/M metagenome (GOLD analysis project Ga0134128, IMG submission 96462) | Terrestrial soil microbial communities with excess Nitrogen fertilizer from Kellogg Biological Station, Michigan, USA - KB3-175-4 | ecosystem: Environmental > Terrestrial > Soil > Unclassified ... | reverse complement strand
GTTCGCGCCGTTTGTGGACGGTGATAGAGCTATTTCTCGGTCGCAATATTCCCGTCCTTCGATAACGAGACCGCCACCCATCGCCACTTAGGGACATGGGCGCAGACGATCATAATAATCACGAGGATCGGCACGCTAAGAAACATACCGGCGATGCCCCAAATCATACCCCAGAACGCAAGAGAGAGTATGATTGCAAAGGGACTCATATTCAGGCCCTTGCCCATCAGCATCGGCTCAAGCACGCTGCCAATCGCGATTTGAATCAAAGTGAGGCTGGTAACCAGAAAAAGAAACGGAGTGAGGGTTTCAAATTGCACCAGCGCCAGCAAGCAGGGGAACGCAACAGCTACGATCGAGCCAATGTTGGGTATATAATTGAGTACAAAAATTAAAAGCGCCCAGGTTTCGGCGAAGTCTATATCGAAAAAACGCAAGACCACATAACATGCGACACCTGTAAGCACGCTGACGATTGTCTTGAACCAGATGTATCGTCGGACGCTCGTCGAGATCTCCTCGAGCAGTTCGTTCGCTTCTTCGGCCTTTCGCTTGTCGGAAAACATAGCGGCGATCTTTGTGCCCACTTGCCCCTGTTCCACAAAGAGGAACGCGATGTAGGCGATGATCAGAAGGGCGGTGATTATGATGGATTGCGTCGACGCGATAAGGCCGGGGAGCCTTTTTGTGACGTCGATACTTGCCAAAGCGTCCCTGACCTTTGCGGCCCGATCTGGGCCGAGCCATTCGGTCAGGTCGGCAACCATCGCTTGAAATCGCGAGAGGTAACGCGGCATAGCGGCATTGATCGCATCAACCTGGCCAAGCAAAATCGTGAATATCAAATAGAAGCCAAGTCCGACCGTTGCGATTCCGAGCAAGGTCGCGAGCCATCGTGGGGCTCGGAAATGCGCGATTTCAGCACTCGAAAAGCCCTGGACCATTGCCTCCATGAGGTTCCAGAGGAAAATGGCTAGGGCAAGTGGAAGCAAGAATTGCCGGCCGTAGACCAAACCGGCGACTATGACGCCAAAAGCAATTATCGTAAGGGCCGTACTCGGGGCGAGAGTATTGTGCTGCCCATCAAGACCGCTACGCATCTAGTGCGGTTCAGGAATAAGTTTGAAAGGATATGCCACGTGTCCCTTCAAATCGCTGACATGCCTCTTTGGGAGCTTGACCTTGTCACGCTTTATCTCGGCGTAAGGAATGCGACTGAGGAGATGTTCGATTATGTTCAAACGAGCTCTCCTTTTGTCGTCTGACCGCGCGACGTACCAAGGCGCCCAGGCCGTGTCTGTTGCTAAAAACATTTCGTCGCGTGCGCCGGAATACTCGTCCCAACGCGTGTAAGATTTCAAATCCATCTTGGATAGTTTCCAGATCTTTCTGCCATCATCGATACGCGCCTCGAGCCGTCGGGTTTGCTCATCGGGACTAACCTCGAGCCAATACTTGATTAAGAGCACACCTGAATCGATGATGGCTCTTTCAACTTCAGGAACGATCCTCAAGAAGCGTTCGGCCTGATCGTCTGAGCAGAACCCCATGACCCGCTCGACGCCGGCGCGATTGTACCAGCTGCGATCGAAGATGACGATCTCTCCTCCCGCCGGAAGATGGGGGAGATATCGCTGAATATACATTTGGGATTTCTCTCGCTCGGTTGGCGCAGGAAGAGCGACCACGCGGAAGATGCGCGGACTTACTCTGGCCGTTATGGCTTTTATCGTTCCGCCTTTGCCTGCCCCATCGCGCCCCTCGAACACGATGCAAATCTTTTGATCCTCGTGGCGAACCCACTCCTGCAGCTTGACGAGCTCAACGTGAAGTCTCTTGAGCTCGCGCTCGTAGTCCTTGCGTTTGAGTTTTGTTTCTTGATCGCCTGTTGTTTCTTCCTCGGGAGGAGTGCTAGCGTTTTTTCTGTTTTTCATTTTGCTGCCTCAGCCAATTGGGTAGCTCAGACGTCGCTAATACCAGAAGCCAGCTAATTTTCGCCGATAAGAGCCGGACACGAAAGACCTCAAGAGACCGTCATAAATAAATTCAGTATTGCATTGCGGCAGACATGATTGCGATTTGGTGCGAGGACGTTGATGCGAAGAACGATCGGCGACAACATCGCTCACGAAATGTAGTGAAGGTGAAAGTAACTCTAGTAAGCGGCGCACAGGTCTTTGAACCGACGACCTAGGTTTGCGGAGTTAGGAAAAAGGCAAGGCCGAGTATCAGGGTAAACGGCTAGCAGCTGAACGCCCTTCAACCAATCTGACGACCATAGCTGGCGACCTGCCCCGTGATGACCACGGCCAGAAATACAGCCAGCATCAAACCCTTGCCGAACAAAAGATCCATGGGCTGCGGCCCGATGAACACGCTCGCCAGGACAAGCAGCGGAGCGACGAACAACGCGGCCTGAACGCTCGATCCAATGGCGATCGAAAACTAAGGTCCATTCGGTCCTTCATCGCGGCCGTGACTGCGGTTGCATGCTCGGCGGCGTTTCCGAGAATAGCGATCACAAAAACACCAACAAAAATATTGCTGAGACCAAGCGCATGCGCTGCTGTTCGCGATACCGTAGGCCGCCGGCCAGCATGGCAGCACCGAGGACAAGGAGGATATTGCCCACGATCGACCCGACAATCGTGGCTTTCACCACATCATGAAGCCCGGCGCGCAGGGCAGCGAGCGCGATAATGAGTTCCGCGGCGTTGCCGAAAGTGGCATTTAAAAGCCCACCGACGCCTTCACCGGACCAGTCCGTCAGCTGTTCAGTAGCCCAGCCGAGCCATCCCGCCAGCGGTAGAATGGCGATGGCTGCCGTAATGAATATGAGCCCGTGATGCGACGGCGCAAGGTAGTGCAGGGCAATCGCAAGGGGGGTAAAGCCCAATAGCCAAATCATCGCCTGTTCCGCCGGCCTATGTGGTTAGGGGCGCCTGTCTTCCCAGTCGATCCAATCGACGGGATACATTTTAAGGTAGGCGCTCACGGCCGCGCCGAGAGTTGGAAAAAAGGACTGTTCGCCAATCTGCGTAAACAGTCCAAAGCGCTTCAACTTATCTTTGACCGGATCCTTCAGCTCCGCGAATGAAAGTTCTATGCCCGCCTCACGCAGAACCCGGTCGAGTTCAGCCACAACATCTGCCGCTGTAACGTCGACACTTGTTACTGGCTCAGCGGCCACGACCACCCATCGCACTGGTGTCGGCGACTTCTCTGCGGCCGCAATCACTCGTTCCTGAAACAGTTCCGCATTGGCGAAAAACAGGGGCGCATCCCAACGAAAGAGCACAAGACCGGGGATGAGACGCGCCTGCGGATAGCGGCTAATGTCATGATAGCCCTTGATGCCCTCTGCTCTGCCAAGGACGGCGGAATGCGGTCGCCAGGCATCCCAGAGAAATTCAATGATTGCGAAGACGACAGCTAGCGCAATGCCGGGAATTGCTCCGAGCACGGCTACGCCCGCAAAGCATAGCATTGATAGCCAGAACTCCCATTCCTGCATTCGGTAGATGCGAACTAGATCCTGCACCTCGATCAGCCCGATGGCTGAGGAAATCACGACGGCAGCGAGCGCGGCCGAAGGCAAATGCTGCAGCAGGTTAGGGGCTGCAATGATGAGAAGGGCGACCGCAAGTGCGCCAACAACGCCCGTCATCTGCGTCTTTGCACCAGCCGCCTCAGCAACCGGCGTGCGCGATGAGCTACTGCTAACCGGAAAGCCCTGAAAGAACCCCGCCGCGAGATTTGCCGTTCCCAGCCCAACGAGCTCCTGGTTCGGGTCGACATAAGTTCGAGTGCGCGCAGCATAGGCGCGAGAGAGTACGCTCGTATCGGCAAACGAAATCAGAGCGACAGCGAGGCCACCCGATAGAACCGTTGTGATATCCGTCGGATTAATCCATGGAATTTGAAAGGACGGCAGCCCCTGAGGTAGTGGCCCAAGAACGGACACGCCGGCGCTCTTGGCCAGTCCCAGAATTCCCACGATAGCAGTTGCGCCAACGACAGCGATCAATATTCCGGGCACAACCTTGCTGCGTTTGAGAACCAAGATCGTCGCCAACGTACCTGCACCGATAAGGAAGGCAGTCCAATTCACCCATCCGCCGACAATGCCATTCGCGATCGACCATAGGTCGCGCAGAGGGCCCTGACTTTCAATTGAGAAGCCGAGCAGTTTGGGCACCTGACTAAGTAACACCGCCAAGGCAACGCCATTCATATAGCCATAGCGTATGGGCTTGGAGAGAAGCTCGGTTACGAATCCCAGCTTCGCGAGCCCGGCCACGATGCAAACGCTGCCCGAGATGATAGCCATCGCTCCGGCGAGCGCCACCGCCCGCATCGGGTCGCCTCCAGACAGGGGGAGAACCACAGCAAGTATCACGGCGGCCAGTGAGGAATCCGGACCCAGCACGAGGATGCGGCTCGGACCCACCAGTGCGTAGACCAGTAGCGGAATAATCGTCGCGTATAAGCCGTATATGCCCGGCAGGCCCGACGCGGCAGCGTAGGCGATACCGACAGGTACGAGCATAGTTGTGAGCACCAAACCGGCAACAATATCGTGCCGCAGCCAGGCACGATTGTAATGTTGCAGCACGTGAAGACCCGGCAACCAACGGGTCAAGCTTGACCGATCATTCGCTCTTTGCGGACGTAAGAGCTGGATTTGTTTAGGTGCTGGCGATGCGGCAGGATCCGTGCTCATCCAATGGCACCATCTGACGACCTTGATCTCGGAGCCTTTTTCAGAAGCGCCGGCGATAAGCGAACCGCACTTTCACAATTACGCTGCACGTGTCCGGCCGCAATAAATTTACTCAGTGTAATCGGCAGTGGCCTTCAACTGGACGATGATGACAACATTCTGAGCTGGACCGGAGCCCGTAATTGACCGCCCCATTTAGTAGCTGCCCCCGGGCTGCCTAAGGCTAAACACTCAAGTGTGGGCTCACTTCTGAGTTAGACGAGCAGCGTCGATTACAATGGGTTGTTGCGCCCGTAGCGAGATTTAATTGGCACACGCCGACCAGAGCACGCACGCGTAGGTCAATTGCCAATGAACGCGCGATACTGAACGTCAGAAATCTGGTTTTCGAATTTTTCTTTGTTGCGGAGCGACAAGAATATGATTTTGATATCACTCAACGTCGTCCTATACTCCCGTTAACTATTATGCACGCTGACGTTTTTGCGAGTAGCTGCATATGTCCGATCCAGAGATTTCAGCCCCGCGTACGACGAGCGCCCAGTGGCCCTTTGATGCTCAGGACGCATGGAATTATTGGATTGATGCGTGGCAGCGCGGGCTCCTTTTCCTCGACGTCCTAGGACAGCGCAGTGCGCGCTATAAGGAGCACGCGAAAAAGACCGCGCCACATGTGTTGAAGTTTGCCTGCAAGGTTATCATGGACGGGCGCAAGCTGCCGCGTCCAGTGAACTACGCGCTTGTTCGTATTGTTTCGCCAAAAGGTGAGGAGACAGACAAACACAAACGTCCTTTCGTCGTCGTCGATCCTCGAGCCGGGCATGGCCCGGGAATTGGCGGCTTTAAGGCGCAGAGTGAAATCGGAGTAGCATTGAACGCGGGCCACCCATGCTACTTCATCGGCTTCCTACCAGACCCCGTTCCTGGGCAAACGATCGAAGACGTCTCCCGCGCAGAGGCCGCATTTCTCGAGCGCGTCATCGCCCTTCATCCGAAGGCTGACGGCAAGCCGGCTGTGATCGGGAATTGTCAGGCGGGATGGGCAGTCATGATGCTCGCCGCCGTGAAACCCGAGCTTTTCGGCCCAATCATCGTTGCTGGTTCGCCATTGTCGTATTGGGCAGGCAACCCGCGCCAGAATCCCATGCGCTATTCCGGCGGCATGCTTGGCGGAACTTGGCTCACGGCTATGCTGGGGGATCTTGGAAGCGGCAAGTTCGACGGCGCCTGGCTCGTCACGAATTTTGAGAACCTAAACCCAGCCAACACTTTATGGACGAAGCACTACAATCTTTATTCCAAGGTCGACAGCGAGGCGCCGCGCTATCTCGAGTTCGAGCAGTGGTGGGGCGGGCATGTGCTGCTCAACAGCGAAGAAATGCAGTTCATTTCCGACGAGTTGTTCGTGGGCAATAAGCTCGCTGCGGGCGAGGTTATGTGTTCGGACGGAATGCGCATCGATCTACGCAACATTCGTTCGCCAATTGTCGTCTTCTGTTCGAAGGCCGATAATATCACGCCGCCGCCACAGGCATTAGATTGGATTTTGGAACTTTACGATAGCGTCGACGCCATTCGAGCGCATGGCCAGACGATCATCTACGCGGTTCACGAATCGATTGGGCATCTCGGCATCTTCGTCTCCGGCTCCGTAGCCAAGAAGGAGCACGATGAGTTCGCGAGCAACATCGATTTGATCGACGCGCTGCCGCCTGGGCTATACGAAGCCGTCATGACTCCCAAGGATTTTGCCGACACGGGAGCTGACCTCGTTGCTGGTGACTATCTTGTCCGATTCGAAGCGCGGACCTTGGATGACATCCGCGCTCTAGGCAGCAACAGCGAAGAAGACGATCGCAAGTTTGCCGCCGTTGCCAGGGTTTCCGATATCAATCTTGGTCTGTACCGCACGTTCATTCAGCCGTGGATACGAATCGCCGCAAATGAGGGCACTGCAGAATGGATGCGCAGGCTCCACCCGTTGCGCTTGCAGTATGAGTTATTTTCGCATGCAAATCCGTTCATGCGGCCGATTTTGTCAAATCTCGAATGGGTACGGGAAAACCGTAAGCCGGTCTCAAAGAATAATCCATTCTGGCAAGCGCAGGAGTGGTTCAGTGATTGGATCGAGACCTCGCTCGATGCGTATCGCGATGTCCGGGACCAGACATCCGAGGCGTTGTTCCACGCAATATACGGATCCCCTCTGGTGCAGGCCCTCGTTGGCCTAAACGCATCCGACACGCGCTCTCGCCAAAGGCCGGGAAAGGATGCCGCGCATCAAGCGTTGGTTGCCGAACGGATTCAAGAACTGAAAGATCGAATCCCCGAAGGCGGCCCGCGCGAGGCGGTAATCCGGGCTCTTTTGTACATACGCATGCCCGACGGAGTTGTGGACGAGCGCGGGTTTAATCTCCTTCGGCGCATGCGAGAAGAGGCTGGAAAAGGTCTTACGCTCATGGCCTTCAAGGATCTTGTGCGTGAGCAATTCTCGATGCTGGTGCTCGACGAGCGGCGCGCCGTTGACGCCATTCCATCAATGCTCGTCAAGAATCCGGACCTTGCTTCGCGCATGATAAGCATTCTTGGCCGGGTGATCGAAGCGGTCGGGGTGCAAAGCAGCGTATCGAAGGTACGGCTTGCGGAAATTCAGGCCATGTTCGAACGTGTAGAATTGGGAAGACCCTCGAAAACCGCGGATCGAGAAAAAACAGAACCCGATACAGTTCGTCCGGTGCGAGGCGATACGGCCGGGAGCCCAAAGCACCATTAATTCATTCACGCGTCGGCCAAGTACATCAAACTTGAAGAGTAAAATCCATGGCTGGTCTTTTACGTCCCGAAGATTTGAAAATGATCGCCTCTGATGCCGAAATGGCGGAGGTCGAGGAAGAGAAGCAACTAAGACAGAAAAAGAAGCAGCAAGAGGTGGAGCTTCGCGAAGCATTTATGTCGCGGCATGTCGCGCCTGAAGCAATCGAACGCATCAATAATGCCGTCCGCGTCGCTGCGCAGAACGGCCATCATCACCTACAGGTGATCACTTTCCCTTCGAGCTATTGCAGTGATGGCGGCAGGAGAATCAACATAGCAGACCCCGAGTGGCCAACTACGCTCACGGGCTTCGCTAAAGACGCGTACGATTTCTACAATAAGGAATTGCGGCCTCTCGGCTACAAGCTTCAAGCAGAAATTACCAGCTTTCCCGGCGGCATGCCTGGAGATGTTGGGCTGTCATTGGCGTGGTGAACTAGAGCGACGGCGCTGATGACACCGAGGAGAGGTGTTATGACTAAGGTGGTCGTCTCCGAATTACGCAAGCATGAAAAATACGAGCGACTTGTGGCAGCAGCGAAACGCTTGCCTCCGCTTCCGGCGGCCGTTGCTCATCCTTGTGATGAAACGTCCTTACGTGGCGCGCTTGAAGCGGCCGAAGCGAACTTGATTATTCCAATTCTCGTCGGACCTAAAAACAAAATTCTCGACGTTGCGAGATCTCTTGGCATCAGTGTCGAAGATTTCGAATTGGTTGATGTACCACACAGCCAAGCTGCGGCGGACAAGGCAGTTGAGTTGGTCCGCGCCGGTAGGGCTGAACTGCTCATGAAAGGAAGCCTTCATTCCGATGAGCTGTTGGGTGCCGTTACGAAGCGGGAGACGGGCCTTCGCACGAGCCGGCGCATCAGCCACGTTTTCGTCATGGACGTCCCGACCCATCCGCAGACGTTGTTTATCACCGACGCTGCGGTGAACATTGCGCCAGATCTGACGGCAAAACGCGACATAATCCAAAACGCGATCGATCTTTACGTTGGGCTCGGTCTAGGCACGCCGAAGGTCGCTATTCTCTCTGCTGTCGAGACAGTAAATCCAAGCATTCCTTCGACGATCGACGCGGCGGCGCTCTGCAAAATGGCGGATCGCGGACAAATAACTGGCGGGGAACTCGATGGCCCACTGGCCTTTGACAACGCCATCAGTTCAGAAGCCGCGCGTATCAAGGGCATAAAGTCGGCGGTAGCCGGACGAGCTCAGATCCTGGTCGCGCCTGACTTAGAAGCCGGCAATATGCTCGCCAAGAATCTGACGTTCATCTCGAAAGCGGATGCGGCGGGCATTGTACTCGGCGCACGTGTCCCCATCATTTTGACCTCGCGCGCGGATAATGTTCGCACACGCATGGCCTCCAGCGCAGTGGCCATGCTGCTCGCTCACAGCCGACGCGCCAATCAGCCGATCCGGACCTGAGTCATGAGCGAAACCATACTAGTGGTGAACGCTGGTAGTTCGAGCATCAAGTTTCAGCTGTTCGCAATTGGAAATAATGAGCAGCTGGAACGGCGCCTCAAAGGTCAGATAGAAGGCGTCGGGACACAACCGCGACTGGTTGCCAAGGACACGACGGGAAAGACACTGATCGATGAGAGGTGGTCCGCGGCGGAAGTTGCCACCGTACCGGCAGCGCTCGAAAAACTGATAGGCTTTCTGCGCAAGGAGATTGGGTCGAAACTGCCGGTGGCGGTTGGGCACCGAGTTGCGCATGGAGGTACTAAGTACAGCGAGCCGGTGGTCGTTACTTCAGCAGTGTTGAACGAACTCGAGCGTCTCAATCCGCTCGCACCACTGCACCAACCGAACAATATCGCTCCAATTCGGGCGGTTCTGGAACGACAGCCGGGCCTTTTGCAGGTTGCCTGTTTTGATACGGCTTTCCACCGCAATCACCCGGAAGTCGCCGATAGATTTGCCATCCCAGAGACACTCTATAATGAAGGGGTGCGCCGCTACGGATTTCACGGCCTCTCATACGAGTACATTACAGAGCGACTCCATGTAGTCGCGCCTGAAGTCGCCAACGGCCGAGTTGTCGTTGCGCACTTGGGCAGCGGTGCTTCGATGTGCGCAATCTCTGCAGGAAAGAGCCTCGATTGCACGATGGGCTTTACTGCAGTCGACGGACTGCCGATGGGCACGAGGGCCGGCCAGATCGATGCTGGCGTGGTGCTCTACCTGATGAATGAGAAAAAAATGAGCGTCAAAATGGTAGAGCATTTTCTCTACCATGATTGCGGCCTTTTAGGACTGTCGGGCATCAGCAACGACGTTCGAGAGCTTCTCGCAAGTCCTAGTCCGCAAGCAAAGCTCGCTTTGGATTATTTTGTTTACAGGATCGTCCTCTTTACCGGCATGCTCGCAGCCGCGATGAATGGCATCGACGGCTTGGTCTTTACCGCAGGCATCGGAGAGAATGCTCCGGCTATTCGGGAGGCCGTTGTAAAGCGCCTTTCCTGGCTCGGTTTAAACCTTGCTTCCGAAGCAAATGCAAAGGGCCAACTTAAAATCTCGGCCAAGCATTCGCCGGTTGCCTGCTACGTCATCCCAACCGACGAGGAGCTGATGATCGCAAATCACACGCTGTGTGTCCTGCGCGAACAGGCGTCGACTCCGGTAAGTCAAAGACGCGCTTGAAGCGGACTTTCTAATAGCGGGATTGTCTCGTGATCGACGCGCTCAATTATACGGCCGCCGATGAACTCAGGGACGGTACCGCCGTTACCATTCGCACCATCCGGAAGAATGACAGGGCTGGCCTGCTTACAGCTTTTGAGCACTTGGATCAGGAGTCTGTGTACACGCGCTTCTTCACCTATAAGCGCGAACTAACCGAGATGGATCTTCACGAGCTTACCGAGGTAAATCCGAAGCGTGTGGTCGCGCTCGTGGTCACGACGCGCATCTCAGGCGAGGAGAAGCTGATTGGTGGCGGGCGCTATTGTGCCGACGTGACGCTTAAGAGCGCGGAATTGGCTTTCATGACCGACGACGCTTACCGTGGCCGAGGAATTGCAAGCCTAGTCTTGCAGCACTTGGTCCGGATCGGTCGCGCGAATGGGGTCGCGATCTTCGAAGCAGACGTGCTCGCGCAAAACCAGGCAATGCTCGCTGTCTTTCGCAGAAGCGGACTGCCGATGAAGAAGCGAGCTGACGGCAGCATCATTCACCTAAATCTTTCGCTGGATCCAGATCAACTATCCTCTCCCATGTTGAGAAACTGAGCTAGGAGCCTACGTCTTGCTTCGCCAGTTCGATAAATAATTCCGCGTTTCTAATTTCGATTGAAAAGAGAGAGCCACGAGGTTCAACATGGCTTTTGAAATTTGCAGCGCACTCCTTTGAGTGGTTTTTGCGGCATGGCCGAGACGCTTGCTATTGGTACGGCCGTGGTGCCTGCGAAATTGTATGAGGGATGAGCAGGTGATCGCAGATGACATGCTGCATATCCTGCACGCGAGCATCTACTAGGGTCGAGGAGAAACGAGCATGATCGATCTCTCATCATTAGCGCTGCTCAAGGGAAAGAAAGCTTTGGTAACCGGCATAGCGAACGACCAGTCGATCGCGTGGGGGTGTGCTAAAGCGTTCCACGCGTTTGGCGCGGATGTCGCGATCACTTATCTGAATGACAAGACGCGGACATACGTGGAACCGCTGGCTAAGGAAATCGGTTCGCCGATTTTTATGCCGCTCGATCTTCAGCGGGATGGCGAACTGGAAGCGGTCTTTAATTCCATTGAGAAGAAATGGGGCAAGCTCGATCTTTGCCTCCATTCGATCGCGTTCGCACCCAAAGAGGATTTGCAGGGTCGCGTCGTCGATTGCTCAAAGGAGGGGTTCCTTCTGGCGATGGAGATTTCGTGCTGGTCTTTCATCCGGATGGCGAAACTTGCCGAGCCTTTAATGAAGTCCGGCGGGGCCTTGTTCACGATGACCTATTACGGCTCGCAGATGGTCGTTGAACATTACAACATCATGGGTCCAGTGAAGGCTGCTCTCGAATCCGCTACGCGCTATTTGGCCGCCGAACTGGGGCCGAAAGGGATCAGAGTGCATGCGATATCTCCTGGTCCCCTGAAGACTCGCGCCGCTTCGGGCATCACAGCGTTTGATAAGCTTCTTCAAAAAGCTCAATCAAAGGCACCCAGCCGGAGCTTGGTTTCGATTGACGATGTCGGAGTCGCGGTCGCCTTTCTCGGCATGAACGGAGCAAAGCTTATTACCGGAGAGACGCTCTATATCGACGGTGGTTACCACATCATCGACTAACTCAATTCATCATAATTTTATCGCGGTTTCTCAATGAGAATCTGGAATTCAAATTCCCGTTTCAGGTTTCACCTCGCCCATTTCTGTCAATCGGCCGGCTTACCCTTTCGATGAGCAACCCAATGATCAGGAGATTTACCAGGGCTATCACGCACCAAATCAGAAAAACCCAAGCGCCGCGAAGGTGACAAACATCGACAGAATTTATTTGCCAACACCAGACTCGTTCGACGAATAACGAAAGGGCGCGCGTAGCGCCTGCCCAAATAAACACCAGAATTGCCAGCATAAAAAGGCCCAGCAGGGCGCTGGATAATTGTTTCAATAGCATAAATTTGTCTCCATGATCGGGCGGCTTCGGAATTCCAGCCCGTGGACGGCAACGCTGCTCTTCAAATTTCTTCAAGAACGCCGCTTTCTAACGCTAACAAGTTTAGCGGATATCAAATGTAATATGCGATGAAGTCTGGAAACTTTACAATCGGCTACGAATTATTTCGGTTGCCTCTGCCTCTGCCTCTGCCTCTGCCTCTGCCACTGCCTTCGCCAAGGCCGACCCATCGCTCCGGCAACGCCAGATCTTGGGCAATCGCGTGTGTTAGCGTGGCTGCTTCTGGGGCGTGGCGAAGACAACCGATCTTTACTTTGTTCCTATGCTACCTGCGGAAAAGGAAGGCCATAGATTCCCGGCAACGTTTTTTTCAAAAGGTACGTTAGATCTACGAGAATTGTGCTGCATCGCTACTGATGTCGGCCTAATCTTGAGGGAAATCAAATCCGCTGGATGAAACGAGGCGATTAGCAGGAGCAGCGAGATGGTGAAGAAAATACTATGCGCGGTAGACGACAGCGAGCACTCCAAGATTGCAGTCGCCGTGGCGGGAGAAATAGCGAAGGCTACAGGTGCGGAACTCACCCTTCTTGCCGTAAATGCCCCGACGGGTAAACCAGCCAGCTATGCGTGGGAGGACTCGGATTTGAAGCGCCTACTGGATAGCGCCGCGGCTATCGCTAAGAAGGCCGGAGTATCGGATCCCAAGACGGCGAGCGGGAAACACCGTGATGTGGCCCGAGCCATCGTCGTATATGCCGAAGACAACGATATCGACCATATAGTGGTCGGAACAGGTGGCAAAGGCGGAGTGACGCGGCTGGTGCTAGGTTCGGTTTCACAAGACGTTATCAACCGTGCACATTGCCCCGTGACCGTCGCAAGATAGCTACGCAAGAGGACGCAGTTTGGCTCTGGTCCCGAGGCCAATGCCTCTATTATAGCGTCAGCTCTATCAGCCGACGGCAATCAGCTCGCAGCCGCCGTTCATTGAGGTTAGTAACGCAAGGCAACAGCCCCTGCGAGGGGAAGATTCCATGTACCAGGGCGAAAGTGCACTTGGCGCCAAGCCGAGCTGCAAAGCGCGCGATGCAATGTTTACATCGGATGCAGCCTTCGGAAGCAAGGCCGCGACGTTCATACCAGCAGTCGCTTGCACCATTAGGGAAGCCGGCGCCATCTCCTGCAAACAACTTATCAGAGCGTTCCGCCTAACCGTGTTAAGTCGCTTCATGCGACGCAAATGGCGAAGATCGTGTCCGTCGCGCAGGAACCTGCGCTGCAGCGCGTTGCGTTGCGTTGCGTGGCTGGCGCGGGCGCAGGCGCCAAACAAATGGCGATGTCGCCGAAGCTCCGAGCCAATTTTCTGCATGTGGTTATTGCCGCGCGGTCGAGACCAAATCTTTTCAAGGATGTCACGACACTTGGATTTCGATCCTTGGTCACATCTCTAAAGGAGTTCGACGATGGTACAGGTTATCTCGGGTATTAAAATTCCCGATAGCGAGCTTGCGCGTGAAGCCGCCGAGCTTGTGCGGCAATATGAGAATGAGATGTTATTCAATCATTCCGTTCGGGTTTATTTGTTCGGCGCTATAAAGGGAATTCGCCAGAATCTCAAATTCGATCCTGAATTGCTTTACGTAGCATCTCTGTTTCACGACATGGGACTAGTCGACGCTTACCATACGGATTCGAAGCGATTCGAGGTGGATGGCGCTGACGCTGCACGCGAATTCCTCAGAAGTCACCGTGTTTCCGAAGCTAATGCCGATTTAGTCTGGGAGGCGATCGCCCTTCATACTACGCCCGGTATTCCACAGTACATGCGCCCAGAAATTAATCTCACTAACGCGGGCGTTCTAGTCGACGTTGTTGGCATAGGATACGATGAATACTCATCAGAGCAACGCGATTTGGTCGTAAGCGCCTTTCCTCGCGGCAATTTCAAGAACGAGTTCATTGAGATCCAAACTAAATCGGCCTTGAAAAAACCCGAGACAACTTTCGGCACGGTGAACGCTGAGTACGTTGAAGCTTTCGATCCCAATTTCCGCAGACCTAACGTCTGCAGTCGTATCCATGCGACGCCTTGGCAAAGCTGACGCACGGTAACCGCGCGTCGCTGAAGTACCCGTCGGGGTGCAGCTTCGCCGAACGAACCAGCAAATCAAAGGAGACTTCGTGATGAAATATTCTCTTGCGATAGTTACCAGCGCGGTCCTTGCAGTCGCCGCTGCTTCGGTCAGTCTGCCGATTGCAGCCAACGAGACCGGCGACGAGACTGTGCGGCCTGTGATTTCGGTGAAATTGCCGAACGTTCCCGGCAAAAGCCTTTCGGCCGCGCTCGTCACATATCCGCCAGGCGGTAAATCGGGGAAACATCACCACGCCGGCAGTGTGTTCGCGTTCGTTGTATCTGGAGCGATCCGGTCAGAAAACTCGGCGACGGGACCTGTCAAAGTCTACAAAGCCGGCGAAGCATTCTTCGAGCCTCCGAGCAGCGAGCATCT
>Ga0134128_10006035_pt1 | contig 14672 bp, 14 predicted proteins | sample KB31754_FD_96462 | JGI IMG/M metagenome (GOLD analysis project Ga0134128, IMG submission 96462) | Terrestrial soil microbial communities with excess Nitrogen fertilizer from Kellogg Biological Station, Michigan, USA - KB3-175-4 | ecosystem: Environmental > Terrestrial > Soil > Unclassified ... | reverse complement strand
GCGCTGTACGTGCCCGGCGTGCTGCTGGGCGTGCGCACCGTGGGCACACGCCCCGGCCTGACCGTGGGCCTGGACGGCTACCTTGACCTTGAAGGCTGAACCCATGCCAAAGCTGCGCATCTCCAAGACCAAAATCTGGGTCACCCTGATCTGCCTGCTGCTGGTTTTCTACCTCGTGGTCATGGTTCAGCGTTCCTTCACCCTGATGTTTGTTTCGCCCGAGTGGCAGGCCAAGCTGATGGGCGCCGCCTACTTCCTCATCCCGTTCGTGGCCGCCTGGGCGCTCATCAGCGAGGTGCTGTTCGGTGCCCGCACCGAGAAGCTGGCTCGGATCCTGGAGTCCGAGGGCGGGCTGCCCGAAGACAATCTGCCCCGCACGCCGGGCGGGCGGATCGTCCGGGCCGCCGCAGATGCCGAATTTGAAAAGTACAAGGACGAAGCCGAAATGGCGCCGGGGGACTGGCGCTCCTGGTTCCGGCTCTCCTGCGCCTATGACGCCTCCGGGGACCGCAAGAGGGCCCGCAAGGCCATGCGCGACGCCGTCGCCATGTACCGTGCGGGCTGACACCCCAAATCTGTGTCTCACTAATTGCATCCAGAAACCGTTTTCTGGCCGAAAATACTGCAACAACTGGAACACAGATTCCAGGGACGGGGACCCCATGGCGAGCAGCACCTTCAACCCGCGCGACGGCGTCGAACTTTCCTACGATGAAACCGGGGAGGGCGAACCCATCTTGCTGGTCCACGGCAGCGCCCTCAGCCGGGCCATCTGGAGGGGTTTCGGGTACACCCGTGCGTTGAGCCAGCGCCACCGCGTCATCACGATGGACCTGCGCGGACACGGGCGCAGCGGCAAACCGTACACGCAGGGCTCCTACGCCATGGACGTGCTGGTGGCTGACGCGCTGGCCGTCCTCGACGCCGCCGGCGCGCCCCGGGCACACTTTGGCGGCTACTCCGTGGGCGCCCGCGTCGGATTCTCGCTCGCCGTGGCCGCCCCTCAGCGGCTGCTGTCGCTGACCACCCTGGGCGGCACGTTCCGGATCCAGCCCGGCAGCGTGGGCCAGCTGTTCTTCCCCGAGTACGACGACGCCCTCGGCTCGGGCGGGATGCCCGGCTTTGTGGCCGGCTGGGAAGGGCGGATGGGCCGCCCCCTGGACCCCCAGACCAGGGCAGCCTTCCTGGCCAACGACGCCGCCGCCCTGCGGGCCTATTTCCGCCAGACCGAGGCCGAACCGGCCATTGCGGAGGATCATGTTGCCGCGATCAGGGTGCCGGCGCTGCTGCTCGCAGGGACGCGGGACACGGCCAGGCTGGAGGATTCCCGCCGCGCCGCGGAACTCATGCCGGATGCCCGCGTGGTGGAACTGCCGGGCCGCGACCACGGCACCACGCTGTTCCCCGCCCAGCCCGTCCTCGACGAATGGCTGCCTTTCCTGGGGTGTTAGTCGGCGGTGTCCTGCGGGGCTGGCCGGGGGAGGCTGCCGGACTGGACTTCGCGGGCCTCGAACTCGCCGTACGCCGCCAGCACGGCGGGGACCAGCGCCCCTGCGGCCCTGCGGTAGCCCAGGCTGGAGGGGTGGAAGCCGTCAATGGCAAACATGTCGTGGGGCTCCACCAAAAAGATTTGCCGCACCGCCCTGCCCAGCAGGACAGGGTGGGCGCCGGCCGCCTTGGCGGCCTTGAACTGCGCCCCGGCCAGCCGCCGGGACAGCTGGCCGCCCACCTCGCGCAGCGGCGACGGAAGCGAGGGCAGGGTGTCAAAGTCGGGGCAGGTGCCCACCACCACCTCGCCGCCCAGGGCACGCAGCCGGGCCACGACGTCCTTCAGCCCCTTGATGGAATCGGCCAGGGGGACGTGGTTGGTCAGGTCGTTGCCGCCCACAATGATCACCGTGATGTCCGGGCTGAAAGTGCCGGCCAGCGTGTCCAGCTGACTGTCCAGGGTTGCAGTCTGGGCGCCGACCGTTGCAATCGTGCGCAGTTCCACCGCCCGGTGTGCATGGTCTGACAGCGCCACGGCCAGGTTGGCACCCAGGGTTGCGGCCGCCGTCGTCGCCCCCAGGCTGGACGCCACCGAGTCCCCGGCCATCACCAGGCGCACTGGCCGGCCCCAATCGCTGCGATACACGCCGTCGGCGTCCGGGCCGCGGTCCCCGAGCCGGTGGCCAACAGCTTCCTGGGCCATGCGGCCCTCCGTGCGGAACACCACGGCCAGCGCACCCACGGTTTCCGCCACGCTGGCGGCCACAATGGCACCGGCCAGGGACGCCTTGCGAAGCTGCGGCAGGTCCATGCTGGAAGTATAGGCGCAGGCCAGTGCGCGGGGTGTCCGGAGTGCGGCACGCGTTGAACGAAATGGTACCGGAGCAGGTAACGTTTTATGCATGCCTGCCATTGATACAGCCCTGCGCCCCTTCGGAACCCTCATGCCCGCCATGGTCACCCCCTTCACCGCAGACGGGGCAGTGGACTACAAGCAGGCAGCGGCGCTGGCCAACAAGCTGGTCGACGACGGCTGCGACGGCATCCTGGTGACCGGCACCACGGGCGAAACCTCCACCCTGACGGACGAAGAGAACCTGGGCATGTTCCAGGCAGTCCTTGAGGCTGTCGGGGGGCGTGCCCGGGTCATTGCCGGCACCGGCACCAACGACACCCGGCATTCCATCAGCCTGTCACAGCGGGCGGCGGCCCTGGGCGTCCACGGCCTGCTGATCGTCACCCCGTACTACAACAAGCCCAGCCAGGCCGGCATCCAGGCCCACTTCGAGGCCATCGCCGACTCCACCGACTTGCCCGTCATGCTCTACGACATCCCTGGCCGCGCCGGTGTTCCCATCGCCACCGAAACCATCATCAAGCTGGCCGGGCACCCGCGCATCACGGCCCTCAAGGACGCCAAGGCCGACTTCACCGCCACTTCCCGCGTGCTGGCCAACACGGACCTTGACGTGTATTCGGGCGACGACGGCCTGACCCTGCCGCTGATGGCCGCCGGCGCCGTCGGGCTGGTGTCCGTCAGCGCCCACGTGGCCCCGCAGCAGTTCCGCGCGCTCATTGACGCCGCTGCTGCCGGGGACTTCGTCACGGCCCGGAAGATCCACTTTGCGCTGGACCCGGTGATCCGCGCCACCATGGGCCACGTGCAGGGCGCGGTGGCCGTGAAGCAAATTCTTAAGTGGCAGGGAATCCTGTCCAACTCGGTGGTCCGGCTTCCCCTCGTGGAACCGGGCGAGGCCGAGATCGCCATGATCAAGGCTGACCTTGCGGAAGCTGGAATGGATTTGTAAACATGACCCAAATGACTGAGCCCGGACTGCGCACCCCGCCGGCCCTGGCCGACGGAACGCTGCGCATTGTTCCCCTGGGCGGCATTGGTGAGATTGGCCGCAACATGACGGTCTTTGAGATCGGCGGCAAGCTGCTCATAGTGGACTGCGGCGTCCTGTTCCCGGAAGAGGACCAGCCCGGCGTGGACGTGATCCTGCCCGATTTCTCCTACATCCAGGACCGCCTCGAGGACGTGGTTGGCGTGGTCCTCACTCACGGCCACGAGGACCACATTGGTGCCGTTCCGTACCTGCTGCGCCTGCGCGATGACATCCCCCTTATTGGTTCGCAGCTGACGCTGGCCTTCGTCGAGGCCAAACTTGCCGAACACCGCATCAAGCCGTGGACGCTGACGGTGAAGGAGGGCCAGGTGGAGCAGCTGGGCCCGTTCCAGTGCGAATTCGTGGCCGTCAACCACTCCATCCCGGACGCCCTGGCGGTGTTCATCCGCACCGCGGGCGGCACCGTGCTGCACACGGGCGACTTCAAGATGGACCAGCTGCCCCTGGACGGGCGCCGCACGGACCTGCGCCACTTTGCCCGCCTGGGCGAGGAAGGCGTGGACCTGTTCCTGGTGGACTCCACCAACGCCGACGTCCCGGGCTTCACCACCAGCGAGGCGGAGATTGGGCCCACGCTGGAGGCGCTGTTTGGCAAGGCCGACAAGCGCATCATCGTGGCCAGCTTTTCTTCCCACGTGCACCGCGTCCAGCAGGTCCTCAATGCCGCCGTGCTGCATGGCCGCAAGGTGGCGTTTGTGGGCCGTTCCATGGTCCGCAACATGGCCATCGCCGCCAAGCTGGGCTACCTGAACGTTCCCGCCGGCGTGCTGGTGGAGCTGAAAAACGTGGACAGCCTGCCGGACAACAAGGTGGTCCTCATGTCCACCGGGTCCCAGGGCGAACCCATGGCTGCGCTGTCGCGGATGGCCAACGGCGACCACAAGATTTCCGTGGGCGTTGGCGACACCGTCATCCTGGCCTCCTCGCTGATCCCCGGCAATGAGAATGCCGTCTACCGGATCATCAACGGCCTGCTCAAGCTCGGCGCCGACGTGATCCACAAGGGAACGGCCAAGGTCCACGTGTCAGGCCATGCCGCCGCGGGGGAGCTGCTGTACTGCTACAACATCCTCCAGCCCAAAAACGTGATGCCGGTGCACGGGGAAACCCGCCACCTGATCGCCAATGGCAAGATCGCACAGCAGTCCGGCGTGCCGGCGTCGAACGTGCTGTTGACCAGCGACGGCGCAGTCATTGACCTGGCCGGCGGCACGGCGCGCATCGTGGGCCAGGTTGAGTGCGGCTTTGTCTACGTGGACGGCCACAGCGTCGGTGAAATCACCGACGAGGACCTGAAGGACCGCCGCATCCTGGGCGACGAGGGCTTCATCTCCATCATCACTGTGGTGAACCGGTCCACCGGGAAGATTGTCTCCGGGCCGGACATCCATGCCCGCGGCGTGGCCGAGGACGACTCCGTCTTTGACGACATCAAGCCCAAGATCGCCGCGGCCCTGGAAGAAGCGGTCACGGCCAGCACCGACCACACCACACACCAGCTCCAGCAGGTGGTGCGGCGGGTCATCGGCACCTGGGTCAACAGGAAGCTGCGCCGGCGCCCCATGATCATCCCGGTGGTTCTGGAGGCCTGAGCCACCGAACCCCTGCGCGAGCGGGCACTTAACGTGGATGTTCCCCGAAAACATCCACGTTAAGTGCCCGCTCGGCGTTCCGGCGACGGGCCGGAAGCAGGCAAATTCGCTGGAATTCAGTCCGCTGAGGGTACCTTTAGAAGCATGGCGACTCGTTCTTCCCCCGCTCGCGCGTCCGCCGGCAAGCAAGGCGGCGCTTCCGCGCGCCCTGCGAAGACCGCGAAAATGCCGAGCACCCGCAGCAGGCAACCCGCACCCGAACCCGAACAGCAGCTGATCTGGCCGCTTCGCCTGGTCATTGGCACGTGGCAGGGCCTGGGACACCTCATTGGCGGCGCCGTCCGCCGCATGGGCACTGACGTGAGCGCTCTGCCGGCCGAGGAACGGCGCGACGGCAGCGGGCTGTTTTTCATCCTGCTGGCGGCGTTCATCGCGACCTTTGAATGGTGGGGCCTTGCGGGCGGTTTCGCGGACGCCGTCCACGGCGTCTTTCAGGGCACCTTTGGCTGGTTTGCCGCCATGCTCCCGCCCATGCTCTTGATTTTCTCCATCCTCGTGTTCCGCCAGCCGGCGAACATCCGCAGCAACAACCGCGTCGCCATCGGCTTTTCCGTCATGATCATCTCCGGCTGTGCCCTGGCCCATGTGGCCGGCGGACAGCCAAGCGCGGCCGCGGGCTTTGCCTCCGTCAGCGCCGCCGGCGGCATGGTCGGCATGATCGCCGGCGGCCTGGTCGCGGCAGCCAGCCCCCTACTGGCCATTGCCCTGTATTCCGTCCTGGCGTTCTTCAGCATCCTGGTCCTCACTGCCACCCCGGTGCGCCACATTCCCTCACGCCTGCGCGGCCTGTACGAGCAACTGGTCGGAGCTGCCCCCCAGCGCGAACCGGATCCCAACGGGCACGACCAAAGCTACCTCTACGACCGTGACGCGCTCCCCGCCCCCGCGAAGCGGCAGCGCGGCCTGCGCGGGCGCAAGAAGGCTGCCGCGGACGCCGCCGCCCTTGACTACGAGGGCGAGGGCGCCTTCGAGACCGCGCTGGTGGACGCGGACGACGACGCAGCCCGCCCGGCGCCGTCGGCCGCGCCTTCCCTGCCGCCCGGGGTCCGCCGCCCCACCCGCGACGAGCTGGCCGCGCACAGGATCAAGGCCAGCCAGGGGCTGCCCACGAGCTCGCCGCAGCCCCATTTTCCGGGTTCCGCCGAGAATGTGGACACCGAGGCCATCACCATTGTGGGGGCGGGATCACCCGCGGCTGCGGCTGCCTACGACCCGGCCACCCGGGCCATCCCGAAGCCGCCGGCCAGCCTCCCCACCCCCATCCCCGCCCGCTCGGAACAGCTCCAGCTCTCCGGCGACGTCACCTACACCCTGCCGGAATCGGACTTCCTGCCCTCCGGGCCGCCCGCCAAGGAAGCCACGGAGGCCAATGACTCCGTTGTGGCTGCGCTGACGGACACGCTGAACCAGTTCAACGTCGATGCAGCCGTCACCGGCTTCAGCCGCGGGCCCACCGTCACCCGCTATGAGATCGAGCTGGCACCGGGCACCAAGGTGGAGCGTGTCACGGCACTGAGCAAGAACATCTCCTACGCCGTGGCGTCCTCCGATGTGCGCATCCTCAGCCCCATCCCCGGCAAGAGCGCCATCGGCATTGAAATTCCCAACGCCGACAAGGAAATCGTGGTTTTGGGCGATGTGCTGCGCTCAGCCAACGCCCGGCGCACCGACCACCCCATGGTCATGGGCGTGGGCAAGGACGTGGAGGGCGGCTTCGTGGTCGCCAACCTGGCCAAGATGCCGCACCTGCTCGTGGCCGGTGCCACCGGTGCGGGCAAGTCGTCCTTTGTGAACTCCATGATCGTCTCCATCCTGATGCGTTCCACGCCCGACGAGGTGCGCATGGTCATGGTGGACCCCAAGCGCGTTGAACTGACGGCCTATGAAGGCGTGCCGCACCTGATCACCCCCATCATCACCAACCCGAAGAAGGCTGCCGAGGCACTGCAGTGGGTGGTCCGGGAAATGGACCAGCGCTACGACGACCTCGCGAACTACGGCTTCAAGCACATCGATGAGTTCAACAAGGCGGTCAAGGCAGGCAAGGTCCACCCGCCCGTGGACTCCAAGCGCGTGATCCGGCCCTACCCCTACCTGTTGGTGATCGTGGACGAGCTCGCGGACCTGATGATGGTTGCCCCCCGCGACGTGGAAGATTCCATCGTCCGCATCACCCAGCTGGCCCGCGCCGCCGGCATCCACCTGGTCCTGGCCACCCAGCGCCCCTCGGTGGACGTGGTCACGGGCCTGATCAAGGCCAACGTGCCCTCGCGCATGGCGTTCGCCACCTCCTCCGTGACCGACTCCCGCGTGGTCCTGGACCAGCCGGGCGCCGAGAAGCTGCTGGGCCAGGGTGACGCACTCTTCCTGCCCATGGGCAAGTCCAAGCCGATCCGCGTGCAGGGCGCCTGGGTCACCGAGGCGGAAATCAAGCGCGTGGTGGAGCACGTCAAGGGCCAGCTGAAGGTGCACTACCGCGACGACGTGGCGGTGGAGGCGCCCAAGAAGCAGATCGAGGACGACATTGGCGACGACCTGGACCTGCTGCTGCAGGCCACCGAACTGGTGGTCACCACGCAGTTCGGCTCCACCTCCATGCTCCAGCGCAAGCTGCGCGTCGGCTTCGCCAAGGCAGGCCGGCTCATGGACCTGCTGGAATCCCGGGGCGTGGTGGGCCCGTCCGAAGGCTCCAAGGCCCGCGACGTCCTCGTCAAGCCGGACGACCTGGCCGCCACCCTGACCGCGATTCGCAGTGGCGGCTCCGGGGAGGGCCAAGGGGACGCACAGCCCGGGGGCGCCGGCGTCGAACCTGGCACAGGTCCCCAGCCGCCCTCGGATCCCATGGCAGCCGCCCTCGCCGAGAACGCCAACGCCAACCACGGCTGGGGCACCGACCTGGTGGCCGAGGACCTGGCCAACCGCACGGAAGCCGTGGAGTATTACGACGGCGACGACGAAGACGGCGGGGAGGACGCCTGGTCCCTGACCGGGCGCTGACCGGCGTTATCCCGCTGGAGGCCGAATGACGATAGCCTTGAAGCGTGACTGAAGCCGCCGCACCAACTCCGTCCCAGCCGGTTCCCTCCAACTGGAACCTGCCCAACGCCCTGACCATGCTGCGCATCGTCCTGGTGCCGTTCTTCATCTGGTTCTTCCTGGCCGACGGCGGCGCCTACAGCTGGTGGCGCTGGGCGGCGGTGCTCCTGTTCCTCGTGGCGATCTACACTGACAAGCTCGACGGCGACATTGCCCGGTCCCGCGGCCTTATCACCAGCTTTGGCAAGATTGCCGACCCCATCGCGGACAAGCTGCTGATTGGCTCCGCGCTCATCATGCTCTCCGCCGTGGCGGAGCTGTGGTGGTGGATAACGATCGTGATGCTGGTGCGTGAATTTGGCATCACCCTGCTGCGCTTTGTGGTGATTCGCTACGGCGTCATGGCCGCCTCCAAAGGCGGAAAGCTGAAGACAGTCCTGCAAACCATTGCCATCTTCCTCTACCTCCTGCCGGTGACACCCGCCGTGCCGTGGCTGTCCGTGGTGGCCCTGGTGATCATGCTGGCCGCCCTGGCCGTCACCTTGGTTACGGGCGTGGACTATGTGGTCAAGGCCGTCCAGTTGCGAAACAGCGGCCGAAGCAGCCGGACCAACGGGGCAGGATAAGGCTGCAATGTCACTGACCCGGGATGAGCTGGCGGAGCTGGTGGCGGCCGCAACGGCTGCCGGGCTGACCGTTGCCACGGCGGAATCACTGACCGGCGGCATGCTCGCCGCGACGATCGTTGACATTCCGGGTGCCTCCGGGATGCTCCAGGGCGGCGTCATCGCCTACCAAAATGAGGTCAAGGTCCGTGCCTTGGGAGTTCCGGCCGGGCTCCTGGCCGAAAACGGGGCCGTTGACCCTGGCGTGGCGCAGGCCATGGCGCTCGGGGCATGCAGAGTTACCGGGGCCAGGGTGGGGTTGTCCACAACCGGCGTGGCGGGACCCGAGCCGCACCAGGGCAAGGACGTGGGGCACGTGTACATTGGTATTTCGGTGGACGGGCGTGCCAGCGCGCACGAATTTCACTTTTCCGGCGGGCGTGCGGCCATCAGGTCCCAGGCCACTGGCGAAGCGCTGTTGCTGCTCCGCGAACTGGTCCGCGGGCATGTCAAGGGCACCGGGGAACAAAAGTTGTAACCAGATAGTTAGTCATAGTGAACGCACTGGGCAGGGTTCCCCTTTAGTATGGGAACACCAAGTGGGCGTAGCCTTTTTGGAACAGCCAAAAAGGTGTACCAACGAACAAGGAGCAAGGCGATACCGATGGTGAAACAACCCGTATCCGTAAACGGCGTGGTGCGCTGGCGGGATGTGGGTTTGGCAGAGGCGACAAAGCATCCGGCAAAGGAGCGCAAAATGGTGGTACTACGCCATGAAATTGGAGACGTTCTGCGGGATGTCCGTCAGCGTCAAGGCCGCACACTCCGTGAAGTCTCACACAATGCACGCGTCTCACTCGGTTACCTGAGTGAAGTGGAGCGAGGTCAGAAGGAAGCTTCCTCCGAGCTGCTTGCCTCGATCTGCTCCGCACTCGACGTGCCGCTCTCACTCATGCTTCGAGAAGTGAGTGATCGTTTGGCCATTGCCGAAGGCGTGGCTGTCCCGGACACTGTTCCCCAGGAATTTGCGGCGCGTTATGGCCGTGACCTGAACCAGGAACTCTCCGACGAACTCAACAAGGGCCTGATCTCCACCGCCTACTAGGCCTTTCGTTGACCACATCCGCCGGAACTGTTGGCACCGTACCGGCCCAATTTCATCAAAGGCTGGCCCCGCATTCAATGCGGGGCCAGCTTATTTGTTGTGCCTGCCGGGAGTGCCTGCCGAACTAGCGGACGGGATTAGCTGCGGGATCCGTGGCTGTTTGGTGAGTCGTCGTCCGGGGCCGCCTCGTCAAGGGTGCCGCCGTCGAGCCCGGCCGCGTTGAGCTTGCCGAGCAGTGCAGCCAGCGTGGCCAGTTCCCCGGTGTCCCAGTGGGCCAGCATCCGGTGGAAGGCCGCCTGCCGGCCCGCGTTGACGGCCTGCATCTTGGCCAGGCCCTCCGGGGTCAGGTTGATCAGCTGCGCCCGTCCGTCCAGGGGGTCGTGGACCTTTTGGACCAGCCCCAGCCCTTCCAGGAAGCTGATCTGGCGGCTCACCGACGGCTTCCCAACCCCAATGCTGCGGGCCAGTTCAGTGAGGCGCATTCCGCCCTGGTGCACCAGCACGGAGAGCAGTCCGTAGGCGGACGGCTCCAGGTCCGGGTGCACGCTGCGTGCCAAGGTGTGGCCCATGGCCCGCCCGCGGCGCCACAGCAGGCTCAATTCAATCTCCAGCGATTCAATGGCGGCTGTGGCCAGGGCGGAGTCCGCAGTGGTCGGGGGTGTTCCGGTGTGGCTCATGGCTCCAGTCTATGGCTGATGGGGCAGGCCGCGGCGTGCGACAATTAAGGGGTGCGAGTAAGCGAATTTTGGCGATTGATGGACGACGAATTCACCCCCGGCTATTCCCGTGTGCTGGCCAGGGAGCTGGTCCTGGCCGGCGTGGGCGGCAACACCGCCGAAGAAGCCCTGCGCGCCGGCTTTGACCCGCGCGAGGTGTGGCTTGAAGTGTGTGAGGTCCAGGACGTCCCCGCCTCCCGCCGCCTGGGCCGCGACATCCCCGTAAAGAAGTAACCGCGTCCGCGACACGCCAGCAAAGGTATCGAATACCTGTTCTAACAGGGCTAGAATTAAGCATGCGCGGCTTGGGGCTGGACGCCCGCGTGAACGGACACTCTGGAAGGACGTCGAAAGTTTTCCACAATTTTCGGGCTTTGGCGCCACCGGCACAGACAATGTCGGAGCCTTGAACTAGCGTCTTAAGCATGGAGGAAGATCCTTCGGGCCGCTTCATCCTGAATCCACAGCACAAACCACAGACCGCAACAGACCACATCAATTCGCAGCACTCGCCGTGCTGTTGGACTGGCCGGCAATACGGCACATAGGAAAGACCGAGGTGAATCATGGCCGCTCCCGCAGACCGTGAAAAGGCGCTGGCCGCAGCATTGGCCCAGATTGACAAACAATTTGGCAAGGGCTCGGTGATGCGCCTGGGTGACGATGTCCGTGCACCCATTGAAGTAATCCCCACCGGCTCCATCGCCCTGGACGTGGCCCTGGGCATTGGCGGCCTGCCGCGCGGGCGCGTGGTGGAGATCTATGGACCGGAATCTTCCGGTAAGACCACACTTGCCCTCCACGCCGTTGCGAGTGCACAGAAGCTCGGCGGCATAGCCGCATTCATTGATGCCGAACACGCGCTGGACCCTGACTATGCAGGGAAGCTTGGTGTCGACGTCGACGCACTCCTGGTCTCCCAGCCGGACACGGGTGAGCAGGCGCTGGAGATCATGGACATGTTGATCGGATCGGGCTCCCTGGATGTCATTGTCATTGACTCCGTGGCCGCCTTGGTGCCGCGTGCGGAAATTGAAGGCGACATGGGTGACAGCCATGTCGGTTTGCAGGCCCGCTTGATGAGCCAGGCGCTGCGCAAGATCACGGGGCGGCTGAGCCAGACCAAGACCACCGCCATCTTCATCAACCAGCTGCGTGAAAAGATCGGCGTGTTCTTCGGCAGCCCGGAAACCACCACGGGTGGCAAGGCGCTGAAGTTCTATGCGTCCATCCGCATCGACGTGCGCCGCATCCAAACCCTGAAGGAAGGCGCCGACGCCGTCGGAAACCGCACCAAGGCCAAAGTCGTGAAAAACAAGATGGCCCCACCGTTCAAGATTGCCGAGTTCGACATCATCTATGGCGTCGGAATTTCGCGCGAAGGCGGCATCATCGACATGGGCGTGGAACACGGCATCATCAAGAAGTCCGGATCCTGGTACACGTACGACGGCGACCAGCTGGGCCAGGGCATGGAAAACTCCCGCCGCTTCCTCAAGGACAACCCCGAACTTGCCGACGAGCTGGAGCGCCTGATCAAGGCCAAGCTCGGCGTGGGCGTCCTGCCCGAAGGCGAACAGGAGCAGGCGCCCAAGCTCAAGGCCGTCGACGGGTTCTAAGCCGCCGCCATGACTGCGAAGAGACCTGCTCCGGAACTGGACCCCGACGCCAATCCGGCGTCGGTGGCCCGGGCCATCATTCTCCGGCAACTGACCAACTCGCCCAAGAGCCGGCAGCAGCTGACCCAAAAGCTGGCCGAACGCAACGTCCCCGATGATGTGGCGGAGGCCGTTCTGGACCGCTTCGAGGACGTCAAGCTCATTGACGACGCCGAGTTTGCCCAGCTCTGGGTGCGCAGCCGGGCACAGAATCGATCCCTGGCCCGGGGGGCGCTCAAGCGTGAACTTGCAGAGAAGGGGATAGCCCCCGATTTGGCCGAAGCGGCGCTGGCCCAGGTCACCGATGAGGACGAAGCAGCAGGTGCCGAATCCCTGGTACGGCGGAAGCTGCGGGGGTCAATCAATCTCGGCGACCGTGCCGAACGCGACAAATACACGCGGCGGTGGGTGGCGATGCTTGCCCGCAAGGGGTACAACCCGTCGGCGGCATTTGCCGTCGTGGCGCGGGTCATTGAGGAAACTCTTGAGGGCGAAACCCCGCACTATGGGCCTCCGGGCGATTATGCTAACGACATATGAGTAGCTTTTCCCGCCGATTCCTGCGCACCCTGGCCGCGACAACCGTCGCCGGGGTGCTCGCTGTGTCCGGCGTTGCGGCAAACCCCGTGGTGGCTGACGACGGCCCGCCCACCGGCTTTCCCACGTGGGCTGACGTGCAGGCGGCCAAGGGCAACGTTGCTGCAACGCAGGCCGAGGCCACCAAGATTTCGGGACTGTTGGACAACTTGCAATCCCAGGCCGGTGTCCTGGGCCTGGCAGCGGTCAAGGCCGGGGCCGATGCCGCCGTGGCCAGGCAAAACCTGGACAGGGTGACCCAGCAGGTCCAGGTGCTCGACGCGGAATCGCAGAAAGCGGCCGCAACGGGTGCCAAGTACCGCCAGGAGGCGGTGGCTGTGGCGGTCCAAAGCTACAAGACCGGCGGCACCTCGCTCGGCCTGATTGCCACCCTTTCGTCACTAAGCTCGCAAGGCTCATTGGAAGGGCTCGACACGCTGCACCGGGTCGGTGAAGAGGCGGCTGCCAAACAGACACTTGCCCAGAATTCCGCCCAAGTGGCCACCTCTCTCTCCGACAGCAAGAAGGCGGCGGAGGCTGAACGCGCCAGGCTGGCAGGGCTGGCCAAGACCGCCCTGGATGCGGCCGTTGCCGCGCAGGCGGCAGTGGAAGCGCAGGTGGCGTCCACAAAGACTCAAAGCCAAACTTTGGTGGCACAGCTGGCGTCCCTGAAAAACACCACGGCCGCAGTTGAACAAAAGTACCGGGCGGGCCAGGAGGCCCTTGCGGCCTACAACGCGGCCCAGGAGGCCAAGCGCAAGGCCGCAGCCGAACAGGCTGCCAGGGAACAGGCCGCACGGGACCAAGCCGCCCGGGACCAGGCCGCAGCCAACCAAGCTGCAGCCAACCAGGCCGCGGCCAACCAGCCCGCCCCCGATCCAGGCAACGGCTGGATTCCCCCGGAAGTCCTGCTGCCCAACATTCCCGGCGGTGCTGTCAATGATCCCGGCGGGGCGCAGGCCTACGCGTCCTCGCAATTGGCGTCCTTCGGCTGGGGCCAGGGACAGTTCCAGTACCTGCTCCTGCTCTGGAACCAGGAATCAAGCTGGTTGACCAACGCCACCAATCCCTCCAGCGGCGCCTACGGGATTGCCCAGTCGCTGCCGCCGGACAAATACTCCTCCGCCGGAAGCGACTGGCTGACCAACTACCGGACCCAGATCAACTGGGGCCTGGGCTACATACGCGCCACCTACGGTTCCCCGCAGGGGGCCTGGGCCCACGAAGTCGCGTTCAACTGGTACTGAGCCGCGGTTTAGCGTCAATCCGCCGCAGGTCTTAAGCTTGGTGGGTGAGCCTGACCCTAAACGGCGTTGACCCTTCCGCCATTGCAACCCCCGCGCGCCCCCGCACCTACCAGGTGCGCACGTACGGCTGCCAAATGAACGTCCACGATTCCGAGCGCATGGCCGGCCTGCTCGAAGCTGCCGGGATGGTTGCCTTCGACGACGGCGGCGCCACGGCAGAGCTGGACCCACACGGCCAGCCTGTGGGCCCCTGCGCCGACGTGGTCGTCTTCAACACCTGCGCCGTGCGCGAAAACGCCGACAACAAGCTCTACGGCAACCTCGGCATGCTTGCGCACGTCAAGGAGTCCAATCCCGGCATGCAGATCGCCGTGGGCGGCTGCCTGGCCCAGAAGGACCGCGACACGATCCAAAAGCGCGCCCCGTGGGTCGACGTCGTCTTTGGCACGCACAATGTCGGGGCCCTGCCCGTCCTGCTGGAACGCGCCCGCCACAACGCCGACGCCCAAATGGAAATCCTCGAATCCCTCGACGTCTTCCCCTCCACGCTGCCCACCAAGCGCGATTCGGTCTACTCGGGGTGGGTCTCCATCTCCGTGGGCTGCAACAACACCTGCACGTTCTGCATCGTGCCCTCCCTGCGCGGCAAGGAACGCGACCGCCGCCCCGGCGAGATCCT
>Ga0134128_10006033_pt1 | contig 14676 bp, 10 predicted proteins | sample KB31754_FD_96462 | JGI IMG/M metagenome (GOLD analysis project Ga0134128, IMG submission 96462) | Terrestrial soil microbial communities with excess Nitrogen fertilizer from Kellogg Biological Station, Michigan, USA - KB3-175-4 | ecosystem: Environmental > Terrestrial > Soil > Unclassified ... | reverse complement strand
ACTGACGAACTGGTTCGGCAAAAGGCCAGCATAAAATCGCCCGCGATCATGAACGTGTCATGTCATCGCGCTTTGGCGCGCTTTTTCGTCATGCCCGGGCTTGTCCCCGGGCATCCACGTCTTTCTTTCCGGCCAATCCGAAGACGTGGATGGCCGGGACAAGCCCGGCCATGACGACGATGCAGCGATGCCCTGAATCCTGTTGACTCTTTGCCGCTTCTGATTCGACTCGGGAGCGGTGAAAACTTTACGATTCCCGCCGTCGCGCCGTCCCTTGTGGACTTGCCACAAACTTGATCTAGTGCCGGGCGAGAGGAGGCAACGCGAGATGTTGCGGTGAACGAAAGCGGTTACCGGGAGGAGTCAGCGATTCGGCCGCGATTCGTTCCGGGCCCGTTCGCAAGCTTAAAAAATCGACGCCACATATGTGGCGATGCGTCACAATCTGAAACAGAATCGGCAAATGTAGAGCCGGTAGCCCGAAGTTTCCGTCATTGCGAGGAGCCAACGGGTCCGGCCTTTTGGCCGGCCCGATGATAAACTCCGCGACGAAGCAATCCATACTTGCTTTATTGTGCGATGGATTGCTTCACGGAGCCTGTCATCGGGCCGCGCATTCGCGCGGACCCGTTGGCTCGCAATGACGACTCGCTGCACGTAATAGAAACACCCGAAAAATATGGTTTTCTCTTCACATCAAGGGTTCGCGAGCGATCGCGCACCGGGCTCCGGCGTCACCGCGGTGCTCGGTCCTACCAACACCGGCAAGACCCATCTTGCGATCGAGCGGCTGCTTGCGCATTCGAGCGGCATGATCGGCCTGCCGCTGCGGCTGCTCGCGCGCGAGGTCTATAACAAGATCGCCGATCGCTCAGGTCCCGAAAGCGTCGCGCTGATCACGGGCGAAGAGAAGATCAAGCCGAAAAATCCGCGCTTCTGGGTCTCGACCGTGGAAGCGATGCCGCGCGACATCGATGTCTCCTTCCTTGCCGTCGACGAGGTCCAGATCGCCGCCGATCTCGAGCGCGGCCATGTCTTCACCGACCGCATCCTCAATCGCCGCGGCCGCGACGAGACCATGCTGCTTGGCGCTGCCACCATGCGCCCGATCATCGAGCGGCTGTTGCCGGGCGCCTCGATGATCACGCGGCCGCGGCTGTCGCTGCTTGAATTCGCCGGCGACCGCAAGATCACGCGGCAGCCGCGGCGCACCGCGATCGTCGCCTTCTCCGCCGAAGAAGTCTACGCCATCGCCGAGCTGATCCGCCGCCAGCATGGCGGCGCGGCGGTGGTGCTGGGCTCGCTCTCGCCGCGCACGCGCAACGCGCAGGTCGCCATGTTCCAGAACGGCGACGTCGATTATCTCGTTGCGACCGACGCCATCGGCATGGGTCTCAATCTCGACGTCGATCACGTCGCCTTTGCCTCCGACCGCAAATATGACGGCTATCAATTCCGAAGGCTGACGCCGGCCGAGTTCGCGCAGATCGCAGGGCGAGCCGGCCGCGCCACGCGCGACGGCACCTTCGGCACCACGGGACGCTGCGCGCCGTTCGAGCCGGAGCTGGTGAATGCGCTGCAGAACCACACGTTTGACAGCGTCAAGGTGCTGCAATGGCGCAATTCAAAACTCGATTTCTCCTCGCTTGCCGCGTTGCAGGTGTCGCTGGCGCAGCCGGCCGGCCATGACGCGCTGACCAAGGCGCCGATCGCCGAGGACATGCGCGTGCTCGATCACGCCGCGCGCGACGGCGAGGTGCGCGACATGGCGCACGGGCCGGCCGCGGTGGAGCGGCTGTGGGAAACCTGCCAGATCCCGGACTACCGCAAGATCGCGCCCGCCGCGCATGCGGAACTGGTGACCACGCTGTTCGATTTCCTGATGAAGAAGGGCACGATCCCGGATGGCTGGTTCGCGGCCCAGGTCGACCAGGCCGATCGCGTCGACGGCGATATCGACACGCTATCGGGCCGGATCGCGCAGATTCGCACCTGGACCTTTGTCGCCAATCGGCCCGATTGGCTGGCTAACCCCGAGCACTGGCAGGAGATCACGCGGGACGTCGAAAATAAATTATCGGACGCGCTGCATGAACGGCTCACGGAGCGTTTCGTTGATCGTCGTACCAGTGTATTGATGCGCCGCCTGCGGGAGAACACGATTTTGAGTACGGAAATCGGCAAAACCGGTGAAGTCATCGTCGAGGGCCATGCCATCGGCCGGCTCGACGGCTTCACCTTTGCCCCTGACACAGCCGAAGCGGGCTCGGATGCCAAGGCGCTGCATGCCGCGGCCCAGCAGGTCGTGGCGCGCGAGATCGACGCGCGTGCCGAAAAACTGGGCGCGGCCGCCGACGAGCAGTTCGTGCTGACCTCCGACGGCACCATGCGCTGGACCGGCGATGCCGTGGCCAAGCTCATCGCATCCGAGGACGCGCTGCATCCGAGGGTCCGCATCATCGCCGACGAGCGGCTGACCGGCGCTTCAAAGGACAAGGTGCAGGCGCGGCTCGATCTCTGGCTGAAAACGCATATCGAAAAGCTGCTCGGGCCGATGTTCGATCTGTCCAAGGCCGAGGACGTCACCGGCATTGCGCGCGGCATCGCCTTCCAGCTCGTCGAGGCGCTCGGCGTGATCGAGCGCAACAAGATCGCCGCCGAGATGAAGGATCTCGATCAGCCCGCGCGCGCCATCTTGCGCAAATACGGCGTGCGCTTCGGGGCCTATCACATCTACTTCCCGACGCTGCTCAAGCCCGCGGCGCGCGCGCTGGCCTCGCTGCTCTGGGCGCTGAAGCAGGACACTGTCGATCCGGCCGTGCTGTCGGGCGCGCAGCATCTGGCGTCCAGCGGCCGCACCTCGTTCCCGGTCGATAAAAGCCTGCCGCGCGATGCCTATCGCGTGCTCGGCTACAGGCAATGCGGCGAGCGCGCGGTGCGCGTCGATATCCTGGAGCGGCTCGCCGATCTGGTCCGCCCGGCGCTGGCCTGGCGCGAAACCTCGCCCGGCGCGAAGCCGCCCGGCGCATTCGATGGCCGCAGCTTCGTGGTGACGCAGGCGATGACCTCGCTCACGGGATCGGCCGGCGAGGACTTCGCCTCGATCCTGCGCGCGCTCGGCTATCGCATGGAGAAGCGCCCGCCGCTCCCGGTAAAGCCGGTGGTCGCGGAGACGCCGGCGGCTGACGCTGCGCCCGCCGAAGCTGTGGCGCAAGCGCCGGCCGAGCCGGCTACAGACACCCCTAGCGAAGCTGCCGCAGGCGCAACTGTCGAGGCTGCCGCGGACGTCGCGGATAAGCCCGTGTCCGGCGACCCCGCGCCATCAGGTGCGCTGTTGCCCGAAGTCGCGCCGCTGGCGTCGAGCGAGCAAACGCCCGTCGTCGTCGAGGCGCAGGGCGAGCCGGTCGCCGAATCCGAGCCCGTTGCCGAGGCTTCGCCGGAGCCGGCGCCCACGCTTGCCGCCGCGGAGCCTGCTCTGGAAGCCGCGGCCGGCGTTGCCGCGGCGTCGGCGGAAGCCTCGCCTGCCGAAGCGGCATCGAGCGATGGCGCTCCCGCAGCACCGGCCGAACCGCAACTCGTCGAAGTCTGGAGGCCCGGCGGCCGGTCGGAGGAGCGGCGGCCACGGCATGAGCGCCATCGGCACCATCGCCATGGCCAAGATAAGCGAGAAGGCAAGCAGCAAGGCAGGCAACAAGGCGGCCAACAAGCCAAGCCAGAGGACGGCGCGGCAGCCACCGAGGGTCAAGCCGCAGAGGGCGAGAAGCGCGAGCACCATCGCCGTCGCCACCGGGACCGCAAGCCACGCGAGGGTACCGCCCCTGATGTCAACGCGGCAGCGGCCGCCGAGGGCGCGCCCGCGCGCGAAGCGCGCCCCGAGCAGCGCGACCGTGGCGATCGTCGCGAACGTTTCGAAGCCAAGGGCCGCGATCGCGACGCCAAGCGCGAGAAATTCGGCGAGCGTCAGGGCGAGCGCCGCGACGATCGCGACCGCCGCGACCGCGACCGTGGCCGCGACAAGCGCGACCGCGAGAGCGGCCCGGCGCTCCGGCATTACGCAAGCTCCTCCAATCCGCGCGAGCGCGGCGGCGCCGCCGATCCCAATTCGCCGTTTGCAAAGCTCGCCGCGCTGAAGGAGCAACTCGCCGGCAACCGCAAGGAATAGATCCCCATAGCGTTTTCAGGCGAAGCGGACGCCGGTTCGCGCCGGGAAAACGCGTCAAAGGAAAAAATGGATCGCCAGCGGCTCGACAAATGGCTGTGGCACGCGCGCGTCGTCAAGGCCCGCAGCAGCGCCGCCGAATTGGTCGAAAAAGGCCATGTCCGCATCAACGGCGTGCGCGAGACCTCGCCGGGACATGCCGTCAGAAAAGGCGATGTGCTCACCATCGCGCTCGATCGATCGGTGCGCGTGATGAAAGTGATCGGATTTTCCGAGCGGCGCGGCGCTGCGCCATCCGCGCGCGTGCTCTATGAGGATTTGCACATGCGGCCGGAATGATTAGCTGTATCGAAGCGATTCAATTCTTGGCCGCGCTTGCCTTGCGACAGCGCACTGACTGCGCTAGGCAAAGCCCCAAAATTTTAGATGGTTCCGGAGCCCTGGATGACTTACGTCGTCACTGAAGCCTGCATCAAATGCAAATACACCGATTGCGTCGAGGTCTGCCCCGTCGATTGCTTCTACGAGGGCGAGAACATGCTGGTGATCCACCCGGACGAATGCATCGACTGCGGTGTGTGCGAGCCCGAATGTCCGGCCGATGCCATCAAGCCCGACACCGAGCCCGGTCTGGAGAAATGGCTGGAGGTCAATGCCGACTATGCCAAGTCCTGGCCGAATATCACCCAGAAGAAAGAATCCCCGCCGGACGCGAAGGACTTCGAAGGCAAGGAAGGCAAGTTCGAGAAATATTTTTCTCCGAATCCCGGGGCCGGCGACTGACATAAAATCGCCTCACGCTTAACCCTAATAGGCGTGGAATTAGCAAAAACAGGCCTGAAAACCGCTAAATCATTGATTTTTGCGGAAAATGTGCTATATTGGGCACATTCTGAGCTGAGTCGGTCAGCCGCTTTGACCCTTTAGAGGGGTTTCCGCGAAAACTCGAACAGGGGCGTGGCAGTTCCGCGCACAGGCCGTGTCACAGAAAACGCGTAAAAAGAGTACTTCTAAGCCATCGAAAAAGGCCTCTTCGGCCAACCGTAGCGCATCCAAGAGCCGTGCCCGGGACACCCGGACCGCCGGGAAAGCGGCTTCGCCTCCAAAGTCCTCCAAGAAAAGAAGTGCAATGCCCCCGAAAAGTGCCACAACTGCTGCGAAAGCAACCGGTGCGAAGGTTGCTGCCAAGACCGTTGCCAGGACTGCTGCCAAGGCTGGTGCCAAGACTGCTGTCAAGGCTCTTGCCAAGCCTCTTGCCAACAAGACTGCCGCGAAGACCGCCCCCAAGGCGGCCGCGCCCGCCAGGCCGGTGGCGGCTGCCGCCCCCCGGCCCGAGGAAAAGAAGGTCGTCACCCAGCGTCAGGGGTTCAAGGCCAATGAATTCGTCGTCTATCCCGCCCACGGTGTCGGCCAGATCCTGGCCATCGAGGAGCAGGAGATCGCCGGCGCCAGGCTCGAGCTGTTCGTCATCAACTTCATGAAGGACAAGATGACGCTGCGGGTGCCGACCGCGAAGGTCGCCAATGTCGGCATGCGCAAGCTGTCGGAGCCGGCGCTGGTGAAGAAGGCGCTGGAGACCTTGAAGGGCCGCGCCCGCGTCAAGCGCACCATGTGGTCGCGCCGCGCCCAGGAATATGAAGCCAAGATCAATTCGGGCGACATCGTCGCGATCGCGGAGGTCGTGCGCGACCTGTACCGCTCGGAATCGCAGCCCGAGCAGTCCTACTCCGAACGCCAGCTGTACGAAGCCGCACTCGATCGTCTGTCGCGCGAGATCGCGGTCGTGCAGCACGCGACCGAGACCGAAGCGGTCAAGGAAATCGAGAGCCAGCTCGCGAAGAGCCCGCGCCGCGGCGTCAAGGCCGAAGGCGTCGAAGGTGAAAGCGATGCCGAGGGCGATCTCGACGAGAGCGACGATGCCGATGGCGACAATACCGCCGTCGCCGATGAAGCCGCCTGAAAGCGTAATCAGGATTAGTTCGAAAAAGCCCGGTCGAAAGATCGGGCTTTTTGTTGTGTGCCCGTCATTGCGAGGAGCCAACGGGTCCGCGCGAACGCGCGGCCCGATGACAGGCTCCGCGACGAAGCAATCCATATTTCCCCACGCTGAGGCGTGGATTGCTTCGCTTCGCTCGCAATGACGACGCTATCCGCCCAGCAGCAATGAGGGAGGCTAATAACGACCACCGTGCACCCGCTCTTCCAGAGCGCGACGCACATTATCGGCCACTTCCTCCCACGAGCGCGCCTTAGTCTGCCGGAATAGCCGCGCGGTCGGATACCAGGGGCTGTCGTCGCGATCGAGCAGCCAGCGATAGTCGGGCAAAAAGGGCAGCAGAACCCAGGTTGGACGGCCGCTTGCCGCGGCAAGGTGTGCGACGCTGGTGTCCACGCTGATCACGAGATCGAGGCAGCTCATCAGCGCCATTGTCTCGGCGAAATCGGTGAGATGCGAGCTCAGGTCGACGATGCGGCTTGCATGAAGGAACGGCAGGTCGCCGGGCCTCGGGTCTCTCTGCAGGCTGACGAAGCTTGCATCGGCATCGAGCAGATGCCGCAACGTCTGCAGCGCAATGGATCGGTTATGATCGTTGGTGTGCTCGGCTCTGCCGGACCAGGCGAGGCCGACCCGAAGCTTCCGGTCATGGCTCAGGCGATATTGGCCCAGACGCTCGCGGAGCCGGCGTTCCCAATCATGAACACGCGCCTCAGACGGCGGAGGCAAGTACGATGTCGGCGCAGGAATGGTCTCGAGCCGCGTTCCGAACGCGAACGGCAGCATGCCGATCGGGCAGTGCAGGTCGAACGGCGGCAAGGACGGCGACGGCTTGGGTACACACTGTGTCACGCCCGGCACGCCCGACAGGACGGCAAGCAGTGCGTGCTCGGCAGAGAGGATGACTCGCGCGCCGCGTGCGGCCAGCATCGGAATGTAGCGTGCAAACTGGATGGTATCGCCAAATCCTTCGTCGGCGAAAACCAGCATGGTCTTGCCGCAGATGGCTTCCTTGCCGAGCCAGAGGCGCTGATGGAAATCCGGATAGGACTCCGGCCGCATCTTCGCGTTCCAGCGCGCCCTGGATAGTTCCCAGCCGGCCTCGAAGTCGCCGATCAAGAGGTAGATCAGCGACAGATACGACTCCGCCTCGGTGTTGGCAGGATCGATCGTCTTCACCTGCCGGTAAGTCGCGACGGTCTCGTCGATGCGCCGCATCTGGGCCAGCGAGGAGGCCTTGTTGATCAGCGCCATGATGAAGTTCGGCCGCAAGCCGAGCGCCTTGTCGAACCACGACAGCGCTTCCTCGTCCCGACGGAGGTATTGCAGCGACGCGCCGATATTGTTGCAGATGTCCGCACTTTCCGGATCGAGCTCATGCGCGCGTCGGTTGTCGCTGACGGCCTCCTCGAACCTTCTCAGCCTGTGCAGGGTGGCACCGCGACTTGCCCACGGTTCGGCATTGGTGGGCTTGAGCTGCACCGCGCGGTCGAACGCCTTGAGCGCGTGCTGATGGAGACCTTGCTGCTCCAGCGCAAGTCCCAGGCTGAAAACATAATCGGTCTTGAGGTCCTGCTGGTTGGCGCGCGCGATCCATGCGATGGCGTGGTCATATTGCCTCGCCTGCAGGCACAGCAGCCCCATCAGATGCAGGCTGTCGGTGTGATGGGGGTCGGCCGCTAGCGCCCGCTCGCAGCAAAGCTGCGCATCGAGGGGCCGGCCCGCCTGCATGTGCTTCAGCCCGGCTTCATGGAGCGCGGACGGAGTGCGGATGGCGTCGGTTGGATGCTCGAGCGGCCGGTCAGCGGTCACGGCGGTTCATCAATAGACTTCAGCTTCGATCAGCCCGAGCCATAGTTGATTCTGTAGGGTGGGCAAAGGCGCGTTTGCGCCGTGCCCACCGTCTCTGTTCAGATGTGCAGTAAGATGGTGGACACGCTGACGCCTTCGCGCCGCTTCGCGCCTTGGGATGACATGACGGCGCACGCGCGCGTGCGCATCAATGTCAATCCACCACGATCTTGACGCGGTCGCGGACCTTCACCTGCGCCTTGGGATCGAGCCCGTTGAGAACGCGAAAGCGCTCGACCGGATGGTCGACGCCGGCCATGCGGTGCGACAGCGATTCCACGGTATCGCCGGGCTGCACGGTGATGACCTTGATACGCAGCGGACGAGCGGCCTGGATCTCGTCCAGCGTCAGGCGGCGGAACGAATTGACGGTCTCGCGCGCGTTGCGCTCGCTCTCGGTGGTCTTCTGGCGGCTGGCAAAGATGAAACGATAGACGTCGGCGCCGAAACGCAGCGCGTAGACCTTGAACTGCCACTGATCGTTGTGCGCGGTGGTCGACGCCGCGGGAAAACCGTTGATGGTCAGGTCCTCGGTGCTCGACTTGTCGACATTCTCCATCCAGCCGGAATTGAGATAGTCGCTCAAGGTCTGATCGGCCGGCACGCGCACGACGTCGAAGCGCATCGCCTGCGCGCCGCCGTCACGCACGCCGATCACCGCCTGAGCCGTGTTGTCGAGCGAGAAGTTCTCCGGCGCCTGGAAGGTGAAGCCGAGCTTTGGATGCAGGAAGCGGCGGCCGCGCACAAAGCCTTCGCTGGGGTCTTCGCCGTAAACGATGTTGTCGATGGCGGAAAGATAGTCCTCGCGGTCGCGCTCCGGGTTCTCGGGCGAGGTATATTGCCGCGCCACGGCCTGCGCCTTCTCCACGCGCTCGGGCGTTGCCGGATGCGATGACAGGAAATCCTGCGCGCGCGGATCGAGCGAAACCTTGCCGGCCTTCAGCTCCGCATTGCGTTCCATCGCGGTCAGGAAGCGCGCTGCGCCGTAAGGGTCGAAATGCGCCTTTGCCGAGATGCCGACTCCCATCTTGTCGGCCTCGAGCTCCTGCGCGCGGGAGAAATTCGCCAACTGCATCTTGTTCTTGGCAATGGTAAACGCCGTGACCTCGGGGTCGTTGCCCATGTCGGTGACGACCCTGTCGACGATCGCAGCCTGCTTTGCCTGGTCCTCGCGCAGGGCGGCGTGCTTTTCCAGCACATGCGCCATCTCGTGGGAGAGCACCGAGGACAATTCGGACGTGTCATTGGCGAGTGCGAGCAGGCCGCGCGTCACATAAAGCTGGCCGGTCGGCAGTGCGAACGCGTTCACCGCGCCCGAATTGAGGATCGTCACCTTGTAGGCCTGGTCGGGCCGCTCGGACGCCGCGACCAGGCGGTCGACGGTCTTGCTCACGAGGGCCTCCAGCCTGGGGTCGTCATAGACGCCGCCATAGGAGGCGAGGATGCGCTCGTGCTCCTTTTCGGAGGCCGCCGTGGTTACGACCGCGTGGTTTGGCTTGATCGCGGGGGCTGTCGACGACGGGATGTTGGCCATCTCGTATCGGCTCATGCCGCCGCAGGCGGCCAGCGTTGCCGCCGCCCACAGCAGAGCCGGCACAGCCCAAAGCCGGCGGCTCATTCCCAGTTCGCGCCGTCCCGCTAGCCCTACCACGTCAAGCTACTCTTATTGTTGTTTTGTTGTTGTCAGGGCGGCTCAGTTCCCGCCCAGCACTTCGATTTGGCCGCTCCGGGTCACTTCAATCCGTGGACCTGGATGCGCCTCAACCCAGCCACGAACCCGAATCCGTCGATTCTCAAGGGACTTAAGGCTTATGCCGGCGGATTCGACCGCCGCCACATTGCGCCTTGAAATAGTCGCGGCAAAGCCCCGTGTCCAGCGCCGTCCAAAGTTCAGGTAAGTCACAGCCCCTGACTGGTGGACGGATAAAACCCTGCCCTCGACCAGCATAAAACGCCCAATCCCGGCCAGAATATCGTCTGCACTTTCCGCGTTTTTTATGACAGCCGTGCCCGCCCAGGTTCCATTTTTTGCGATGCGTGCAGTGGCCTCGGCGGCGGAAAGGGTGGCTGCGCAATTCTTGTCGGTGATTTCGGTGGAGACCAGTGCCGCGCCTTCCGCGAGCAAGAGGCCCTGCACCAGCGTGTCGGAAGGCGCGAGGAATACCAGCGCGGTTTGCCGGCCATAGCGGTCCGGCGTGTCGTCGGGCCAGTGCAAGCTCACGTCCTTGTCCGCGATGATCGCCGAAAGCGCCGCGATGCGTTCGCCCTTGGTGGCGTCCGTTGGCTCGATCCCGGCGAGCTTGACCTCGCGGCCATCGGCAAGGCGAAAGCTCCTGCCGTCGACGACCTCGGTGACATGGCCTTGGCCCTGGTCTTCGAACCGGCAGGGCGCGGCGTGTGCGAGGCCGGGCAATGCAACGACGAGCAACGCAATCGCCATGCGGCGTGCGCAGGGCAAGAGGAGTGATGCGACCATGGCGTCATGCTCGCACATTTTCGTGCATTCCACTCAACGGAAAAACGCCTTGGGGGACGCCATCGCTTGCCGCTCAAGAGGCCATGCGGCATGATCGCGTCATGACGATTTATCGATAACAAACAACAACAAGGACAACGCACCATGACCGCCAATGAAATGGTCCTCCAGCATCTCGACCAGGGCCTTCTCACCGTCACCATGAACCGCGCCGACCGCCGCAACGCGCTCAACCCCGACATGACGCGCGGGCTGGTCGAGGCGGCGCGGCGCGCGGCCGAGGATCAGGAGGTCCGTGCCGTGCTCCTGAAAGGCGCCGGGGGCACGTTCTGCGTCGGCGGCGATGTGAAATCGATGGCGGCAGGACGCGCGCCGCTGTCGTTCGAGGAGAAGCAAGTGAACCTGCGCAAGGGCATGGAAGTGTCGCGCATGCTGCACCAGATGCCAAAGCCCGTGGTGGCCCAGCTCGACGGCGCGGCCGCCGGCGCCGGGCTCTCGATCGCGCTCTCCTGCGATCTCCGCATGGCAAGCCAGTCCTGCAAGATCACCACAGCATTCGCCAAGGTCGGGTTCTCCGGCGACTATGGCGGTACCTATTTCCTGACGCAGATGCTCGGCAGCGCCAAGGCGCGCGAGCTCTATCTGTTGTCGCCGGTGCTGACGGCGAAGGAAGCGTTCGACCTCGGCATGGTGACCAAGGTCGTGCCCGATGCCGAGATCGATGCGGCCGCGCGCGAATTGGCCCTGTCGCTGGCGCACGGGCCGTCGATCGCCCTCGGCTATATCAAGCGCAACATCAACAATGCCGAGACGATGTCGCTGGAAGCCTGCTTCGACGGCGAAGCGATCCATCATTCCCGCGCAGGCGAGACCGCCGACCACAAGGAAGCGGCGAAGGCCTTTGTCGAGAAGCGCAAGCCGGCATTCCAGGGGCAGTGAACATGGCACCTTACATGCGGCTCCGGCAGATCTGTCTGGTCGCGCCGCATCTTGAGCCGTTGATCCCGGACATCGCCGCGATCATGGGGCTCGAAGTCTGTTACCGTGACGGTAACGTCGAGAAATACGGCCTCGTTAACGCGCTGCTGCCCGTTGACACCATCCTCCTGGAAGCGGTCGCGCCGTTCCGCGATGGTACGGCGGCGGGCCGCTTCATCGAGAAAACGAAAGGCCGCGGCGGCTATATGGCGATCTTCTGCTGCGACGATCCCGATGTCCACGCTGGCCGTGCCAATGCGATGGGAGTGCGCACGGCGAACGTGATCACGCATGCGCCCTATCGCGGCATGCAACTGCATCCGCGCGATTGCCGCGCCGCCTTCATCGAGTTCAACCACACCGACGGCAGCGACGATGTGCTCGGCGTCTATCCGCCGGCCGGGCGCGATTGGCAGAAGCACATCCGCAAGGATGTCACGCAGGCGATTGTGGGCGTCGAGATGCAAAGCCCGGACCCGGCTGGGCTTGCGGAGCATTGGGGCAGGATCATCGGCGTTGCAGTCTCGAAGGGCGCGGACCGCACGTCCGAGTTGAAGCTGGCGAACGGCGTTTTCCGGTTTGTGAAGGGCGCAGACGAGATCATGAGCGCGCTCGAGTTTCGCGTCAGCGATGTGGCCGGGGTCTGCGAGGCCGCGACGGCGCGGGGGTATAAGGTGAATGGCAACGAGTTCTTCATCGGCGGGGTCAACTTCCGCCTGTCGGCATGAACGGAGCTTCGGCGCACTCTTTCCATCGTCATTGCGAGCGCAGCGAAGCAATCCATCTATCTGCGTAGAAGGTATGGATTGCTTCGTCGCTGCGCTCCTCGCAATGACGATCGCTTAGCAAGAATAATGGGAATAACGCGCATGCCGCATCCGCTCGACAGCTTCTTCGCGCCTGAAAGCATCGCGCTGATTGGCGCCTCGCGCGATCTCGAGAAGATTCCGGGCCGGCTGCTGTCGATGCTGCGCAAGAACGAATATCCGGGCCGGATTTATCCGATCAATCCGAACTATGGCGATATCGATGGCCTGAAGTGCTACAAGACCATCGCCGAGATCGGCGCGCCGATCGATCTCGCCGTCATCATCATTCCCGCCCGAGCCGTGGTCGGTGCGCTGGAAGAGTGCGCCGCGGTCGGCGTCAGGAATGCCGTGATCATCTCCTCCGGCTTTGCCGAGGAAGGCGGCGATTCGGCCGCGATGCAGGACCGGATCGTTGCGATCGCAAAGCGCACGGGCATGCGCATCTCCGGCCCCAATGCAGAGGGCTTCATGAGCGAGGTGCAGAAGGTCGCGGCGACCTTCAGCCCGACCGTGGACGTCAAGGTAGGCCACGTGCCGCTGGTTGCGACCAAAAGGCGGATCGCCATCGTCGCGCAGTCCGGCGGCATCGGCTTTGCCATCAAGCATCGCGCCAAGGCGCTCGGCGTTGCCGTCAGCTATTGCGTCAGCGCCGGCAATGAGAGCGATCTCGGCGCCGGCGAGTTTCTGGACTACATGGTGCAGGACGCCTCCACCGACGTGATCCTGCTGTTCATCGAGGGCATCCGCGACGTCGACAAGTTTCTGGCCGCGGCCGAGCGCGCGGCGGACATGCGAAAACCCGTCATCGTCACCAAGGTCGGCCGCTCCGGCGCGGGTCAGCGCGCCGCGGCCTCGCATACCGCGAGCATGGCCGGCTGGTCGGCGGCCTATGATGCCGTGTTCGCCAAATATGGGTTTATCGTCTCCAACGATCTCGACGAGGCCGTCACGATTGCCGCGGTGCTGGCGAGCAACCCGTTGCCGAAGGATGACCGCGTCGCGGTGCTCACCGTCTCCGGCGGTGCCGGCATCTGGGGCGCGGACACCGTGTCGATGCAGGGTCTGCGGGTGCCGGCGCTGTCGCAGGCGATCCAGTCCGAGATCAAGAAATACATGCCGTCCTATGGCGCCGCCGGCAATCCCGTCGACGTCACCGCCCAGGGCGTCTCCAGCGGAGGCCTGCAGAAGAGCATCGAGCTGTTCGATGTGTCGGGCGAAGTCGATGCGACCCTGGTGATCATGTCGTTCTCGAGCGACGTCAGGATGCCGTTCAAGGAAGCCGAGCTGAAGCCGGTGATCGCGGCACAGAACAAGCCGGTGGTGTTCTACTCCTACACGCTGCCGTCGGATTTCGCGCGACGGGAGCTCGCCAAATCCGGCGTCGTGGTGTTGTCGGGCCTGACCCATGTCGGCGTCGCGATGCGGCGGCTGCTCGACTATTCGAGGTTTCGGCCGGCGGCTGCGGCCGATGCCGCGGCGCTGCCCGCGCGCGATCTCTCCACGCATCTGCAAACGCCAACGCTGTCGGAATCCGACAGCAAGGCGCTGCTGCGCGAGGCCGGCATTTCCTTGCCGGACGAGGTCCTGGCGACCGAGCGCGAGGCACTCGATGCGGCCACCGCGAAGGTCGGCTTTCCGCTGGTGCTGAAAATCCAGTCGCCCGACATCGCGCACAAGAGCGAGGTCGGCGGCGTTCGTGTCGGCATCGCGACCAAAGGCGAGGCGTTCACGGCCTATCGGGAGCTCCTGGACAATGCGCAGAAACACCGGCCGCACGCGATGATCCAGGGCGTGCTGGTGAGCCCGATGGCGAAGAAGGGCGTCGAAATCATCATCGGCACGCTATTGGATGCGACCTTCGGTCCGATGGTGATGGTAGGCCTCGGCGGCATCACCACGGAATTGTTCCGCGACGTCATCTATCGCCCCGCGCCGGTCAGCGCGGCCGAGGCCGAAACGATGCTGGGCGAGCTGAAGGCCGCGCCGCTCCTGCGCGGTTTTCGCGGCGCGCCGAAGGCCGACGTCGCGGCACTTTCGAAGTTGATCTCCGATGTGTCCGTGCTCGCCGCGCGTTTGCGCGAAAAAGTCTCCGAGATCGAGCTCAATCCGGTGCTGGTGCACCCGCAAGGGCAGGGCGTGACGATCGTGGATGCGCTGGTGGTGCGGCGGAAATAACTCCCTCGTCATTCCGGGGCGCGACCAACGGGTCCGCGCAACGCGCGGCCCGATGACAGGCTCCGTCGCGCGTCCGGAATCCATAACCCCAGCCTGTGGTGATGGATTCCGGGCCCATCGCTTCGCGATGTCCCGGAATGACGATGCAGAGAGAGAAAGAGGCTCACCGCCCCTTGAAATTCGCGACGCGCCGCTCCGCGGTCGCCTTCACGCCTTCCTTGAAATCCTCGGT
>Ga0134128_10006031_pt1 | contig 14678 bp, 16 predicted proteins | sample KB31754_FD_96462 | JGI IMG/M metagenome (GOLD analysis project Ga0134128, IMG submission 96462) | Terrestrial soil microbial communities with excess Nitrogen fertilizer from Kellogg Biological Station, Michigan, USA - KB3-175-4 | ecosystem: Environmental > Terrestrial > Soil > Unclassified ... | reverse complement strand
CGACGATCCGCCGCAGCTCGATGCGGCAAGCGCAGCCGTGCTGCTCGAAGTGATGAAGGATCTGCTCTACGAGGCGTACATCCGCAAGGGCCGGCTGCAGCAGGCGCTCATGGTGCGCCGCTTCTTCGTCGACGAGACCCAGGACGATCTCACGCCCGTTGCCGCCTCGCGCCAGCCGCCGCGGCAAGCCGGCTGAGATTGCTGCCGGCCGGCCGCTCGCCTCGCCGGCGCGTGGGAGCCGCGCGTTCGGCCGCGCATTCGGCCGCGCATTCGGCCGGCCTCAAGTTACGTTCGGTTCCGCCGTTAACCGCAGGGAGGTTACACTTCCGACGCTCGAATGTACGACGGCGCCGACACAGTCATTCTCTACGAGGAGCTCGCCTATCAGGACGTGCTCCCGGTGCTTTGGCGCGCGCTGCCCGGTACCATCGACCCTGCACTCGCCGCGAGCTACAGCGATCAGAACGTGCGCCTGCTCGAGGCCTGCGCAGCGCTCGAGGAGCACGCGGGCAGCGAGAAGCAGGACGAGGACTCTCCGGAGCTGCAGCGGCTCGAGTTCAAGGTGAATCTACTCCTCGAGCTGATGGGCCAGCTGCACGTTGCCAACCGGCCGCGCCCTCCGGCGGTTCCGATCCGTTTCAATGCGCTCGGCGCGGTGTGGCGGGGGGCATCTCCGCTTCCAGAGGCCGGCGCGCAGGGGGTCGCCGAGATCTATCTGCGGGATTTCCTCGCCGAGCCGCTGCGGCTCATCGGGCGCATCACGAACGTCACTCCCGATGGGCAAATCAAGGCGCGCTTCGCCGCAACGGGCGAGGCCGTCTCCGATCTCATCCAGAAGCTCACCTTCCGCCGTCACCGCCGCCAGGTCGCCGAGCACCGCCAGCCCCGCCGCGGCTGACTCGCCGCCCTTCGGACGCCGGAGTTTTGACGGCCCTGTGATTGCCGTCACGCACGCTCTGCCCGATGACGAGCGAGTTAGGAGGCGTTTCACACCAGCTGAGCGCGCGACAGTGAACAATAGCTGCCACGGTTCGGGTCTCGCCGGAGAGTTATGTCGGCAAGTGAAATGGCCATCGTCCCCGCAAAAGAAAGGGACGAGGCGCGGGCAGCGGGCGCGCGGCTCGAGGAGCGCAGTCGCGTTCGTTTACCGACCGGCACCTCGCCGGCAATCCGCGGCGTCATCGCGCTCATCCGCCAAGTGGCCGAACACGATTCCACGGTCCTGATTCTCGGGGAATCAGGGACCGGCAAGGAAGTCATCGCGCGCGCAGTGCACGATCTCTCGCCTCGCCGGCAGCGCCCGTTCGTCGCAGTCAACTGCGGTGCAATACCCGCCGAGCTGCTCGAATCGGAGCTCTTTGGTCACGAGAAGGGAGCATTCACCGGAGCGGTAGCGGCGCGCAAGGGGCGGTTCGAGATTGCCGAGGGGGGCACGCTCTTTCTCGACGAGATCGGCGATATGAGCCCGACGATGCAAGTGAAGCTGCTGCGCGTGCTGCAGGAGCGCATCTTCGAGCGCGTCGGCAATCATGTGCCGATCCGCTGCAACGTGCGCATCATCGCCGCGACGCACCGCAATCTCGAGGAGGCGATCGCGGGCTCCGCGTTTCGCGAGGACCTCTTCCATCGCCTCAACGTCTTTCCGATCGAGACACCGCCGCTGCGCGAGCGGATGGAGGACTTGCCTCTGTTGGTGCGCGATTTCGTCGCGCACAACATGACCGAAGGTCGTGGCCACGTGGAGCTGTCGCCGCGCGCCCTTGCCGCACTCGCGCTGCACCGCTGGCCCGGCAACGTCCGCGAGCTCGCGAACCTCATCGAGCGGCTGTCCATCGTATGCGCGGGTCGCATCGCGCGAGTCGCGGATCTGCCCTCCAAATATCGCCCGGCAGACTGGACGCCCGATCTCGAGCCGGGTGCGAGCGAGGCGACGAGCCGTGCGGAAGCGGAAGCGCTCATCGCCGCCGCATCGCCCGAGCAGGTCGAGTGGGCCTCAGACGATCCGGCCGGCGAGCCCTGCGATGCCGCCGTGCTCCCCCTCGAAGGTATCGATCTGCGCGCGCATTTGAGTCAGATCGAGCGCCGTCTCATCGAGCAGGCACTCGAGCGCTCGGGCGGCACGGTTGCGCACGCGGCGCGGCTCCTCGGCCTGAGGCGCACCACACTCGTCGAGAAGATGCGCAAGCTCGAGATGACCGGCGGCGAGATCACGACGGAAGATTGACGGCGAGCGGCATGAATGTGCCGCCCGGCGTGATGCCCATCACGCTTTTCCCGCCCATCCGAGCCTCGGCACGGCTCTTGCACCGATCCCGGCGAGTCTTTGAGACGGGATCTTTGAATGAGCGCAGACGGCGAGTACACGCGCACGGAGCCGGCCGGCCCCCGCGCCCGCGAAGAGGTCGACCCCGCAGCATGCGCGGCGAGCTCGCGCCGGCTCGCCGAGCTCGCACGCCGCGTCGCCGCCACCGACTGTACCGTCCTCATCGTCGGGGAGTCGGGTACCGGCAAGGAAGTGCTGGCCCGCTTCATTCACCGGCAGTCAGCACGCGTGCGCGCGCCGTTCATCGCGGTCAACTGCGCAGCGATTCCGGAGAACATGCTCGAGGCGGTGCTCTTCGGGTATGAGCGCGGCGCCTTCACGGGCGCTGTGGCAGCGCACGCGGGCAAGTTCGAGCAGGCAGAGCGCGGCACCCTGCTGCTCGATGAGATCACCGAGATGCCGCTCGCCCTGCAGGCGAAGCTGCTGCGCGTTCTTCAGGAGCGCGAGGTCGAGCGTCTGGGCGGCCGCGGTCCGCTCGCGCTCGATGTGCGCGTGCTCGCGACCACCAATCGGCGCCTGCGCGAGGAAGTCGCCGCGGGCCGCTTTCGCGAGGACCTCTACTACCGTCTCAACGTCTTCCCGCTCGCCATAGCGCCGCTGCGCGCTCGGCGCGACGACATTCTGCCGATTGCGATGCAGCTACTCGCGCGGCGCTGCCCACCAGGCACCCGTATCCCCGCGCTCTCGGCGGATGCCGCGCATCTGCTGCTCACGTATCCGTGGCCCGGAAACGTACGCGAGCTCGACAATCTGCTGCAACGCGCGCTCATTCTGGTGAACGGCCCCGTCATCGGCCCAGAGCACATTCAGTTCGAGCTCACGGGCGATGCGCTCGGCGAGCCGATACCGCCGGCTCGTGAGGAGTTGCACCCGACGAGCGGCGCGCGCCAAACATCCCTGGCCGAATCGCTCGACGAGATCGAGCGCGGCCTGATCCGCGATGCGCTCAAGGCGGGCTGCGGCAGCCGGCGTGAGGCCGCAGAGAGGCTCGGGATCAGCGCGCGAACGCTCCGCTACAAGCTCGCCCGGCTGCGCGCCGCGGGCTTCGACGTGAACGGTGAGGAGCCGGCATGAGCGAGATGCAGATCAATCAAGTCCTCGCACAGATCCGCGCGCTCTCGCAGCAGGTGCGGCCACCGGCTGCCGGGCCCGGAGCGCCGGGCGGTGCCGCGGGGCTCATCGGTGCGGGTCAGGCATCAGGCCCGGTCTCGGGCGCCGGCGGTCCGCAGGCTGCGGGCGAGGCCGCAGGGCCGGGCGGATCGGTGTTCGCAGCGCTGCTCAAACAGGGCATCGATCAGGTGAATCAGTCCGAGCTGCGCGCAAACGATCTCGCCACGCAATTTCAACGCGGGACCCCGGGAGTCGATCTGCCGCAAGTGATGATCGAGATGCAGAAGGCGACCGTCTCTCTCCGGGCTCTCACCGAAGTGCGCAACCGCCTGGTGAGCGTGTACCAGGACATCATGAACATGCAGATGTAGGTGCCTCCGGTGCGAGTACGCAAGCGGTTTCCGTCGAGTGAGTCCGCCCGATGAACGCAGCGGTCACGACCGTCTATCCGCGATGGGCGGCAGGGCTCAAACCCCTGCTGCTCCTCGTAGGCATCGCCGCCGCCGTCGCTGCCGGCGTGAGCGTCGTGCTCTGGTCGCGCGGACCGAGCTACAGTCTGCTGTACGCGAATCTCGGCATCGAAGATCAGGCGCAAATCACCCAGTCGCTCGATGCCGCAGGCATTCCGTACCGGCTCACGCCGGGCTCCAATGCGATCGAGGTGCCGACGGAGCGCGTGAGCGATGCGCGGCTGAAGCTCGCCGGTCAGGGGCTGCCCGAGGGCGACGGCGGCTTCTCGCTCCTCAGCAAGGACCCGGGGCTCGGCGTCAGCCAGTTCATCGAGACGGCCCGTTATCAGCATGCGCTCGAGATCGAGCTCGCCCACACGATCGCGAGCCTCAGCCCGATCGATGGCGCGCGCGTGCACATCGCAGCATCCGCGGAGACGGCGTTCGTGCGGGACCGCCGTCCGGCGAGCGCCTCCGTGTTCGTGCAGTTGAAGTCCGGGCGCGTGCTCTCCCAGGAGCAGGTGCAGGCGATCGTGAATCTCGTCGCCTCGAGCGTGCCGAACCTCGAGGCGGGTCAGGTGACGGTCGTCGACCAGCAGGGTCGGCTGCTTTCATCGCCGCAGGGGACGGACGATCTCGCGCTGCGCGATGCGCATTTCGAGCTCGTTCGCCGGATCGAGGACGACTACGTTCAGCGTATCGAGGGTCTGCTCGCTCCGCTCGTCGGTGCCGGCCGCGTGCGGGCGCAGGTCGTCGCCGAGCTCGACACAGCCGTGACCGAGCAAGCTCGAGAGCAGTACCAGCCCGGCAGTCAGATCGTCCGCAGTGAGCAGCTCTCCGAGCAAACGACGCGCGACGGCTCCGCCGCAGGCGGAGTCCCCGGTGCGCTCACCAACCAGCCGCCTCCGGCCGGCGTCGCGCAGCCTCCGCCTCCGCAGCGCGCCGGCGCGGCGAGCGGCGCACGCGGGACCGCCGCATCGGGCTCTGCGGGCTCTGCCGGCGCGGCCGGCTCCGGTCGCCCCGGCGCTTCCGCCGCGCCGTCCGATGCAGCCTCCGCGGAAGCGAACCCGGCAAGCGTCTCGAAAGAGAGCACCCGAAACTACGAGATCGATCGCACGCTCGACTACACCCGCCAGCCTGCGGGCCGCATCAAACGGCTCACGGTCGCCGTGCTGCTCGACAACGTGCACACGGTCGACAAGGACGGCAAGCCGCACGAGCGCCCGCTTTCACCGGCTGAGCTCGATCACGTCACGCAGCTCGTCAAGGATGCAGTCGGATTCGACGCGAAACGCGGCGACAGCGTGAACGTACTCAACTCCACTTTTCAGAGCGAGGCGCAGCCGGCCGATACCCCTCTGCAGCAGGTGCCTTTCTGGCAGCAGCCGCTCGCCACGGAGCTCGCAAAGCTCGCCGCGGGGCTCATCGTCCTCGTCGTCCTCTCCCTCGCGGTACTGCGCCCGCTCGTGCGCGCACTCATCGGTCCTGCGCGCGCCGCGCTCAATGCTCCACCCCCCCGCGTAGCGGCGGAGAGCGCTTCCGCGGCCGCCGCCGCCGCGGCAGGCACCGCGCCAGCCGCCCCGGCCGTTGCGGCTCCGCAACGCTTCGAGCAGCAGGTCTCGAACGCGCGCGCGCTTGTCAATCAGGACCCCAAGCGAGTGGCGCAGGTCGTACGCACATGGGTCGCAACCGATGAGTGAGCGGACCGAGAAGCGCGGTGAGAAGCGCACCGGCACCGAGCGTGCCGCAATCGTGCTCCTCTCCCTCGGAGAGCAGGAAGCCGCGCAGGTGTTGAAGCACATGGGCGCCAAGGAGGTTCAGCGGGTCGGCGCTGCCATGGCGCATTTGAGGTACGTCTCGCGCGAGGAAGTGAGCGCGATACTCACGGACTTCTCCTCGCTCGTCGAGAGCCAGACTTCGGTCGGCGTAGGCGTCGATGAGTTCCTGCGCAAAGTGCTGGTCGATGCCCTGGGAGAGGACAAGGCCGCAAATGTCATCGAGCGTATCAATATCGGCCGCTCGAGCAAGGGCCTCGAAGCTCTCAAATGGATGGACCCGCGCGCCGTCGCCGAACTGATCAAGCTCGAGCATCCGCAGATCATCGCGATCGTGCTCGCGTATCTCGACGCAGACCACTCCGCCGAGATCCTCCAGCAGCTCCCGGGCGGCGTGCGTGCGGACGTCGTCATGCGCGTCGCTGCGCTCGATGGGGTGCAGCCATCGGCCCTCTCGGAGCTCGACGACGTTATGGAGAAGCAATTCTCCGGGAAGACGGCGGGCAAAACTTCCGTGCTGGGCGGGGCAAAGGCCGCCGCGAACATCGTGAACAACCTCGATCCGAGCCAAGAGTCCGCGATCATGGAGCAGATCGCGGCGGCGGATCAGGCACTCGCCGCGCGCATCCAGGACCTCGTGTTCGTCTTCGACAATCTGCTCGACGTCGACGACCGCGGCATGCAGGAGCTGCTGCGCAACGTCCCGAGCGACAAGCTGCTGATCGCGATGAAGGGAGCCGACGAAGGACTCAAACAAAAGATCTTCAAGAACATGTCGCAGCGCGCCGCCGAGATGCTGCGCGACGACCTCGAGGCGAAGGGACCCGTGCGGCTCTCGGAAGTGGAGGCGGCGCAGAAGGAAATCCTCGCGGCCGCGCGCAAGCTCGCGGAGGCGGGCACGATCGCGCTCGGCGGCAAGGGCGAGGAATATGTCTGAGGCGAGCCGCTTGAGGGCGATTGCCGCAGCCGCGGCGGCCGCGGCGGAGCGCTGGTCGTTGCCGACGGTGGACGGCCCAATCGTGGGCGGAAGCCGTCGCGAGATGGACCCGGCGAAAGCGGCGCGGGCGCTGGAGGGCGAGCGCTCTCGCGGCTATGAGGCGGGACTCGCAGCTGCCCGCGCCGAGATCGAGCGCCTCAGGGCCGATCTCCAAACGCGTGCGCAGCGACTCGATTCGCTTCTCGCGCTGCTCACGCAGCCGCTCGCGGCGCTCGATGACGAGGTGCAGCGCCAACTCGCGCTGCTTGCGCTCGCGATCGGCAAGCAGCTCGCGCGGCGCGAGCTGAAGGCGAGCCCCGAAGAAGTCATTCCGCTCATTCGCGATTGCGTCGGACGGCTGCCGGCGGCGGCGCGGGACGTCCGGGTGCACCTGCATCCGGATGACGCGGCGCTCGTGCGCGAGCACCTCGCCGCCCCCGCGGGCGAGCGAGCTTGGACGCTGATCGAGGACCCGACGCTCGCGCGCGGCGGCTGTCTCGTGCGCGCCGAAGCATCCCAAATCGACGCTCGGCTCGAGAGCCGCGTCGCTGCAGTCGCCGCGAGTCTGTTCGGCGAGGATAGGGCGAGCCGGCGCGAGAACTCAACGGAGAGCGGCTGATGCAGAGCGAGCTCGCCCGGCGCTGGAGCGAGGGAGTCGCTCGCAACCTTCGAAACGTGGAGCGGCTGCGGCCAGCGCCGGTCGAGGGCAGCCTCACCCGCATGGTCGGACTCGCCCTCGAGGCGATCGGCTGCCGTGCCTCGATGGGCGATACCTGCGATGTCTCGACGAGCGACGGCGGTCACATCGAGGCGGAGGTCGTCGGATTTTCCGGCGACCGGCTGTATTTGATGCCGACCGGCGATCCGCACGGTCTCGGCCCCGGCTCGCGCGTCGTCCCGCGCGAGCGCTCGGGACTCGTGGGCGTAGGCCCGCAACTGCTAGGCCGGGTCGTCGATGGCGCTGCCCAGCCTCTCGATGGACTGGGACCGATCGAATGCGAGGATCGCGTGAGGCTGATCGGTACGCCGATCAATCCGCTCGAGCGGCTGCCGATCTCGGAGCCGCTCGATGTCGGCGTGCGCGCGATCAACGGCCTCGCCACTGTCGGGCGCGGCCAGCGCCTCGGCCTGTTCGCCGGCAGCGGTGTCGGCAAGAGCGTGCTGCTCGGCATGATGGCACGCTACACGAGCGCGGACGTGATCGTCGTCGGCCTGATCGGCGAGCGTGGTCGGGAGGTCAAGGAATTCGTCGAGCGCATTCTCGGCAGGCAGGACCGCAGGCGCGCCGTGGTCGTCGCCGCACCGGCAGACTCCCCGCCGCTCATGCGCCTGCACGGCGCGTGGCTCGCGAGCGCCGTCGCGGAGTACTTCCGCGATCGCGGCGCGAGCGTGCTGCTCATCATGGATTCGCTCACGCGCTTCGCGCAGGCCCAACGCGAGATTGGACTCGCGATCGGCGAGGCGCCTGCGACGAAGGGCTATCCACCGTCCGTATTCGCGCGCATGCCGCAGCTCGTCGAGCGCGCCGGCAACGGCGCGGGGCGTGGCGGCTCCATCACGGCTTTCTATACGGTGCTCGTCGAGGGCGATGATCAAAGTGATCCGATCGCGGATGCGGCGCGTGCCATTCTCGACGGGCACATCGTTCTGTCGCGCCGGATCGCCGAGGCGGGCCGCTATCCCGCTGTCGATGTGGAGGCATCCGTAAGCCGCGTCATGCACGAGATCGCACCGTCCGATCACATCGAGCTCGCACGCCGCTTCCGGCAACTCATCGCGACCTACGAGCACAACCGCGACCTGATCTCGATTGGAGCCTATCAGCGCGGCAGCGACGCGCGCATCGATGCGGCGATCGCGGCCTGGCCGCGGCTCACCGACTACCTTGCGCAAGACATGCGCGAGCGCGTGGATTTCGCGACCAGCCTCGCGGCGCTGCACCGTCTGTTCGCTGAGAGCGGCGCAGCCGATTGAAACGCACGAGCCCGAATTCCCGAGCGCAAATCATCATGCGGCAACGAAAACAGCTCGAGACAGTCCAGCGCGTCGCCGGCGGCGAGGAGCAACGCCGCGCGGAGCGCCTCGCCGCAGCCGAGCGGCGCGTGAAGGACTGCGAGGCAAAGCTCGCCGAGCTGAGCGCGTATCAGGCAGATTATGCGGGGGATTTTGCGCGGCGTGCGAGTCGCGGACTCGACGGTGCGCGCGTGCGGCATTTCCAGACCTTTCTCGCACGTCTGGGCGAAGCCGTGCGGCAGCAGAGCGAGATCGTCGATCGCGCACGCGCGGAGCGCGACGCCGAGCTCGAGGACTGGCGGCAAGCGGCGCGGCGCGCGCAAGTCGTCGGCCGGGTGGTCGAGGAGCGGCGCGGTGAAGCGCGCCGCGAGAGCGACCGGCGCGAACAGCGCGAGTCCGATGAATTGAGTCTGACGAGGTTCCGCCACCGTGACTAGCAAAGGGCCTTCAGCGGCGGGATTGTCCGCCCTTCTCGATCGAACGGCTGCCGCGCGGACGAACGGCGGCGCCGCGGAGGCCGGCCGCTCGGCCACAGGCACTGTTGCCGGCGGCTCCGATTTTCAAACGCTGCTTGCCGGAAATCTGAGCTCCAACGCACCCAGCGCTGCGGGCTCGCACGAAGTACGCGGTGGGGAGTCGCGCGAGACTGATTCTCACAGGCGCAAAGCCCACGATAGATCGACCGATGCGTCCGATTCTGCGGCGGCGAGTACCGCGGCAGTGCCGCCGGCAAATGCCGGCGCAACGCTCGCCGCGCCCTCGACGGACGGCTCGACCACGCGAAGCACCAGGGACACATCCCGCGAGGTCGCGACTCGGCGCGGGGTAGCCGAATCTGCAGCGCCGGCTAGCTCGGTCGCATCCACTGCTTCGGCTGCATCCAAGGCCTCGGCTGCAACCACTTCCCCCGCTGCGTCGAGCGCAACGGCGGCCTCGACTGGGTCGACAGCATCGACGGCACCGACTGCATCGACTTCGCCAGCTGCATCGACTGCAGCGGTTGCAGCGGTTGCGTCGGCTGCACCGACCGCTTCGGGCGCAGCCACCGGAACCGATGCGGCGGTTTCGGCCTCGGACTCGGCGAGCGCGACCGAAGCACTCGCAGCGTCGGACCCCTCAACGCTCGCGGGCATGCTCTCGAGCCTCTCGCTGGCGCCCGCGACGAACGGCTCGACACGATTGGCTCCCGCGCGCGGCTCGACACCATCTGCTGCGCCGGGAGACTCGGCACTGGCCGCGACAACGGAGAGCCCCGCAGCTTCGGTCGCGGACAGCTCGACCGCGGCGCTCGGTAGCTGGCTGGACGACTCCTCGCCCACATCGCCCGGTGGCTCCGACCAGAGCACGCCGGACGATGCAACGACGGTCGATCCCGAACAGCAGCTGCTCGCGTGGCTCTCGGGTACGGCCGCTTTGCAAGCGGGCACCGCTGCGCCGACGGTCGCGACGATTGCGCTCGTAGCGTCCGGGACGCAGTCCGGTCAGACGGCAGCGTCCTCCCCCACGGCGCCTAAAGCACAATCGGACTCGACTGCCTCGCAGAGTACGAGCCTGCCTCCGCCGGCCAATCCGGCTTCCGTTCATCTTGCGGCTGCCGCACACACGGGGGCCGCGCAGCCAGCCGCCGGAGCGCTGCACGCGCCGCTCGGGACGAGTGCGTGGGTAGAGGAGCTCGGTGCCCAGCTCAGCTGGATGACGCACCGTGGGATCGACGCGGCCTCGCTTCATGTCTCCCCTGCCGAGCTCGGCCCGATCGAGGTGCGCATCTCCTTACACGGCAGCGATGCAAGCGTCTGGTTCGGTGCGACCCAAGCAGCGACCCGGGCGGCTCTCGAGCACGCTCTGCCCCAGCTGCGACAGCTCTTTGCGTCGCAGGGGCTCGCGCTCGCCGATGCCGGCGTATTCCGCGAGCCACCGCGCGGCTCGACGCGCCAGACGCCGTCGCGCTCGGTAGCACCGGTTGCCGCTGCGCGCGATGAGGCATCGCGTGCGTCCGAGGCTCGCAGCGCCGTGCGGCTCGGTCTGCTCGATCTCTACGCCTGAGCCCGCACCGATGCCGCCCTCCAGGCGGCATTTGACGCATGACGGCGCGCGCCAAGTTTTTGTCGCGGCCCCTGCCCAAGACGCGCGTCACACTTCTTCCAACGCTCGAAAATCCTTTGAACTGCGCTACTTAGGCGCGCCTCGCAGCTCATGGCACAGCCGTTGCACCGGCTCCGGCAGCGAACCCGAACGACGTTTTCAACGATGGCCGATATTCCCACTCTGGAGCCTGCCCAGGACGTGCCTCTCGCGGATGAGGAGGCGCCGCCGCCGATCAAATCCTCGAGGCTTTGGATCATCATCGCTGTCGCCGTGTTGATGGTCGCGGGGGCGGCGGGCGCCGGTTGGCACTTTCTAGGCGCATCCCGAAAAGGCGCACAGAAGAGCGCCGCAGCCGCCCCGGAGAGCGGACCGGCACTGTATGTGTCGCTCGATCCGGCGTTCGTCACGAACTTCGAGGCCGATCAGGCCGTGCGTTTCCTGCAGATCAGCGTCGAGGTCATGACGCACGATCCGGCGACGGTCGATGTGATCAAGTCGAACGACCCGGTCCTGCGCAACGATCTGCTGCTGCTGTTCGCCAACCAGAAATACGCCGAAATCGCGACGCGCGACGGCAAGGAGCGACTGCGCGCCGCGGCGCTCGCCGCCATACGCAAGGACGTCGCGGCGAACGGCGGGCATCCCGAGCGCGTGGACGCCGTGTACTTCACCAGCTTCGTAATGCAGTAACGCGAGCACGGGGAGAATTCGTGTCCGCCGAAAAGATCCTGAACCAGGAGGAGATCGACGCGCTGATTCACGGCGTCGACTCGGGAGCCGTCAATACCGAGCCGGTGCCCGCGCCGGGCGAGGCGCGCGGCTTTGACTTCCGCAATCAAGTGCGGATCGTGCGCGGCCGCATGCCGACGCTCGAGATGATCAATGACCGCTTCGCGCGGCTCTTCCGCGTGAGCCTCTACAATCTGTTGCGCCGCACGCCCGACCTGAGCGTCGGTGCGATCGAGATGAAGAAATTCGCCGAGTACGTGCACACGCTGCAGGTTCCGACGAGCCTCAACCTCGTGAAGATCAATCCGTTGCGCGGGACGGCGCTCGTCGCGCTCGACCCGAAGCTCGTCTTCTGCGTGGTGGACAATTACTTCGGCGGCAGCGGTCGGCACATCAAGATCGAGGGACGCGACTTCACGGCGACCGAGCAGCGCGTCATCCACATGCTGTTGCGCAGTGCATTCTCCGACTTGAGGGAGGCGTGGTCGCACGTGGCGAGCATCGAAGTCGAGTACCTGCAGTCGGAGATCAACCCGCATTTCGCAAACATCGTGAGCCCCTCGGAGATCGTCGTCGTCACGAGCTTTCACCTCGAGCTCGAAGGCGGGGGCGGCGATCTGCACGTCACCATGCCTTACGCGATGATCGAGCCGCTGCGCGATCTGCTCGACGCCGGCGTGCAGAGCGATCGCGTCGAGCACGACGAGCGCTGGCTCAATGCGCTGCGCGAGGACATCGAGGATGCGGAGATCGAAGTATCGACGCTCCTCGGACGCTCCTCGCTCAGCCTCGCCGAGGTGCTCAATCTCAAACCCGGCGATGTGATCCCCTGCGACTTCGCGGGCAAGGTCACTCTGCTTGCCGAGACGGTCCCGGTCTTCCGCGGCAGCTTCGGAATCTCCCGCGGACTCGAGGCCGTGAAGGTCGAGGAGCGCGTCCGCCGCGGCAAGCCCCAATCGTCCGAGCCACTAAACCTCAAAAGAGCCCGAGAATCGTCATGAACGCGAAAAGTACCGAGGCACGCGCCGCGGAATTCGAGAACCTGCGTGAGGGCGAGCCGCGACCCGGCAGCGACACTGGCGCGGCCGAGGCCGGCACGGACCTCAATCTCGAGGTCATACTCGACGTGCCGGTCACGCTCTCAATGGAGGTCGGGCGCACGCGCATCCCGATCCGCAATCTCCTGCAGCTCAATCAGGGCTCGGTCGTCGAGCTCGATCGGGAGGCGGGCGAGCCGCTCGATGTGTTCGTGAACGGCACCTTGATCGCGCACGGCGAGGTCGTCGTCGTGAACGACAAGTTCGGCATCCGCCTCACCGACGTGGTGAGCCCCGCCGAGCGCATCCGCAAGCTCAAATGATTTTTCGGCGGACCACAGTCGCACTCGCCGTGGCAGCGCTCAGCGGCGGGGCAAGCCTCGCGGCCGCGGCGCCCTTCACCGCCGCTGCGCAGTCGCATCCGTTTGCTGCGCCCGAGATCGCCTCAGGCTCCCCGGCCGTGGGCGTCGGGAGCCTCACCGAGGTCACCCTCGCACTCGCCCTGGTGCTCGCCGCCATCTTCGGGCTCGCCTGGCTGATGCGGCGCGTGCGCGGCATCGCCGGCTCGGCTTCCGCGCTCGGAGTGCTTGCGGAAGTGCGCCTCGGTCCGAAGGAGCGCGCGGTGCTCGTGAAAGTCGGCGGCGAGCAGCTGCTGCTCGGTGTGGCTCCGGGCCGGGTGGCGACGCTGCACGTGCTTTCGCAGCCGCTCGCCATAGAGCGCAGCATCCCGCCGGGCCCCGGTGCGGGCTCGGGCAAGCCCGGCGAGCGGGCGAGCTTTCGCGCGCTCCTCTCGAAGAGTCTCGGGCGGCCATGATCGATCCGGGCCTCGCCGCGCTCACGGTCCACACCGCCCCGGGCGGCGGGCAGACCTACACGCTCACCGTGCAGGTTCTGCTGCTGATGACGGCGATCACGCTGCTGCCCGCCATTCTGCTCATGATGACGGCCTTCACGCGGATCGTGATCGTGCTCGGAATCCTGCGCCAGGCGCTCGGGGCGGGCCAAACGCCCCCTAACCAGGTGCTGATCGGGCTCGCGCTGTTCCTCACGCTGTTCGTGATGGCCCCCGTGATCCAACGCATCAACGTCGATGCCGTGCAGCCCTATGAGGCTGGCACGATCGACGGGCCCACCGCTCTTCAAAAGGCGGAGGCACCCCTCAAGACATTCATGCTCAACCAGACGCGCGAGCGCGACATCGCGACGTTCGTGCGCATCGCCGGCGGCAAGGGCTATGCGACTCCGCAGGACGTGCCGCTCTCGGTGCTCGTGCCGGCCTTCGTCACGAGCGAGCTGAAGACTGCTTTCATGATCGGATTCCTGATCTTCATTCCGTTCGTGATCATCGATTTAGTGGTCGCGAGCGTGCTCATGTCGATGGGCATGATGATGCTTTCGCCCGTGCTGATTTCCCTGCCTTTCAAACTCATGCTGTTCGTCCTCGTCGACGGCTGGTCGCTCGTCATGGGGACGCTCGCTGCGAGCTTCTACACATGACGCCAGAGACCGTAATGACGATCGGCCAGCGCGCTCTCGAGATCACTCTGATGCTCTCGGCGCCGCTCCTGCTTACCGCGCTCGTGACCGGGCTCATCGTCGGCGCCTTTCAAGCGGCGACGCAGATCAACGAGATGACCCTATCGTTCATCCCGAAGCTGCTCGCGCTCGCCCTCGCCCTCGTCATCACGGGACCTTGGATGCTGAAGCTCCTCGTCGGCTACACGCGCGAGCTCATCACCAGCATTCCGGGCTTGATCGGCTAGACAAGCCCGAGACGCTCACGAAGCGACAGCGGCGCACATGATCACGCTCACCTCAGGCGAGCTCGAGCGCTGGATTGCGCAGCTCTACTGGCCGTTCGTGCGCATCGGCGCATGCCTCATGATCGCACCGGCCTTCGCAGCGATCGCGGTGCCCGCACGCATTCGCGTCGTGCTCGCCGGCAGCATCGCCCTCGTTGTGGCGCCGCTCGTACCGGCGCCTGCTGGCATCGTACCCTTCTCGGCACAAGGGCTCGTCGTCACCGTGCAGCAGCTCGTGATCGGTGCCGCGCTCGGGTTTGCGCTGCAGATCATCTTCGATGCCGTCACGATGGGCGGCCAGCTGCTCGCGAACAGCATGGGCCTGTCGTTCGCGTTCAACGTCGATCCGATGCACGGCGCGGAGACGCCGGCGCTCGGG
>Ga0134128_10006027_pt1 | contig 14684 bp, 8 predicted proteins | sample KB31754_FD_96462 | JGI IMG/M metagenome (GOLD analysis project Ga0134128, IMG submission 96462) | Terrestrial soil microbial communities with excess Nitrogen fertilizer from Kellogg Biological Station, Michigan, USA - KB3-175-4 | ecosystem: Environmental > Terrestrial > Soil > Unclassified ... | reverse complement strand
CAAAATCGAGAACGTCGTTTATAGGGCATTCTAGCGCGATGAAATTTCGGCGAACTTCTAGAGTGTGAGTTTTTCAACAGCCACGCCGGTTTACGTCAGTTTGGGAGAGCACCTCGGGCTGTAACCGCGGCATGGTCCCATTGCGCCCTGTAATTGTTCGCAGTTTCTTCTATGCCGAACGCCCGACTCGTCTCTGTTGGCACTTGTATGCAGCGCAACAGGGGCCATCGAGAGCAGATGCCCAATCGCGTGTTGCCTGACAGGCTTCCAGCCTGCGGTAAGGGGATAGCCGGTGGACCATATCGCCTGCGATCACACGCGAGGGCGAAATTGCTCCGGCCGCGGCTGGTCCGGACACTCCACATAACATCTCAAACGGTACTCCCAAACCACCTGACAACAACTTGAAATCTGACAGTTTGACTTGCACGCGTGGTCAATCTAACATCTGCCGGATTGTGGACGGCGCTCTAGAAGCGGGCAGGACTTTCGGCCGCTACCAACTCCGGGAGCTGGTGGCCGTCAGCGGAATGGGCGTGGTCTATCGAGCCTGGGACCCCACACTCGAGTGCGTCGTCGCTCTCAAACTCGTTAGCGAAGAAACGATTCCCGACGAGTCAGCCCGCAAGCAACTCTATACGGAAGCCCGAATTGCTTCCTCTCTGAATCATCCCAATATTTGTAAGATCAAAGACGTAATAGAAGAGGCGGGCCAGGCCGGCATTGTCATGGAGTTCGTCGAGGGGCAGGTTTTCACGAACGTAATTCCGGCCAATGTCGGACTTCCTTTCGATCTTGTAGTGGCCTACGGTGTCGAAATCGCCGACGCTGTTTCTCACGCACACGAACACGACGTTATTCATCGTGACCTCAAGAGCAGCAATGTGATGGTGACCGTCGACGGTCATATAAAGCTGCTGGATTTCGGCCTGTCTAAGATACAACGACGCTTTGAAGTCCCGAGCTCGCTTGAGACTCCAGGAAGCTCCTCCAGTTCAGACGCAATCGCGGGGACGCCGCCCTACTGGGCACCGGAGATTTTGAAGCACTGTCCTACCGATCCACGCAGTGACATTTGGAGCTTCGGTGTGTTGCTCTACGAAATGGCGAGTGGCCGCATGCCTTTCAAAGGCGCCACGGTGATCGAGTTGGGATCTGCGATATTGCATGAACCTCCACTGCCGCTGCCTGAACAAGTGCCGGAGTCACTCTCGAAGATCATCCACCACTGCCTGCGTAAGCAGATGGTCCAACGTTACCAGCACGTCGGCGAAGTCCTGGCTGCGCTGGAGGCGATCGAAACTCACACCGAAGACCGCCATCAAAGACGCCACGCCGGTACGGTTGCGGAAGCGCCAAAGATTCGGTCGGTGGCTGTGCTGCCATTGGAAAATCTTTCGGGTTCTTCCGATCAAGAGTATTTTGCGGATGGCTTGACTGAATCGCTGATCACAGCGCTTGCAAAGATCGGCGGCTTGCGGGTTATTTCGCGAACTTCAACCGGGCAGTACAAGCATGCACGGAAAACGCTTCCTCAAATCGCGCGTGAATTGGGTGTAGATGCCATCGTGGAAGGTTCGGTACGTCGCGACGGCGATCGGGTGCGTATCACCGCCGAATTGATCGAGGGTCGCACCGATCAGCATCTTTGGACGGAAAGTTACGATCGAGACCTCCGCGATATCCTGAGCCTGCAGTCGCAAGTAGCCGCCGCCATCGCAAGTGAGATAAAGGCCAAGCTGAGCGCCCCCATTGAGTCGTCGCGCGTTAGGCCAAATCCCTTATCCAGCCACTCTGCGATTGACCCCTCGCTCCTAGAGACGGTCGATACCGGCAACGACCGGCTCGTGGCTCCGTCACCCGTAAATCCTCAAGCTTACGATCTCTATTTAAGAGGGCGTTCCTTTTGGAACAACCACGTGGTTGTGACGGCGGAAGATGCGCGGAAAGCCGTAGAGTACTACCAGCAGGCAATCGCGATTGATCCAGAGTCCGCTCTCACCTACGCCGGCTTGGCCCACTGCCTGGTTTTGATGGGTGCAGGAGAATACGGCCTCCAGTCGCCTTCCGAAATCATGCCGAAGGCGAAGCAGGCTGCTCTCAGGGCCCTGGAAATTGATGACTCCATCGCGGAAGCGCATTTATCGTTGGCGATGGTGAAGTTTCGTTTTGATTGGGATTGGGAGGGTGCGGAAAAAGAGTTCAGGCGCACCATCGAACTCAATCACGGCTACTCGGCTGCGCGCTATTGGTACTCGGTCTATCTTTTAGCCTCGGCGCGCTTCGATGAGGCGTTCACGGAAGCGATGGTTGCACGGCAACTCAGCCCCCTGTCGCCAATCATGCACTTCAGCCTGGGGTTGTTGCTATACGCCTCGTGCCAGCACGAGGAGGCAATCGAGCAGCTTCGAGAAACCGTGGCGCTAGACGCCAAGTTTCCGCTTCCTCACATTGTCCTTGGGCTGACATTCGGTCGTAAAAGCAGATTTGACGAGGCGATCGTTGAGTTCAAGCAAGCCTTGACAAGCGCGGGTTCAAATCCTCTCTGGTCAGGCTTCCTCGGGCAAGTTTACGCAGCGGTGGGAAAAACTGAGGACGCGCTACAGATCTTGCTGGAATTGCGTGCCCAGTCAGCGAAACGATACGTCCCACCAGTCGCCTTCGCCATCCTCCACGCTGGCTTGGGTAATCTCGACGATGCTTTTCATTGGCTCGAAAAGGCCGCTGACGAGCATGACGGTTTGTTGATTTACCTGAAAGTGGGATCAGCCTTTGACAATTTGCGGTCGGATCGCCGATTCCCCACATTTCTGGCCCGGGTTGGACTGCAGGGCGACCCGGGGCTCGATGTCCCTCATCCAGCCCAGCCCAAGAAGCGCGCCCGCATACCTGTGCCGTTGCCTCCAGTCCCGCCATTGCCGTTAGCGGCACGACTTCTGTTTGTGATGATCCTCGCGATCGTGGTGTACAAAGTAACTCCACTTATCATTGAATCGATCTGGCCACCGCAGCTGAAGCTAGCCATCCAGCAATTCAAGACGCCCGGGGGCGATGCAGATCCACGTCGATTGGCGGAGATCGTAACAGAAGAAATCTTTACGCGACTAAGCAAACTTCATCCGCAACGATTAGGCGTGATCGAACTTACCACGGAAGAGTCTGGCCTAAGCTTTGAGGAGGTCTGCGAACGTCACACGCCAACTTACGTTCTTGCAGGGGCGGTTTACCGGGACGGCGACCACATGGCTATCACGAATCAGCTGTTCTCCTGCAAAGATCAAACATTCGTCGCAGGCGATCACTATGACACGGAGCCCCCTAGGCTAAACATCGGACCCTTCGTAGACGATATCGTGCAGAGGGTCCTGCTGGCCCTTCCTAAGGACGTACAACCCGAACACAGGGTAGATCCCAACGCCTACGAGGCATACCTGAACGGGCGCTTTCTTTGGAACCGGCGCACCACTCAAAGCCTTACCGAAGCCATCTCCTCTTTTCAAAAGGCAATCGAATACGATGGGACTTACGCGCCCTCCTACGCTGGATTGGCGGATTGTTACGCCCTGCTGGGATCCGCACCTTATACGACTCTGCCGCCGAGTGAGGCCTTTCCGAAAGCCGAGGCGAATGCGCAAAAAGCACTTCAGTTGGATGGAAGACTTGCAGAAGCCCACGTATCTCTGGCCTACTCCGCGCTTGTATACGATTGGAACTACGCCAAGGCTCGAGAAGAATTCATGAGGGCGATAGAGTTACGACCGGGCTACGCGACGGCCCATCAGTATTACGCCTACTATCTGACTTCGATGGGGGATCTAAAGCAGGCTATTGCCGAGCGGAAGCTTGCCGTCTCGATTGATCCCAGGTCGCCGCTGCTCAATACTGCTCTGGGAGAAGAATACTTCCACGCCAGGCAGTTCAAAGAAAGTATCGAACCAAATCAGAGGGCCCTCTCGCTGGATCCGAACTATGCCGTGGCAGTAATTAACCTGGGCCGCGGCTACGAGCAACAGCGAATGTACCCCGAGGCCTTGAATGCCTATAAGTCGATTCTGGCCTTTGCGCCCAAGGACCCGGCTCTTCTCGCTCTGTTGGGACACCTCTATGCAGTCTCCGGGCAGCGGGCGGCGGCGTATAAGATCATTCTGCAGTTGCAGCACATAGGCAAAGATAGATACGTCCCGAGTCTCTATTTGGCGATGGTTTACACCGGCCTGGGCGACAAGGATGGAGCATTCGCGTGGCTCGACAAGGCTTATGCTGAGCGTTCCGAGTACCTTGTATATCTTCCCACTGAACCGATCGCAGATCCGCTCAGGAGCGACCCCAGATTCCCGGCGTTGCTTCAGCGCCTGGGTCTAAAGGAAATGAGCTTGAAGAAATGAAAAGCCTTTCCGGGGTAACCGCTCGATGAGTCACGGTTCCGCCGAAACAGCCAACGTGCTCTACGGCATTGCCCGGAATCTGCTGCAAGAGAACGACTACGGAGAGTTGCTGACCAATATCCTCGACATGACCATTCAGGCGCTGGGCGCCGAGCGTGGATGTGTTGTGTCTCGGGAAAAAGGTGAATTTCGCGCGACCGCGGCCCGCAATTTTCGCAACCAGACTTTGGCGGAGAAAGAGCAGGAAATTAGCACCACGATCGCGGGGATGGCCGTGCAAGAGGGGCGGGTGCTCCGGTTTCACAATGCACAGGAGTCGGAAATACTGCGCGACAAGAAGAGTGTCCGCAAACTGCACCCCCGTTCGGTTTTGTGCGCCCCGCTGATCGTCAGTAATGACGCTTTCGCCGTCATCTACCTGGAGAACCGGGAGATTTCGAACCATTTCAACGAGAACCACGAGCGTTTGCTGTCGGAGATATGCGCCTTGGCGGCGCCCCGCCTGCACACCGCGGTTGCCATCGAGAACGCCCGGCAGAGAGCTCGCAGCCTTGAACTGGCGCAAGGCGAGAGTGACGGAGTGATTACGGCCGATCTGGGCATGTCCATCGTCCTTGACGCGCTTGCAAAAATTGCTCCCACGGAACTGACGGTGCTCATTCAGGGCGAGACCGGGACAGGCAAGGAACTTCTGGCTCGGGCCATCTATCGCCGCAGTGTGCGGGCCAGCGGTCCCTTTGTCGTTCTGAACTGCGGGGCAATTCCTCCGATGTTGATCGAGTCGGAACTGTTCGGATGTGTACGTGGAGCGTACAGCGGGGCGGATCGCGATCGCGTGGGCCTCATCGGCTCGGCCAACCGAGGCACTCTATTTCTCGATGAGATCGGCGAAATGCCCATGGAACTCCAGTCGCGCTTGCTGCGCGTTCTGCAGTCTGGAGATTTCAATCGGGTCGGCTCCGCGCGTTCCGAACAGGTGGACGTGCGCGTGATCGCGGCCACAAACCGCGACCTGGAGAGCGAAGTTGAGCAGCGTCGCTTCCGCGAGGACCTCTATTTCCGTTTATCCAGCGTTACCCTGAGAGTCCCGCCGCTGCGCGAGCGAAAAGCGGATGTGGTGCTGCTGGCGGACCATTTTCTGCGAAGCTACGCCGGAAAACGCGCCCGCCCGGCCCCACGTCTCAGCAGTAAATGCGCACATGTGCTCTTGTCCTATCCCTTTCCAGGAAATGTTAGGGAGTTGGAAGGAGAAATGTCTCGTCTGGTTGCGATGTGCCCGCCCGGGGAAGAGATTCCTGCCAGCGCGCTCAACGATCGCATAGCGCGGCGCAAGCCGACCGCGCAGAAGGAGACTGACATCCAGCCCATGTCTCTTGCGGAAATGGAAAAGAAATTGATCATGGCTGTCCTTCACGACACAACCGGCAACCGTACTCACGCGGCCGAAATTCTCGGAATCAGCCGGGAAGGACTTCGTACGAAAATGCAGAAGTTGGGATTGTCACCTTCTGTTGACGAATAGCTTCTCTTTTTACCTCTTCTCGAAGAATTCTCCGGCCCATACTGACGTTCGCAGAGCTTGACCTCCTTCGTACCGACAAAAGACCTCCGCTCCGCCGCTAGTCGTCGCCCCCGATCCACTTTGGTATCGGACATGCCCCATCACGGGTGGGTCTGGGCTTTGGTCACTGGCTTTGCTCGAGAAAGTAACCACTTGGCGGCAGTGCCCACGAGAACTTGCCAGAAATACGGGCAGCGCTGCCAGATTTTCGGGCATTGATATTGGCGATCCCGTGCCAGCAGCAGCCGCGCCCTGAACTCAAGGAGGACTCATGCGTGAAATGGCGCATATCGCGATTTGGGTGGTGGCTTCGGGCATAGTCGCAGAGTTGTTGGGCTACTTGTTGCACCGACTGCTGCATAGCGGTTGGATTCGGTGGCTCAGTGCGAGTCACATGAAACATCACATGCTTCTGTACGGACCACTACAGAAGCAGCGTCCCAGCGAGCGCTATATGGACGCGACCATGGACCGGCTCGCGATAGGAAATATTGGAGTGGAGTGGTTGGCCCCAACTGCCGTTCTGCTGGGGATCGCGGGTGTCATTCTCTGGGCGGTCAGAGTTCCATTCCTTCACCAGTTGATTTTTTTCGCGACGGTCGTTGCTTGGAGCTTCGTAATGTTCAGCTACCTCCACGATCGGATGCATATCAAGAATTTCTGGATGGAGCGCAATCCCATACTCAAAGGTTGGTTTCAGCGCAGCCGACGGTTGCACGACATCCATCACAGAATGCTGAATGACGGGGGATTGATGAACAGAAACTTTGGCATCGGCTTCTTTCTGTTCGATCGGCTGTTCGGCACGCTGTCCCCCCAGCAGGGTTCTTTCAACCAACACGGCTACGCGGCTGCCAGAGACAGGTTCAGGTACCTGGAGACGCCGCGAGTGCGGTGAGCCTTGTTGGCCACAAGTCGATGAATCGGACCTCAACTACAAATGATTCGCCCGGAAAAGCCGGAAGGCGCGTATGAAGACGATGGATGGCAACGCGGGCGTGGTGACAATAGGCGATGAGTCTTCAGAGAGCCACATCTTGACTCGCCTAGACTCTTGGAAGGACATCGCTCACTACCTAAATCGAAATGTCCGAACCGTTCAGCGATGGGAAAGGCTGGAGGCCATGCCGGTCCATCGCCACTGTCACAATACCGGACACTCAGTCTATGCATACAAGCAAGAGATCGACGCCTGGCGCTCGAACCGGAGTAAAGAGACACGGCCGACTCTTCAGGTTTCGGCGATCCGACGGACTCCACCGGAGTCCCTTGCACCAGAGGAACAGTTAGCCCTTATCAGGTCACTGGTAGTCCTTGTGGAGCATTTGCAGGATAGCGTGACGCGCTCGACTGCAGGGCTGCCTGCTGACGACACTCCCCGTCAGGGTGCGACGACAGAGGGCTTGATCGTCGCTGAAGACCTGAATGGTCCACGCCCTACCGAATGCACGACATTAGGCGACACGATCCGAGCGCCGTTCTTTGTCGCTTGCAGAAGACTGAAGGTAGATCGATGATTCGCCAGTCGCGTGGCACACAAGAGTGTACGGCTTGGTTTCTTAGTAGAGCCCTACCCTTTCCCCCTTTTGTCCCGTAGTGAGACTAACTGAAACGTAGAAGGAGGACTTTGTGAAATTAAGACTTCGAGAGGTTGTGACAGTCTGCACAATGCTGAGTGCATTGGCAATGGCGCAGATGACCAATTTGTCTGGTAACACTCAGGCCTTAGGAAGAGGGAGTGTCATTTCATTTGATTTTCCCGGTGCAAGCAACACCCAGGCCACGGCCATCACACCCTCCGGAGATATTGTCGGGAGATACACCAGCGCGGACGGGATTCAGCACGGATTCCTCCTAAGCGGAGGCAAGTTCCGATCCATTAATTTTCCCGGCGCCACTTCGACAGATGTGACTTGGATCAATCCCCGCGGTCAGATCGTCGGGGGCTATTTCGGTAGCATCGGAGATGAGCATGGGTTCCTCCTGAATGATGGAAAATTCACCACTATTGATTTCCCCACTGCGTCGTTCACCACTGCTTTTGGGATTGGCGCTACAGGTGACATTGTGGGAATCTATGGCGACAGCGCAGGGGCTTTGCACGGCTTCCTCCTCAGGGCGGGACGCTTTACGGCGCTCGATCTTCCTGGCGCGACAGGGAGTCTGCCTGCCATGATTTCTGCCGGGCGGATTGTGGGCGGATACCTCAGCGGTTCCGGAACTCACGGCTTCTCGTCAACTCAGGGTTCGGTTCGGACCATTGATTGTGCCGGTTCTAGCTTTACGTTTCTCAGCGGCCTCGACCCGCAAGGTCGCGCGGTGGGCGGTTATGGGAGTGCCGACGGCAATGGACATGGGGCTCTTGTAATCAACGGCAATTGCATTCCAGTGGATTTTCCGGGCGGGACGAACGCCTATGCAAATGGCATCAACCCTCAGGGGGATATCGTCGGTCGATATACCGGGGCCGATGGAATCGTTCACGGCTTTCTGCTTCGCGGCTTCGTGAAAACTGCAAACGTTATTTATTCGGCTGCCCATGACTTTTCGACGAGGTTGAACCCCAATTCTGTGTGGTCCTATGGCTTCACCACCACGCTGGGTGGCCCTTTCACGCTCTATACGATTCCGGGTACAACATTTTTCTCGGGAGAAGCGGGTTGGTTCGGGCCAATCCTCGGCAGTAGCGCCCCTGGCTACCCATTAGTTGTAGCGGCCCCGGGCGTAATCCCCGATGTTCTGGACATGGGACCTGGTCCCAGTTCTTACACGGTAGTACGCTGGACGGCTCCGAGCCGAGGACGCTGGGATGTGGCCGGCGAATTTTTCGGGACCGGCCTGACCACGGGAGATGTTCATGTCTTGCGCAATGGTATAGCCGTATTCAACAGCCCGCTGAACGGCTCTGACGCAGCACCATTCTCGTTGACCATTGACGTGGTTCCGGGAGACATAATCGACTTCGCAGCAGGGCCGGGCCCTGACGGTAACAACGATTCCGATCCTACAGGATTCAATGCCACAATCACGCCGGAGCTGTGACTTGAGGCTGGCCTTTTCCCTAGTTCAAAGGCCCTGCTCTTCTTCGATGCAGGGTCTTAGGGCAATCGGGTAGACCACGAACTTAGTCCTCAAATTCGAGAATGGTACCCAGAATCTGAAGCATGGTGCCGATCAGGGATTCTGTGGTTTTATCAACCGCGACGGGCTTGGACAACACATTCGGTGGAACAATCCGTCGCAGGTTGTGAATCGCCAAGACAACAGGAGGTGTTCGTGGGAGGGCGCCGCCCCTGGTGGATCGTGGAGGCGGCCGTGAGACTTAGCGGGCGGTATCGGGTAGGGGTTTTGGAACGTGTTTAGCTTCCTTCAGGATGGGGATGCCGGGGTCGGCGGATCCGATAATCAAAAATTCTCGACCATCCAGACATTGCTGCCGCTCGTCATACCAGCATGGCCAGTTCGCGGCCGTTCGGCGCAGCGATCGCCCAAGTTCGCCAAGCCCCCCGCTGGTCCCAAAGAGGCGTGGCGTGACCTTCCAGGCCCACCCGCAGCAGGGTTGAGCTAGTGGGGGACTTGGGATCAGCCGACCAATCCACGGAATTGAATCCTGCCCCATCCTTTGACGGGTCGGGACCAAAGGCGCTCCGCGACACCCGCTGCGTCTTTTAGGCGCTCCAGTCTGCTGGCGGCTTTTCGATCCCCCAGAGATTGCCTGGGGTGTCAAACTCCACTCCCAGAAACCATGAAAAATTCTCGAGAAGCGGGATGGCAAGCACGACCCGGCCCCTTTTTGTGGCGCCATTGGAGACCAGTTCTACCGTCACTGGAGTTTGATTATTCAGCAGTTGTGGCACGATGATCCCGCAGCCATGAGCGTTAACGATCGCAGTCTTGCATTCCTTACGAAAAAAATATGCGGGATCGAGGCTGGTGAGTATGACAGGGATTTGGAGCGCCAGACGTGTGCTACGGCGGGCAGCGAGTTCGCGCTTGGACAAGTCAGCCCCTCTGAGTCATCACGGACTACCGAATTGGCTTTTCGAGGGCATGCAACGTTGATCCTGTGGACGTCCCTCCTCGTTTTGTCTTTGAATTGCGGATTGAGTTCAACGTTGCTATAGCACCCACATCCCCGGGAACCGCTGTAGTCTCCAGTGCTTTCGCCGTGTCCGCATCGAGCATTCTCAGGGCCGGGGCACGATAGGGTTTCCTCGAGGCTTCAGGTTTATCAGGGATAAATTTGGGTTGCTCCGCCGTTCTATGATCGTTTTTTGGCATTGCACTTCCAAGGAACATCCAGCATTTTCCAGTCCTCAGTTATGCCGAATTTCAAGCACCAAGGGTCTCGACGAATTGTGGTGGGGAAAGAGATTTCGGGCTGAAAATAAAATTAAAGTCGGTTTCCCGACGAGGCTGATCACAACTGCCCGGACGAGGTCGAATGATGAGAAACCGGTCGAAAAGGTTTTTCCACAGGATGTGATCACGTAACGTTGGTGACCTGAGTACCAGCAATCTATGCGCGCGGCCGTACTGGTGGGGCTTAAGATGTTATTTCGATAGCACGGTCAGAGCTTCTCTGAACAAGGCATCGAACGGGCCTGTCTTGCCGCTCTTGGAGACCACCGCCAAAGCCTTTTCTGCCGTGGCCCGTTGATATCCGAGATTCATCAGCGCCGAGAGCACGTCATCCTCGATGGGGCTCATGGTTTGCGTGGTGGGAATCTCTCCGGCCTTCTCGACGGTCAACTTGTCGCGCAGTTCGAGCACCATGCGCTCGGCAGTTTTCTTGCCAATACCCGGAATTCGGGTGAGCCGTGCAATATCGTTGCCGCGAATGGCGTTGATCATCTCGTCAGCCGCCATGCCGCTCAGAATGGTGACGGCGAGTTTCGGTCCAATGCCGCTCACCGTGATCAGCTTCTCGAACAGCGTCTTCTCCGCCGGACGAAGAAATCCGTAAAGGGCAATGGTGTCTTCCCGCACGTGGGTGTGAATGTGCAACGCAACTTCGCCGCCGGCCGCGGGCAATCCGGAGTAGGTAGGAACGCTGATGGTGACGTCGTAGCCAACGCCGCCAGTCTCAACAATGGCCTGGTTGGGACGCTTCGCCAGCAACTTTCCGCGGAGATAGGCAATCATAGGGGCAGTTGTCAGTTGTCGGTCGTCAGCCGAATCTGGACTCTTTAACAACTGACAACTGACGACTGACTGCTAGAATAGCGAACTCTGCTTGCGGTTCGGTGTGATTCCGAAATGTTCATACGCCAACTGGGTCGCGACGCGCCCGCGCGGCGTGCGGTTCAGGAATCCAATCTGGATCAGAAACGGTTCGTAGATTTCTTCGATGGCATCCTGTTCTTCTGCCAGGGCCGCCGCCAGCGTATTCACGCCCACCGGTCCGCCCTGATATTTCTCGATGATGGTGAGCAATAGCTTGCGGTCTACTTCATCGAAGCCGTGGCGATCGACCTCGAGCATCTGCAGCGCGGCCTGGGCCGTCGGTAGATCGATCTTTCCGGCGCTGCGAACCTGGGCAAAGTCGCGCACCCGCCGCAGTAAACGGTTGGCGATGCGCGGAGTTCCGCGGGAGCGGCTGGCAATCTCAAGCGCCCCGGCATCGTCGATTGCAACCCCAAGAATTTCCGCCGAGCGTTCCACGATAATGCGCAAGTCTTCGTGGGTATAAAACTCCAGCCGCAGCACGATGCCGAAACGCGACCGCAGCGGCGACGAAAGCAGTCCAGCGCGTGTGGTTGCGCCGATGAAAGTGAACGGCCTCACATCCATGGTGTGGGTGCGCGCGGACGGTCCTTGCCCGATCATGATGTCCAGCTTGTAGTCTTCAAGCGCCGAGTAGAGCAGCTCCTCGAGCGCCGGCTGCAAGCGGTGCACCTCGTCGATAAAGAGCACTTGCTTGTCCTTGAGATTGGTCAGGATGGCGGTAAGGTCGCCCTTGATTTGCAGAGTTGGACCGGAAGTCTGTTGAAACGGCACCGCCAATTCGTTGGCGATGATGGTGGCGAGAGTAGTCTTGCCGAGACCAGGCGGGCCATAGAGCAGAACGTGATCCAAGGCCTCGCCGCGTGAGCGAGCTGCCTCGATGGCGACGGCCAGGTTTTCTTTGACCTTGGGCTGTCCGATGAATTCTGCCAGTCGCTGCGGCCGCAGCTTCAGCTCAAACGACGAGTCGTCCTCGACCGGCGCCGCTGACACGAGTCGCTGCTTGAGATCGGGAATGTTTTTAGCGGTAGCCACTGACAGGATGGTAAGGCGAAAAGGGAAATTGGGCAATCGTTTGCGAGCGGCACAGGTGCGGGCGGACACTCTTGTCCTCCGCTTTTGCAGTTGGATGGCGGCTTTGGGATCCTGCGCAGCGTGGGTCCTCGAGGTTGCGAAGGAGCTTGATGGCGCCAATCCAAGGCAAAGGGGGCCGACCGGAGTGTCCGCCCACGCTCAAGCAAAACGGCCTTACGCGCGCGCCTTTGACGGCTCCTTCTCGCCCACGCGCTTGCTGACTTCGAACACCATCTTGCCGGCCTTCTTGTCGGCATCGACGACAACGTGATCGCCATGCAAGACTGCGCCGTCGAGAATCTTCAGCGCCAGCGGATCCTGCACCAGCTTCTGAATCGCCCGCTTCAGCGGACGCGCCCCGAAGTTCGGGTCGAAGCCCTCCGTGAACAGCAGATCTTTCGCCGCATCAGTCAGCTCCAGCGAAATCTTGCGATCTGCCAGCAGTCGGCGAACATCCTCCAGGCGCAACTCGATGATCTTGACCAGTTGTTCCTTGCCCAGCGGGCGGAAGACGATGATGTCATCCACGCGGTTCAGGAACTCGGGCTTGAAGTGGCCATGCAACGCGTTCATCACCTGTTTCGAGGCCTCGTCGAATTCCTGCTCTGAGCGGGTGCCTTCAGACTGCAAAAAGGCAGACCCAATGTTCGAGGTCATGATGATGACCGTGTTGCGGAAATCAACGGTGCGGCCCCGGCCGTCGGTCAGGCGGCCATCGTCCATCATTTGCAGCAGGACGTTGAACACGTCGGGATGCGCCTTCTCGATCTCGTCGAACAGGACCACTGCGTAGGGGCGTCTCCGCACCTGCTCGGTCAGTTGTCCGCCTTCTTCGTAGCCGATATAGCCCGGAGGCGCGCCGATCAGCCGCGAGACGGCGTGCTTCTCCATGTACTCGGACATATCGATGCGCACCATGGAGTGCTCGTCGTCAAACAGGAACTCGGCCAGCGCTCTCGCCAATTCGGTTTTGCCGACGCCGGTCGGCCCCAGGAAAATGAAAGACCCGATCGGCTTCTTGGGATCGCTTAAACCCGCGCGGGAGCGGCGGATGGCATTGGCCACGCGCTCGAGGGCAGCGTCTTGGCCGACGACCCGCTGTCGTAACCGCTCCTCCATCGTGACCAGCTTCTTGACTTCACCTTCGAGCATCTTCGACACCGGAATGCCGGTCCACTTGGAGACGATGCGGGCTACGTCTTCCTCGTCCACTTCTTCCTTCAACATCCGAGCGGGGCGGGCACCGTCGCCCGCCGACTTGCCTTGCGAAGATCCGTCAATCTGCGCGGTCAGCTTCTTCAGTTCTTCTTCGGCCTGCACCAGCAAGCCATAGCGGATCTCAGCCACCCGCTGCAAATTGCCCTTGCGCTCCTCCGCCTGCTCCTCGATCTTGAGCTGCTCGATCTTTTCTTTCAGCGTCCGGGTCCGGGCGATCAGGTCCTTTTCGCGCTTCCAGGTGGCTTTCAGCGCGTGGGACTTCTCCCGCAGCTCGGCCAGCTCTTTCTCAATCACAGCCAGGCGATCTTTCGAATTAGGATCGCTTTCCTTCTTCAACGCCTGCTTCTCGATCTCGAGTTGGGTCGCGCGGCGCTCCAGTTGATCGATTTCGGTGGGCATGGAATCGATCTGGATCCGCAGAGATGCGGCAGCTTCGTCAATCAGGTCGATGGCTTTGTCGGGCAGGAAGCGGTCTGAGATGTAACGATGCGACAAAGTGGCCGCAGCAACGATCGCCGAATCCTTGATGCGCACGCCGTGATGCACTTCGTAGCGCTCTTTCAATCCGCGAAGAATGGCAATCGTGTCTTCGACGTTGGGTTCGCCAACAAACACGATCTGAAAGCGACGCTCGAGGGCGGCGTCTTTTTCGATGTACTTGCGATACTCATTCAGCGTCGTGGCGCCGATGGCGCGCAACTCGCCGCGGGCCAGCGCCGGCTTCAGCATGTTGGAGGCATCAATCGCACCTTCGGCCGCGCCTGCGCCCACCAGGGTATGCAGTTCGTCGATGAACAGAATGGTCTTGCCCTGGGACTCCTCGATGTCCTTCAGGACGGCTTTAAGGCGATCTTCAAACTCGCCGCGAAACTTTGCACCCGCCAACATGGCGCCCAGATCGAGGGACACGACCCGCTTGTTCTTCAGCGCTTCTGGAACGTCGCCAGAGATAATGCGCTGAGCCAGGCCTTCGACGATCGCAGTTTTGCCGACGCCGGGCTCGCCGATCAACACCGGGTTGTTCTTGGTGCGTCGGGAGAGCACCTGCACGACACGGCGGATTTCTTCGTCGCGGCCGATGACGGGGTCTAATTTGCCCCGCCGCGCCTGTTCGGTCAGGTCGCGGGCATAGCGCTCCAGCGCCTGGTACTTGGCTTCAGGATTCTGATCCGTGACTTTCTGCGTGCCACGCACCGAGGTCAGCGCTTTGAGGATGGCAT
>Ga0134128_10006025_pt1 | contig 14685 bp, 12 predicted proteins | sample KB31754_FD_96462 | JGI IMG/M metagenome (GOLD analysis project Ga0134128, IMG submission 96462) | Terrestrial soil microbial communities with excess Nitrogen fertilizer from Kellogg Biological Station, Michigan, USA - KB3-175-4 | ecosystem: Environmental > Terrestrial > Soil > Unclassified ... | reverse complement strand
GCGCGAGTGCGCGCCGCCGTTTCTCACGCTCCCTGCAAGGTAGACGCCCTCTGGTTAACTGCGCAGTCCGTCGGTAAGCGTCCCAGATCACCGCCTGCCCAGCTTGAGAATCTGCCGGGTTCCTTCTTGAGTTCGATCTCATTTGCGGCTCCGTCTAGCTCCTCCGTCAGCGCTGCGGCGAATCGCTCCCATTCATCGACCAGGCGCAGCTCGTATGACTCGACTTCATCGCCCACCAGCAATTCTTCCCGCGCCCAACGGGAACGCTGCTCAAAGGCCCGGTAGTAGTCCAGTATGGCCTTCTCGGTTCGGGTCAGGCCAACGTCAATGGCTCTAAGCTGCCTGACAAAAATCCGGTTGTCCGTCTGTGGATCGACGCTATCAGGCCTCGCGTCCAGGTAGTCGATGGGCAGCGCGTTCGGTCCGAATTGCTCCGCGATTGCGCGGACTTTGTCGTAAACCTCGAAGCCAGCAACTGGTGTCGGAGGGTCGGCTCTCAATTGGTCCACGACCTTGCCGAACCACCAGCCCTCGAGTCTCTCAAACAGTGCGTCCCTGTTTTGGCGATCCACGGCAGCGCGAATGCGATCCCGGATCTTATCACCGGTGTCCGAGATATCAGGTGAGTTGTCCAGGACGTGGATCGCATCGACGAGCCGGCATTGCTCATCGTCGGTCAAACCCGAAAATGCTGCGAACGCGGTCTTCAGGTCCTCATTCTTCGAGGTCTGGGCAACTTCGCGAAGCCCGTCAAGAGCGGCGGCGCAGTCCCTCGCGCTACCCGGCCGGCGCGCAGCGGCAATGGAGTTAGCCGGGGCTTCAGCCGTGGTGATGAGCGTCAGCGCTGTGGGCGGCACCTGGATCACGCTGTCCTTTATGTGTGTGCTCCAGATTCGCAGTGTCTTCCACAGCGGAGAGGAAGCGTCCGTCAACCGCGCAGGGACGGTGCTGTGTTTGGTCTGCAGCAGATCGTGGGGTGTGCCGTCCTGGTTCAGAACAATGTCGTCCAGGGTTTCAAGAACGACCTCTTGTTCTTCGGGACCGTCCAAAAGGAGCCAAAGAGCATATCGCGCCTGATATAGATAGCCCAAGCCCGATTCTTGTGCAGAGAAATCAGGCACGCTGGCCTCCCACGCCATTGGGCTGCTGCGGGTGTCTCATCTCAGACTTCTCCACGGAAAGCGCGGTTGAGAACGGCAGGCAACATGGCGTCGAGGTCAGCCGAGACCTGAGAATGAGGTTCCTCAAGTGCCTTGGTTTGGGATTCGAGCACGTGCAGGCGATTAATGGTGGCTTGCTGCTTCGGAATTGGCGGCAGAGGGACAGTAATATCCTTGAGACGCCCAACGCTGAGAATCCGAAGGCCACTGGTCGTTCGGCTGCGCTCCTGCATTTGCGTCTGCCCGTCTGCGCTGTTTAGATACGCGTTCAGGTATTCCGGTAATATGGCCGACCGTTCTGGTCGGATGCGAATCAGGTGATTCTGATGAACACAGCGGTCGATCTCGCCGCGGAAGAGTGCGGTTCTCCCAATCTGGTCGAGGCTCCCGTTGCCCTCGACGACCAGGACGTCTCCGGGAATCAGCATCCAACGCTCAAATTCATCTGGCGTTACCTCAAAATAGCGGTGGTCGTCCGTGCGAATCAAGTTCCGCTGTACGTGTGCAACAGTCAAATAGCGGACCGGATTCAGAGCCGCAGTTCGGTGGGGACCTTTCTGAATACCGCCGGTAACCTCCGCGATTGCGCCGATCTTGATTTCGGGTCCGTGGAACAGTTCGCGGCCAAACCGAAGCGAGGTGACTCGAAGCATGTTATTGCTCTCAGCGCGCAGCACCTTGGCTTCCGCGATAAGCTTCGATACGCTGTCGATGATCCCGACTATCCGCTGCTGCTCATCAATTGGCGGAAGCGGAACGACCTGCTGGAGGAACGCGCTCCGAGATAGCGTGCGGTTTCGCCCGGCACCGCCCGGCGAAACGCGTCCTAACAAATCAAGCCCAGCAGGTGTGGTGAGGTAGGCCACAAGGAAATGGGAACTGAGTCTCCGCTCGTCGCATCGAAACGTCGGGAAGCGGTGGGACGCTATCATATCCTTCTCTGCCTCGCCCAACACGGCGACCGCTCCCTCCCACGCAAAGACGATGTTCAGAACAAAGTCCCCTGGAGCAACGTGAAACACCCTCTTAGTTCCGAGGCCGATTCCAGACACTGGCTCCTTGTGGAACACCCCTTTGCCATGTGACCGAATCCCGATCTCTCGATACGTAGCGTCCGGATTCACTTCCACAGGACGGGGAACATGGTGCACGACCTCTGCCAGCCTGACGCTCTCCCAGTTGCTATTCATGATTCTGCTCGCCGAGTAGCTCGCAGATTCTGCCCATGATCTCCACGATGCGATGCTCTTTCTTCAAGATGCTTGCGGCAAGCTCGCCAGGAGATCGATGCGAGATATCTTCTTCGGCCCGCGGGTTTGTGCGGTCCAGGTTACAGCCGTTTGCCAGCAGTTCCGAGGCCGGGACGCGCCATGCACGGTCGTTCTCTTCTCGTTTTCTCCACCAGCGGAGGCACGGCTCAAACTCGTCAAACTGTATCGGCGCTGTTTTCGTGTAGTTCTTGCGGCCGTCCGGGCGCGGCTGCTCGTAATACCACACATTCTTTGTCGGGCCTGAGCGATCAAAGAAGAGCAGGTTCGTCGGAATCGAGGTGTATGGTGAGAACACTCCATTCGGCAGCCTGACAATCGTATGAAGGTTGAATTCCTTGAGCAGATCCTCCTTGATTCTGGTGCAGATGCCTTCTCCAAAGAGAACTCCGTTCGGAACGACGACTGCAGCCCGTCCCGGCTTCGGCTGCCGCCGCAACTTCCGCATGATGAGTTGCAGGAACAACAGCGCAGTTTCAGCGGACTGCTTATCATCCGGGAAGTTCGATAGGATCCCGCGCTCCTCCTCGCCGCCAAACGGCGGGTTCGTCATAATGACGTCCGCGCGGTCCCGGTCGCCAATTTGCGCCAGTGGGAATCGCAGGCTGTTCTCCGGATCGATCTTCGGCGCCTCCAGCCCGTGCAGGAGCAGGTTCATCTGGCAGAGCAGGTACGGCAGCGGCTTGGCCTCACCGCCGAAGATACTGCGCTCCTGGACGGCCTTCCGGTCCTGAACCGTCTTGCACTGCTTTTTGAGATGAGAGTAGGCCTCCACCAGGAAACCACCAGTGCCGCAAGCAGGATCGAGAACCGTCTCACCCACCCTCGGATCCAACACCTCGACCATGAACCGCACCACCGCGCGCGGCGTGTAGAACTCGCCGTTCTGGCCGGCGGCGTCGCGCATCTCCTTGAGCATCGACTCGTACAGGTGGCCGAGCGTGAACATCTCTTCCTTCGCCAGGAAGTGGATGCCGTTCACCTTGTTGATCACGTCGCGCAGCAGGTACCCGGAGATCATATTGTTCGCGACGCCGGAAAACACCGTGGCGATCACCTGGCGCCGCCCGCCGTTCCCATTGCCGCCGCGAAGTCCGCGCAGGTAGGTGAACAGACCCGCTCCCTTCTTGCCGTTAGGGAGCACGGCTTCTTCCTGGTTGATAAATGCCAGGAGTTCGGGGCCAGTGATGCCGTCTTCCTTCGCGGCCCAGTCGCGCCATCGGTACGGCTTGTCGATGGAGGGGCGGTACTTCTCGCCACGCAGTTCGGCTCGCGATTCCTCAATCTGCTCCATGTCGTCCAGGAACTTCAGGAACATGATCCACGTGAGCATCGGCAAGCGGCCGAGGTCACTAGACAACCCCTTGTCCTTCCGCATGATGTCGCGAGCTGTTTTGATCAGGCTGCCCAGTTGTTGCGCCGTGGTGAGCGGCACCCTTGGTTTCGATTTCGCCAACTACTGTCTCCTCTTATGCCGCATAAAGCAATGTTTGCAGATCGTTGACCGCCTGGCGAAGGCGGTCGGAGCCGCCGAACAGCCGTGAGATTTCCATCACGTTACCGTGTTGCGAAATAGGGGGCACTTCCAAGATATCCGGCAGCAGAAACTGGGCCACGCCGTGCTCCGCGTATTTGTCCAGCAGGTCGTTGAGCACCGCCCGTGCGTCCGGGCCGAACTGGTCGAAGAAGTCCTTCTTTTCGCTCCGGAGCCGCTGCGCGCGCTCCCGCCGTGTCCGCAGCGGAGCATTGAACGCGACGTGGCAGAGCAGGTCGAAGGGATCGGCATCGGGCGCATCAGCAGCGCGCGCCAGCTCCTCGAAGTCAACGCCACGGTCGGCAAGCTTCTCAATAATGGCCGCCCGCGTCTTCGGATCGGACCAGTCACGCCGCAGATCCGCCGCGTTGCGGTAGAAGGTCCGCACCCGCTCCGCAGTGTAGTCGGTGAACTTCACCACCGTGAGTTGACGGCCGTCCGGATCCAGTTCATAGACCAGATGCGCAGCCACGTCCACGTGGCCGCCGTCAAAGTAGTACTTGCGGTGCTCGTCTGGCCCCTCCTCAAAGATGGGGCCGCCGGGCGGCTCCGGTTCCGCTGGCTCTTCGGGCTTCACCACAAGCCTGGGCTTTACCGGCTTGCCCTCGCCATCCACCTCTTCCTGCGTCTCGATCACCGGATCGCCGTCGAACGCCGGGTCGGCAAACAGGCGCGTTGCCGAGCCGGTGTAATCCAGGATATTGAAGAACAGTTTGCCGTAATCGTCGCGCACGCGCGTGCCGCGGCCGATGATCTGCTTGAACTCGATCATGGAGTTAATTACGCGGACCAGAACGATGTTCTTGCAAGTGGGGGCGTCCACTCCCGTAGTCAGCATCTGCGACGTGGTCAGGATAACTGGGGTTTCCCGCTCGAGGTCCTGAAAATTGCTGAGGTGCCCCCGCCCGAGGTCTCCCTCGTTTGATGTCACCCTGCAGATATAGTCCGGATACTGCTGAACCAGGTCGGTGTTCAGATTGACCAGCGCCTTGCGCATCTCAGCCGCGTGTTCCTGGTCCACACAGAACACGATCGTTTTCGCGAATGGATCGGTCTTGCGAAGGAACTCGGTCAGGTGCTTGGCGACACATTCGGTGCGGGCGAGAAGAGCAATCCGGCGCTCGAAGTCGTTGGTGTGGTACTCGTCATCCGGAATGTCGCGGCCGTAACGGTCCAGATCTCCCTGGCTCGGCCGCCAGCCTGCGGCGTCCCATTGGGTGACGACGCGGTGGACCCGGTATGGCGCGAGGAACCCGTCGTCGATCCCTTGCCGGAGGCTGTAGGTGTAGACCGGATCGCCGAAGTAGCGGTACGTGTCGGCGTTATCTTCCTGCTTCGGCGTCGCCGTCATGCCGATCTGGTAGGCAGGCGCGAAGTAATTGAGAATATCCCGCCAGTTGCCCTCGTCGCGTGCGCTCCCCCGGTGGCATTCATCCACAATGATCAGGTCAAAGAAATCCGGCGCGTACTCGCGGTACAGCCCGGGTCGATTCTCATCCTTCGCGATGGCCTGGTAGATGGCAAAGTACATCTCCCGGCTTTTGTTGGCCACGCCACCCTCGATCTTCCAACGGGCATCGCCGAAAGGCGTGAAGGTCTTGTCCTTGGGGTCGTCGATCAGGATGTTGCGGTCGGCCAGGTAGAGAATGCGTGGTCGGCGGTATTCCTTTTGTGGATCGCGGTTCCATCGCGAACTCCAGAGCTTCCAGCAGATCTGAAATGCGACGACGGTTTTGCCGGTCCCAGTGGCCATGGTGAGCAGGATCCGTCGCCTCACCTGTAGGATGGACTCAACCGCGCGGTTGATGGCGATCTCCTGGTAGTAGCGCGGAGACTTCCCGCTCAGGTGGTACGCCGGCGTGAGAAGCCGATCGGCAGATTGGGCCGATAGCCCACTGCTGGCAAGAAGGCGGCACCACAGCTCGTCAGGTGTCGGGAAATCAGAAACGGCGCGCTCGCGACCTTGGAGAAAATCGAATTCGACGATCTCGTGGCCATTGGTGGAGTAGGCGAACTTGAGTCCGAGAATCCGGGCGTAGTCCTTGGCCTGTTGCAACCCGTCCGGGGCGCAACAGTATGATGCCTTGGCCTCCACCACCGCAATGCTCAGATCCGGACGATACCGGAGCAGATAATCGGCACGCTTGCCTGGGCGCCGGCGGCCTTTGCTTCCGGCGGCGATGATCCGACCGTCCGTAAATGTTACCTGCTCATTAAGACGATGGGGATCCGTGTCCCATCCAGCGGCCTGGAGCTTCGGGACGACGAACTTCCGGCATGTGTCGGCTTCATTTGCCATGAGGGGCCTAAAGTAACGGATCGCACTTTATAGAATAAGCCTTTATAACCGTATTGGATACAACGCTGCAAGCCTGTTGAAGCTCTGCTAGAAATGATTCGTGCCGCGCACGCTGGGCGATGGCATGTATGAATCGAGTTGCGTGGTATTCTCTTGGCGCGTGTCACTCATCGGCAAATCGAATGGCAGGGATCATCAAACCGATTACGGACCACGAAGGAACTGAGCGGCAGGCTCGCGTCGCTCGCGCGCTGGCGTCCGTGCAACTTGAGGGGCTTGAACCGACCGATGCGGCCACCTCAAATCCGTACTGATAATCCACATTAAGGCTTCACGTCCTGGCGTAGGAGACGACGGCGAGTTCGATGAAGAAATGTTTGGCTCCGCAAACAAGACTCAAACCTGCAACCCTTCCGTTAACGGAGATCAGAAGTTGTCAAAACCCGTGATGCAGCGACGGGATTGAGACTGAATCCGTCAAACAGCTTCACTCCGCTTCGTGCGTTCATCCCCGCGAAATAACCCTACTCGGTTCAGTTATCGAAAGACAGGAGCCGCGGCGCGCCTTCCCGGTCCGTGGACGGCAGGTTTCCCTACCCAAGCGAAACTGCCGTTTTAAACTCGTGGCGATGTATTCTAATTGCGGTCCCTGTGTCATCGACTCGCAACACGGTTCCTTCGACTGAGAGCGAGAGGCTAACGGAGCCGTCGAGAAGAGCCGGCCATCTAATGGACACTTCGACCGCAGCGCCCGGCGGGAGTTGACGATCCAAAACGCAGTTCATTCCGCCGACCGACAGGTTCAATGTTCTGCCCGCGCCCTGGGCGACGACGGTTCTCCGATAAACCTGCCGCCATTTGACCGGCAAGGCGAGTGGAAATCGTTTTTCAGCCCGGCGGCATCCGAAATCCTGCGATTCATCAAGGCTTTCAGGCATGGCGTTGCTTCTGCGTCGTTCAGCCCATTCGATTCCTTTGGGTCGCGTTAGCAGCCATGAACCTTGCAATGTTCCAGAAGCAATTCGCGAATGTCCGGAGCGGATTGCGACTTCGCGGCGGGATCTCCAACGGCTGAGAGGGGGTCTCTTTGACTTCGATCCGCAGCAAGGGCGAGAGCCAGGACGAGTCGGTCGCGTGCGGAGCAGGGTTTTTGCATGCTGCTACGCATAAGTCTATCGAAGGTCCTTGGGAAGTCAACCGCCCGAAGCCGCTGCCTTTGGGGTGCGCCGAGAGAGATAACCAAAGAGAGTGTGCCGAAGCGCCAGGCCCGCTTTCGCGCCCATGATCCAATCTTCGCCCGACGCAAAGCAACTGTAGCGTAGCTCCAATTGGCCATTAACAATTCCGCATTTCCAGCCGAACGGCTACTGCGTGAGCGCGACATTCCGAAATACAATCATCGTCGGTCTATCCCCTATGCCGCTGAAACGAATCCTCGTGATCGATGATGAACCGCAAGTTCTGAAGTTGATGGCGCGCATCTTGGAGCGTGGCGGGTATGAAGTAAAAACGGCGACTTCTGGCGGCGTTGTCTTACAGGCCGTCGCAACCAGTCGTCCTGATCTGCTCATCTTGGATCTGAGCATGCCAGAACCGGACGGCTTCGAGGTGCTGAAAGCATTGCGGCAGCGCGAGCCCACGTTGCCCATACTTGTCATTTCAGGGTTTCTGGGTGGATCGATGCTTCGGGCGGCTGAGTTATTCGGCGCGGTAGCTACTCTGGGGAAAACCGACGTGCCGGAATTGCTGCTTGAGACGGTGTGGCGGATCATTCCGTAGCAGAGGATTACGGCCATGCTAAAACGTGTATTAGGACGGCGCGCGATTCGCATGTGGCGGCAGGGAGTAGATTGAGCCGAAGCGCGCCACGATTTGGCGTCCACATTCGCACTTTGCCAGCTTTACCGTTCGGTCCGTCGCCATGGCGCTTTTCTGAAACGTCGCGCGTTTCCCGCACTCGCAAATATAGGCAGTCAGCGTTCCCTTAACTTCCGACATGAGTTCATTGCAGCACGCCAGCGAGTGGGAGCCTCTCATCTGCTTGCGTCACTGCGGCCTATTTCCGTGTGCTCGGGGTCGAGCCGGCCCTAGGGCGCGACTTCGATCCGGTCGACGATCGGAGCCGAGGTCCCAATATGGTCATCCTCAGCAACTCGGTTTGGCAGCGGTGCTTCCATGGCGACCGAACGATTGTGGGGCGTCAGATCACGTTGGACGACAGCCTCTACACAGTGGCAGGCGTAATGCCTGCTGGCTTCGAAGCACGCCCGTCGCCCATTCGCAACGAGCATTTCACTTCATCGCTTCGAAAGGAATCACGCGGAGCTGGGCAGTTTTACTTTCGCGGCCGGCGACGGTGACATCAACGGCGCGGTCTTCGTACTTCTTGCGGAAGTCGGCGTCGGGCCAAAGGTCGTCGTCCACTTCTTGCCAGGCCAAGAGCTTATAGGCGCCTGGGCGGACGTGGGTAAAGCGGAAGTTGCCATTGTCGTCGACCGTCTCTTTGGCGGGCCGCGATCTACCATCGGCGGCGATGAGAACAACAGTCGAGATGGGAAACGGCTTGCCCTCGTTATCGGAAACAGTTCCGGCGATCTGGGCGGCGGTGGTGCTCAGGACGATCTCAAGTGGGCCAGAGGCAGAAATATCGAAGCCGTCCCAGGAGATTTCCTGGTCGCGAAACTTGACTTCGCGAACATAACAGCCATCCGGGAGATTGCGAATCGCGGCAATGGAGAATTCAGGCAGCAATGCCGCGAATTGTTACGCATCGAGGTATCCGTCATCGTCAAAGATATGGTCGACCGCGGCGAGCGCCCGGTTCAGGCTCGAGTAAGGAAGATGCTTAGCGAAGATTCTCTGAAGGCGCGGAGAATGCTGGGCCAGTGCTTGAATGAGGTGATTTCAGAACTGAAGACAGAACGCTTACGCTGATTCAGGCCGGGAACAGCTCTCCAATCGAACCGATTGATCAACGCGACGCCGTTACGAAGGATTAATCCGGCGCCGCGGAACGTCTCATCGTCTGGCGTATTCGGTCAAGTTGCCGCGCCAGCCCACCTCCCGGCTGGCCCGTCATACGGACAGCATCCGGGTCACCGTAAGAGTGAGGTTCCGTAGCCTACTCAAGCCGTAATGCGACAACTGGATCGGTTCTCATAGCGCGATGTCCAGGTACAAAACAGGCAAACGCGGCCGTCACCAATAACATTCCCGAAACGGCGGCATATGTTAACAAATCTATCGGTTGTACACCGAAAAGAAGCGATTTGAGATAACGCGATAGCCAGCAAGCGACGGTGCCCCCAACGGAAATACCGAGGAGAGCCGGCAGAAGACCTTGCACCGCAATCATCTTGAGGATGGTCCATTCACTCGCACCCAGAGCCATGCGGAGTCCAATCTCTGCAGTGCGGCGGCGGACGGAGTAAGAAAGAACACCATAGATGCCGAAAGTAGCCAGCAGCAGAGCGAATCCGCCGAACGATGTCAGCACAATGGCGTTTATCCTCTGCGGCGAGATGGAATGGCTGATTACCTCGTCGAAGGAACGTACGTTCCCGATCGGCAGATTCGGATCGAGGCGCTGGATAAGGGCGCGGACGTCCGGGAATACTGTCCTTGGATCTCCACGGGTCTCGACGACGAACTCGGACGGCACGGCGACACTTCCGTAGGGAAGATAGACGGTGAGCGCTTGTCCATGGTCGAGGCCGCGCTCCAACGAATCTCCCACTACACCGACAACTTCGGCATCGCGGTTAAATTGCCCCTTCCAGAGGAGCGTGTGTTTGCCGATGGGATCTTCATTCGGGAAGAGCAGCCTGGCAAGGGCAGAACTGAACATGACCGTCCGATGCGAGCGCATAGGCTGACCCGGATCATCCCAGACTGGCTTATCCGTTGAATTGAAATTTCGGCCGCGTAGCAACGGCAGGCCGACGGTCCGTAAGTATCCTGGCGTGACCACGCGCCAACTCGCCCGAGGTGGGGGGCCAAAGACGGGCGAGTGCGTAACGGCATCAATATTCATTCCATTGTCCGGGCCTTCCACGGGGCGACTGCTGACTGCGCCGCTAGAGGTAACACCCGGGTGGGCTGATAGCTCTTCGAGAAAGCTATCGACGAACTGTTTTCCCCTTCCGGTTTGTCGGTAAATATCGGGATAGCTCAGCGAGAACATGAGGCGGTGTGCGGTCTGAAAGCCGCGGTGCTCCTTCAAGAGGCCTTGAAAGCTGCGCATGACCAGGCCCGTGCTCACTAGGAGCAGGAAAGCGAGGGCGACTTCCGCAGATACCAGCATCGAGCGGAGGAGACCCTGACGACGGCTCGCACCCGTTTGGCGATCACCTTCCCGGAGGGCTGCGGCGACTCCTTGAAGCGGGGTTTGGAGTGCCGGCGCGAGGCCGCAGAGCAAGCCTGTGAAGATCGTGACTCCGCAGCTAAAGCAGAGGACCCATGGATTGAGGCTCACTTCGTCGAGACGCGGAACGCCGGGTATTTCCATCGTGCGGATGCCGCGTACCGAGACAGCCGCCAACGCCACTGCCAGAACAGCGCCCAGAGCGCTAAGCAGCAGCGATTCGAGCATTACGAAACGGACGAGGCGTGCGCGTGCGGCTCCCAGGGCACTCCGCAGAGCGATTTCGCGCCGGCGCGCCAACCCGCGCGCCAGTAGCAAATTCGTGACGTTTCCGCACGCAATGAGCATTAGCAGTCCCACCGCCACGAGTAGCATCCTCAGCGCGGTGCCTGTTTCTTCCGGGGCGATCCAGCGGCTAGACGGAAAAATGTTGAATCCGAGCCCCTTATCTTCTTTGGGATCGGCTGCCCGCATAACGGCGGCAAGGCGTTGCAGCTCCCTTCTCGCGGCTTCAGCAGTTACTCCTCTTTTAAGCCGCCCCACCGCGGCGAATTCCCGATTCCCGCGGTCGGCCGCCGGGTGATATGAGTACGGCAAATAGACTTGACCATCAATCCAGGGTTCACCGCGAGGCAGGACGCCCACGACCGTGTAGCTGATGCCCTTCATCTGGAGCACTTTGCCGAGAACGTTGGCATCGGCTCCGTAGCGCGCCTTCCAGAATCTATTACCGAGGATGACGATATTGGCATTGCCTTCTCCAGCCGAGAAGTCCCGGCCGAGGATAGGATTCACTCCAAGTGTTCGGAAGAATTCAAGCGTTACTTGCGCGCCCGAAACCTTCTCGGGTTCGCCATCGCCTGTGAGGTTTGCTTGAAAGCCATTGTATGCGCCAACACTTTCAAACGATTTTGTTCGATCACGAAGGTCCCAAAAATCGGCTTCGGAAAGGTTTTGCTCGACCATCCCGAGGTCGAGCTGCGTCTCTACAAATTCAACGAGCCGCTCCGCGTCCCGGAATGGCAAGGGCCGGAGCAACGCCGCTTCGAAAACGCTGAATATGATCGTGCTGGCTCCAATTCCGAGAGCGAGCATGACGACGCACATGGCGGTCATTCCCGGATTGCGGCGCAGTGCGCAGATCGACTGACGGAGTTCAGTCCAGAAGCCTTCCAGGAAGGCCCCCCGGCGGATATCACGCACTTGTTCCTTGATCACTTCGATTCCTCCAAGTTCGATGGCCGCTTCGCGCTGCGCGGTTTGCGAATCGGCGCCAGCGGCGATCTTTTCATCCTCAAAGGAGTTGGCGGTAAGAACTAAGCTCCGCGTCGAGAGTCTGATCCACCGCACGCTTGTAAATAAATTGCGCCAGATTGTTATGAGCGACCGCATGGAAGTCCCTACGGGATTTCCAGGGCGACTGCCATGGCAGCTGAGATGCGGCGCCAGTCATCCGTTTCCTGCTTCAGCTTTCGAACGCCGATCTTGGTGATGCGATAAAACTTGGCGCGACGCTTGTTCTCTGATTCTCCCCACTGCGCGGCGAGCCAGCCGGCTTCTTCCATGCGATGAAGAGCAGGAAACAGCGAGCCAGGCTTCACCTGAAATGTGGCATTCGTCACTTGGGCAATGCGGCGGGAGATACCGAGGCCGTGCATCGGTTGGAGGGCGAGCACTTTAAGAATGAGGACATCGAGGGTGCCCTGCAGTAGGGCGATGTTGGCATCGGGAGGTGTCTCGTATAGATTCTCTATAGGCATCCTACAGAGATTCTATATGAGCTCTGGCGAAACTGCAATCACGCGCGATCGGCCCCAATCGCGTTTCAAGACAAGGCAGACGTACAGCGCTCGCGCATTATTCCGGGATCGATTCCAGGATGGTCGGCAAGCAGGAAGCAATCCATATGAGCGTAGTCGCCTTTGCTGGGACTGGCCAGACCGGCATTTCGGCGATTGCTCCCTCCTGGTTGGCTACTCGGTAGTGATCCATGTGGCGGCGGAGTCGCCGTCCCGGACTTTGGCGCGGCGATTCGGTCAAATCCGGTGTTCCGGGCGACAGATCCTGCCGAGTCGACCACCGTTTACCGATCCAGTGTTCTGCCGGTTCGCCTTCGGTCGTGCGTTGTCAGAATCGCCGGCCACATTATGATTCAAAACGGCCATTTTATGGTTCAAGTCACATTGCCGTCCTTACGCCGGTTTGTGCTGCGCAGAAACATAACTCAAGCAGCAGCATGCCAGAGTTGGCTTTCTCAGAAAAGAGGCAAGGTCTTCACCTAAACTGTTTTCGCCGATTTTCGCAGTGCCGGCGTTGAAAGCAAAAGGAATTTTCTGGCGCCAAGATCGAAAATCCCATCTAAGTGCGAAAGTCGGGTTAGGACTACGCAGAGCCGGCTGACCACTCGCGATCTTACGCGATCAGCCGTGTTGCTTTCCCCCATGAGGATAGGGTCAGCGTCTCTGATCGATCCTTTTCGGAGCTCAATAGCCCGGCCCACCGATGCCCTTGTCTACGCTTCGAAGGAAACCTCACGATCTCCCCCGCAAGACTCAGGGTCAGGATGGAGTCGCTTTCTCCTTTCCTGCAGGGATTCTTCCTCCCCTGCAACATGCCGGTTTATCCCGGCGCACCCCCAAACAAGACTCGAACCTGCAACCCTTCCGTTAACAGCTGAGGGAAAGCGAATGCCCGAATATTGGTCATTCCGCGCTATATTCGACGCTCTAGCCGTTCCCCGAATGGCGGACGCGGCACGCTACCGCAGGATTCAATGTCAACCAGACAATATGGACCGGCTTACTGCACCTTGGGCACAGCCGCCAGTCGTTCGGCGATCATATCGACGGCCGCCTTGGGCGAGAACGGTTTCTGGAGCCACGTGCAGTGTTGCACCGGCACACAGCACGCGCCAGTGCACTCGATGTGGACTCCCGACATCAGAACAGCGACCGTTCCGGGCCGTTGCATGCGGATGCGACTAACGGTCTGGTGCCCGTCCATGCCGCTCATGCTCACGTCCGATAGGACGGCGTCGTAGCGGGACGTTTCGGCCATCGCGATCGCCTCCTCGCCGCTCTTGGCAGTCGCGACATCGTACCCCGCCCGCTTGAAAGCCGTGGCGAGCAGCCCAAGAATCGCGACCTCGTCATCAACGATCAGAACGCGAGCCATGAGGAGAAGGTAGCATTGAGTTCTTGAGAATCTCAATGGTTGAAGCTCCGCCATATGAAGTTGGCGAGCCGCATTTAATGGGGGAGCCGCCGCCCTCTTTTGCGGGTACCTTCGTTACTTCTCGTCGGCTGATCGTCCTAGGCGGCGATCCGCACTCGGCGGTTGGCCGCTTCTCGAGACGACACGGCTGACGCGCGTTCGATTTTGGCGTTCGCCTGACGGGCAGCGCGAATCGCTTGCATACGTTCTAGCGCGGCGATGCTCAAATTGATCTGCGCCAATTGCCAGTAAAGGTCATCAAGTCTATTCGCGTGGACCATGTCGGTTAGTTATGGGGACGCCTGATTACATCAGAATTTTCCGAGGCGTACAATACCCTCAGATGCGGGCACTCCCGTCCTTATTTGCGGTGAAGGGGAATCACTAACGCACGGGGGCGACCGCTTTGCTGCCGCGCGAGAAGTTGCCAAACGCCTCCGCTGCCCGTTGCACCCCCGCGAGCGTGTATATCTCAGGCGTTAAGTGAGCTTCCCGCACGCGTGCGTAAAGGTTCGTTGCGCTATTTCAGGGCGCAGCCGACGTATAATCACGAGAGTCATGGCGCCCGGTTCGCCCATTAGCCTTGCTGTTATCGAGGGATACCTTCAATGCAAATACCTTGGCGCACTTCGGCTGGCCGGCCGCAGTGAGTCGTCTGACTACCTCGCAACTTTAGAAGAACGGCGGCGCCTGGTTGAGAGCGCATTGTGCACGAGGGTTGGCCGCATCGCTCGCGGAATCGCCCTCACGCGCGAACAGCTTGTGCGTGGAGAGGATCTGATCATCGGCGCGCGGTTGGTTAGTGATGGCACTTCGATTGAGTATCCCGGATTGCAGCGAGTACGCGG
>Ga0134128_10006023_pt1 | contig 14689 bp, 15 predicted proteins | sample KB31754_FD_96462 | JGI IMG/M metagenome (GOLD analysis project Ga0134128, IMG submission 96462) | Terrestrial soil microbial communities with excess Nitrogen fertilizer from Kellogg Biological Station, Michigan, USA - KB3-175-4 | ecosystem: Environmental > Terrestrial > Soil > Unclassified ... | reverse complement strand
TTGGGCTTTTCCACCAGGTTGCGAATTCGATAGAGCCGGTCCTTGCTGCCATTGTGGGCGACGGGCTCCGCGTCCACCGCGCCGTACGCCGAGATGGCATCGCCCTCCACTTCCATCAGCGCCAGTACCGATGCGCCATAAAATTCGTAAACGTCGAGAAGTTGGCGCGTCGCCGGGATCTCGGACTCGATCACGTCGTCGGAAAGGATTACCGCAAACGGCTCCCGCCCTACCAGTTCCCGCGCCGTCAATACCGCGTGCCCAAGACCTAATGCTTCCTTCTGCCGGATGTAGGCGACGTTGATCATGTCCGTTACGCTGCGGACAATCGCCAGTAGATCCTTCTTGTTCTTCATTTCGAGCGTGTGTTCCAACTCGAAGCTCACGTCGAAATGATCTTCAATCGAGCTCTTTCCGCGCCCAGTAACAATGAAAATGTTCTGAATTCCTGAATGAAGCGCTTCTTCCACGCCATACTGGATCAGCGGCTTGTCCACCAGCGGCAGCATTTCTTTGGGTTGTGCCTTGGTGGCGGGCAGGAAGCGGGTGCCGAGTCCCGCCGCTGGGAACACGGCTTTGCGCACTTTGGAAGCCATCAGACCTATTGTATGCGGCTTGGCCCGCTGCCTCTCGCGAGACTTAGAATTTTTCCATTGCTATAATACGAATTCATCCTGTTTGATCCCCGTTTGGGCAACCCGCTTGGGAGTTTTGGAGAGGTAATGGCTTACGTAATCGCTGAACCGTGCATCGGAACGAAGGATACGGCTTGTGTGGACGCTTGTCCGGTGGATTGTATCCATCCGAAAAAGGACGAGCCCGACTTTGAAAAACACGAGTTGATCTATATCGATCCGGTGGAATGTATCGATTGCGGCGCTTGCGTCCCAGTGTGCCCAGTTTCCGCTATTTTCGCGCTTGACGACCTCCCGGAGAAATGGACCAGCTTCACGAAGATGAACGCGGACTACTTCGGCCGCTAAGCATCACCGTTCCTGGCTCGGCTTTACAGTAGAAACGTGCGTTTTGAAATTCAGGCGGAGTGTCCGGCCACCGGAGCAAGAGCCGGGCTGCTGCATACCGCGCACGGCGTTATTGAAACCCCCGTCTTCATGCCGGTCGGAACGCAGGCAACTGTCAAGGGCCTGCCGCAGCGAAACCTGATTGAAGATCTCGACGCGCGCATCATACTCGCGAACACCTATCATCTCTTTCTGCGTCCAGGTCACGAACTCATCCGGCAACTTGGCGGACTTCACCGGTTCATGTCCTGGCCGCGCGCGCTTCTGACTGATTCCGGAGGATTTCAGGTCTTTTCGCTAAGCAGCCTGAGGAAGATCACGGAATCTGGCGTAACCTTCCGCTCTCATCTGAATGGCGACGCGCACCTGTTCACGCCTGAATCCACCGTTGACGTCCAACTCGCCTTCGGTAGCGACATTCTGATGGCCTTGGACGAATGCCTCCCTTATCCAGCCAGCCATGAGTCCGCGCGCGATGCCATGCGCCGGACAGTGCGTTGGGCGCGAGTCGCGTACAGCCATTTTCAAACGCGAAAAGAGCAAGCCGAGATCGCCTCCTCTCTCTTCCCAATCGTGCAAGGCTCTATGTTTCGCGACTTGCGCGAGGAGTGTGCCGGAGAACTAGTGGGGCTTGGCGCTGACGGTTACGCAATCGGCGGCCTGTCCGTCGGAGAGCCGCGCGAACTGAGTCTGGAAGTCGCCGGGTACACCGCGCCTATGCTGCCGCGTGATCGGCCGCGCTATGCGATGGGTGTTGGAATGCCGGAGGAACTCCCTGAATATGTGGCCCTCGGCGTGGACATGATGGATTGCGTCTTGCCGTCGCGCAATGCCCGCAATGGCTATCTGTTTACATCCGGAGGCCGCATCATTATTAAGCAGTCCCGGTATCGCGACGACGCCTCGCCGCTCGATCCGAAATGCCCTTGTTACACCTGCCGTACCTTCTCCCGGGCCTACCTGCGTCATTTATTTCAGGCTGGGGAAATCCTGTTTTCGACGCTGGCGACACTGCACAATCTCCGGTACTACCTTGACACCATGCGCGGAATCAGGCAGTCTATTCTCCTTGGGGGATTTCCTGCCTTCCTGGACTCCGTACGCTCCGCGACGGTAGAATGAAAGGCAAGTTTTATCTTCCCGCGACGCTCACGGTTGTCCTTTGTTCCCGAAAGAGCCTTTGAGGAGTTGAAGCTGAGATAGTTTGACCGCGATGATATCACTTGGTTTCTGTTTCGTCCTGCTACAATCGTCCTCAAACCCGATTGTCGGTTTTCTTCCGCTGATTCTCATTGTCGGCATTTTCTATTTGCTGGTCTTCATGCCGATGCAGCGCCAGAAGAAGCAGCAACAAAAGATGCTGCGCGAATTGCAGAACGGGAACACTGTCACCACCACGGGCGGCATCGTGGGAACCATCGTGAGCCTCGCGGACGATATGCTGGTGATCCGGGTGAAGCCGGACAACATCAAGCTGCAAGTCAGTAGGAGTGCGGTGTCCGGGCTAGTGTCTGAAGAGAAAAAGGTATAGAACAGTACAGTAAGGAAGTAAACTGGGCTTGCCGCCGCCTGCGGCGCGCGCCCGGCTGAACACATGAAACGCAACATTGAACTCAGAACGGGCATTATCATTGCCGTTGTCCTCATCTGCATCTACGGGATCGTCGGGATTCCAAAGTCGAAAGCGGAGTTGATCGCCAACTGGAAGAAGAACATCCACCTTGGGCTGGATTTGCGGGGCGGCAGCCACTTGGTTTTACAGGTCCAGCTTCAGGACGCGTTCATGGCGTCGGCGGATCAGGTGATGGAGCGGCTGAAGGCGGAGGCGGTAAAACAGAACGTCACAGTCGGTTCGACCGATCGTAACGAACTCGCCTCGCTCGACGATGCCGACAAGATCCAGATCAACATTCACGGCGTACCCTCCAATAATTCCTCGGCGTTCCGGAGTCTCGTGTCCAACGAGTTCCCGGACTGGATTCTGACTCCGGTGAATTCAACCGACTACCGGATGACGATCAAGCCTTCTTCAGCATTGAAGCTGAAAGACGATACGCTGACGCAAACGATGCACACGATCGAGCGGAAGATTAACGGTCTCGGTCTCACTGAATCTTCGGTGCAGCAGCGCGGCCGCGCCGATGCGGAAGCGGAGCTGCTGGTGCAAATGCCAGGCGTTGACGATCCTGGCCGCGTCAGACAGATCCTGCAAACACAGGCGATGCTGGAGCTGTATGAAGTGAAGGATGGGCCTTTCGCTTCGCGGGAAGAAGTGCTGGCCAAGCACGGCGGCGTTCTTCCGCTGAATACGAAACTGTTCCCGGCCCAAGCTCGCGCGGGCAATCCCGCTGGCTGGTACTTGTTGGCCAGGAGTCCCGTAATCCGCGGGAACGATCTGCGCGACGCGCACGCGAGCCAGGGCGAGATGGGCCGCTGGGAAACTAACTTTGTCCTCACACAGGATGCCGCCCGGCGCTTTGAGCAGTTCACCGGCGCGAATATCGGCAACCGGCTTGCCATCGTGCTTGACGGACAGGTGATCAGCGCGCCCACCATTCAGGCCCGCATCGGAGACACAGGCGTGATTACCGGCGCTTCCAGCCAGGAGGAAGCGGCCGATCTGGCTTTGAATCTTCGCGCTGGCTCACTGCCCGCGCGCGTGGTATTTGAAGACGAGCGCACGGTTGGCCCTTCGCTTGGAAACGACTCGATTCACGAGGGATTCCGCGCGGGTATCTTCGGCGTTCTCGCGGTTGTGATCGCGATGCTGCTCTACTACAAGGGAGCTGGTATCAATGCGACGCTCGCGCTGATTTTGAATGCCGTCATCTTGATCGCCGCCCTGAGCTATTTCGACGCGACGCTTACTCTTCCCGGTATCGCCGGCATTATTTTGACGATCGGCATGGCGGTGGACAGTAATGTTCTCATCTTTGAGCGTGTGCGCGAGGAGTTGCGCGCCGGCAAGGGGACCGTAGCCGCGCTCGATGCCGGTTTCAGTAAGGCGTTTCTAACAATTATCGATACGCACGTGACGACAATCGTTTCGTGCGCTTTCCTCTTCCTCTTTGGAACCGGCCCGGTGAAGGGCTTCGCCGTCACTCTGGTGATCGGCCTCTTCGCCAACGTTTTCACCGCGGTCTTTGTTTCAAAGACCATCTTCGATTGGGAGTTATCGCGCAAGCGCGTCGCAACTTTGAGTATCTAGCAAAGTTTGTGTAAACTTTTGGAATTAACAACGGGAACTCTTTCGGACATGCCGGTGTCTAACGCTATCGAATGCCGGCCCTTTGTGCTTCATGCAAATTTTTGAGAATACAAATTTCGACTTCCTGGGCAAGAAATGGCCATTCATCATCCTGTCCCTCATTCTTACGGCGGCTGGGCTGGTGAGTTTGGCGCTGAAGGGCGGCCCGCGTTACGGCATCGATTTCCGCGGGGGAGCGCTGATGTACGTGCGTTTCTCGCAAAAACCTCCGGTGGAAAAGATTCGCGCCGCGCTCGACAAGAAACTAACTGTGGACGTACAGGAAGAGGTCGGCCACAACGAAGTGATCATCGGGACCGAATTGGCGAGCAACGAGCAATTGAACACCGCCCGGCAGATCATGGCGCAGGTTCTTGAATCGACCTTCGGTAATGCGGATGGCAAGCTGGATATCAACAACACCGGCGCGCAAGCCTTGGCCGACCGGCTCCGCGATCCGTTGCAAAGGGCGAACGTCCCTATTTCGGAGCAGCAGCTTCAGGATCTGACGAAGAACATCTTGAATTATCGCGACACCCCGCCGCGCTCCGGCCTGATCGCGAAACTAGACGATCTCGCCTCCGTTCCGGGCGTGACTCCGCAGATCGTCAATGTGCTGAAGCAGGAGACGTGGCCCGCTCAGTTTGCCGTTCGCGATACGGAAATCGTCGGCCCGAAGATCGGAGCCGATCTGCGGCACCAGGCCATCCTCGCGACCCTGTACGCGCTCGGCGGAATGTTGGTTTACGTGGCGTTCCGTTTTGAGTGGATCTATGGCGTGGCGGCCGTGGTAGCCGTATTCCACGACACCATTATCACGATCGGGCTGTTCTCGATCTTCGACAAGGAGATCTCGCTCACCGTGATCGCCGCGCTGCTGACGCTAGTCGGTTATTCGATGAACGACACCATCGTGGTGTTCGACCGGATCAGAGAGAATCTTAAGATTCTTCGCCGGGAGACGCTTACCAACTTAATTAACAAGAGCATCAACCAGACGCTGAGCCGGACTGTCCTCACCTCAGGATTGACTTTCCTGACCGCCGTGTCTCTATATCTGTTCGGCGGCCAAGTACTCAACGGATTTTCATTCTGCCTGGTTGTTGGTATAGTCATTGGAACGTATTCGTCGATTTATATCGCCAGTCCAATTCTGGTTTGGTCGCAGAACATTGCGGAAAGGCGCAAGCGGCCCTCGGCCGCGCCGGCCAAGACGCAGCGGGAAGAAGTTCGAAGAGGAGCAGCGAAAGTAAAGTAGCGGCCAAACAACACTCGCGCCATGTGGCGCGAAACCCGGCCGCGGAAGTGAAAGGGGAACAGAGTTTATGTTCGAGCAGACTTTTGTAGAGGGTACAGCCAAAACCCATAAGAGCTGGACAGTGCTGGTGTCCTTCGCAGGCCAGATGGTTCTAATTGGAGTCCTGGTATTGCTTCCATTGATCTACACCGACGTCCTGCCGAAGGCGCAATTGACCAGTTTCCTGGTGGCCCCGCCACCGCCGCCACCACCACCGCCTCCGCCCCCGGCAGCGCCGCCGAAGGTGGTTCATGTGGCGCCTCGCCAGTTCGACGCCGGAAAATTGATGGCGCCGAAAGTAATTCCCAAAGAGATCGCGACTATTAAGGACGAGGCTCTTCCACCTCCCGGCGCGGTCGGTGGCGTCCCCGGCGGAGTTCCAGGTGGAGTCGCCGGAGGTGTGATTGGAGGAATCGTGGGATCCGTGCCGTCCGTGGCGCCCCCGCCGCCTCCGCCGCCCAAGGCGAAGCCTGTCACGCCTTCCCGAATTCGTGTCGGCGGCAATGTTCAAAGGGCGAATCTGATTCGTCAGGTGATGCCGCAATACCCGCCGCTCGCCAAGCAGGCGCGCATTCAGGGAACGGTCCGCTTCACCGCGATCATCGGTAAAGACGGTCACATTCAGAACCTCCAACTCATCAGCGGCCATCCCCTGCTGGTGGCGGCCGCCGAGCAAGCCGTGCAGCAGTGGGTCTACCGGCCAACTGAGCTGAACGGTGAGCCAGTGGAAGTCGTGACCACGATTGATGTAAATTTCACGTTAAGTCAGTAGTTCGACAGTAAAGTTCAAATTCAACTCGCAGGAGAGAACCATGTTTTTACAATTGCAGGTCTTGGCGTTTATGTTCTTTCAAGACGCTGGAACGGCGCCCGTCAACTTCGACCCCAGGTCGATGTGGGGTCAGATGAGCTGGCTCGCCAGGGCGGTCGTGATCGTGCTGTTCTTCATGTCGGCCTGGTCAATCGGCGTCATGATCGACCGCTTGATCGCCTATAACAGCGCGCGCAAGCAGTCGCGCGCTTTTGCCCCCGCCGTTGCCGGCGCCCTTCGCGAAGGCAAACTCGACGAGGCCATCAAAATTGCCGACCGTTACAACAAGAGCCATCTGGCGAAGGTTGTCGTGGCCGGATTGCAGGAGTTTCAGGCGCATAAACTGAGCGCGGAAATTTCCGGGGAAGAGATCGAGGCATCGCGCCGCGCTCTCGAACGCGCCGAAGCGATCGTGCACGCGGAACTCAAGCGCGGCATCAGCAGTTTGGCGACCATCGGCTCCACGGCCCCGTTCGTCGGACTGTTCGGAACGGTCGTCGGTATCATTCACGCGTTCACCGGCATTGCCACTGAGCACGCGACCGGTCTGGGCGCGGTCGCCGGCGGCATTTCCGAAGCGCTGGTCACCACCGCCGTCGGTCTGTTCGTCGCCATCCCGGCGGTCTGGATGTTCAACTACTTTACCAACCGCCTCGAAGCGTTCGACGTGGAGATGGGCAACTCGAGTTCGGAGCTGCTCGATTATTTCCTGAAGCGCCGTGAGCGTATCGGAGCAGCAAAATAACAAAGGTGCAGGCGAGTTGAATAAGGGTGAAGCGCGGCCGGGTATTCTGGCCGCGCTTCTCTCGAATCGACTGAACCGGAAGTAAACCCAGGAGTAAAACAGTGAAAAAGCCTAACGCGGGTTCAACGATCGCCGACATCAACGTCACTCCCATGGTCGACGTAATGCTCGTCCTGCTGATCATCTTCATGGTTATCACGCCCATGCTGCAACATGGCGCGAGCGTGGATCTTGTGAAAGCCAAGAACTCCATCGAGATGCAGGCGGCGGACAAAGAAGATGCCGTCCTCATCGCCGTTACCAGGGACGGAAAGATTTATCTGAGTCCCGGAAACACGCAGATGACTGCCGACGCGCTTCCGAGCAAAGTAAAAGATCTGTTGGCGAACAAGTTGGACAAAGAATGCTACATTAAGGCCGATGCCCGCGCCCGTTACGAACAGGTGGAAAACGTGGTGGACAATCTCCGGGCCGCCGGCGTGGACCAGATCGGGCTATTGACCGAGCCGGCCCAAAATTCAAACCCGAACAATCGACCGTCGGCAACCACCGTGGTCCAGTAATAGAATTTTTAGGAGCCTAATTTTATGTCAATGGCAGTAGGTGGCGGCGGACGCCAAGTATCGGACATCAATGTCACTCCGCTGATCGATGTGTTGCTGGTGCTGCTGATCATCTTTATGGTCATTACGCCGCTCACTCCGCACGGGTTGAACGCTTTGGCGCCTCAGCCTCCCAAGGATAAGACCCCTCCTCCTCCGGATCAGGATCGCACGGTTGTCATTATCATCGACAAGGACAAGAGCATGAAACTCAACGCCGAACCGACCGATATGGCGAAACTCGGGCCGCGGCTCGAAGACATTTTCAAAACCAGAGCGGACCGCGTGGTGTTCGTGAAAGGCGATCCGGACCTTGAGTTCCAGACCGTGGCACAGGCCATCGACATAGCCAAAGGCGCTGGCATCGACAAGATCGGCCTGATGACTCCGCAAGTTGAAGCGGGCAAATAGGAGAACCCTGGCACACATGAAGAAGATATTAACGGCCGTTGCCCTGGCGTGTTTCGTTCTTCTCGGGACGGGCTGCAACAAGCTGAAATCGCGCGACCAATTAAACAAGGGCGTGCAGGCGTTCAAGAACGCCAAGTACAACGAAGCCGTTGAGCACTTCAAGACGGCCGTGGAATTGGACCCGAGCAATCAGAACGCGCGCATCTATCTGGCGACCTCGTATTTCGTTCAGTACATACCTGGGGCTGCATCTCCCGAGAACGACCAGATGGCGAAAGCGGCAACTGACGAGTTCATGAAGGCTCTCCAACAGGATCCCAAGGACAAGAATGCGCTCGCGTCGCTTGCCTCTCTCGATTATCAGGAGGCGCAGGGCATCGCCAATCTCGACGACAAGCTGAAGAAATTGGACGAGGCCAAGGAGTGGAACCTCAAGCTGGTTCAAGTCGATCCTAACAACAAAGAGGCGTACTACAGCCTCGGCGTAATCGATTGGCTGAAGTGGTACCCCAAGTGGAACGACGCCCGCGTAAAGCTCGGGATGAAGCCGGAAGATCCCGGGCCGCTGAAGGACAAGAAGGTCAAGGAAGAGCTGAAGACGCAGTACGGATCGCTCATCTCCGACGGTATCGAGAAGCTTCAGAAAGCGCTTAGCATCGATCCGAATTATGCCGACGCGATGGCGTATATGAACCTTCTGATTCGCGAGCGTGCCGATCTGCAGGATACTCAGGATGCGTACAAGCAGGACATTGATACGGCGGATAATTGGGTGCAGAAGAATCTCGAAACCAGGAAGATTTTGGCTGCCAAGGCTTCCAAGTCCGTGGGCGGCGTGACGCCCGATGCCGCCAAGTAGTTTCGTCGAAAAATCCCGGTTCCGGTCGATAATGGCTGGAACCGGGTAAGCTGTAATTAGATGTCCCCTGTTGAAGCCCTGCCTGCCTGTAGTTCCCCCGCCGATCTCTATGCCGAACTAAAGGAAAAGGTACAGGCTCTTCGCCCGAAGGAAGATCTTTCCGCCCTGGACCGCGCCTATCGGCTTGCCGCGGATGCTCACAAGGGCCAGTGCCGTGATGATGGCAGCCCGTTCATGCTTCATCCGCTGCACGTTGCCCATCTTCTTGCTGATATGCACATGGATCTGGTCTGCCTTCAGACGGGGTTGCTGCACGACACCGTGGAGGACACCAGGGTTGGTATCGAGCGGATTGGAAAAGAATTCGGCGAGGAGGTCGAGCGTTGCGTCGACGGCGTGACCAAGCTCAAGAAGCTGGAAGCCTACTCCCGCGAAGAGCGTCAGGCCGAGAGTGTCCGCAAGATGCTACTGGCCACGGTCAAGGACATTCGTGTCGTCATTGTGAAGCTGGCCGACCGGCTCCACAATATGCGAACCCTCGGCAATATCCAGGATTCCGAGCGTCGCCAGCGCATCGCCCAGGAGACGCTCGATATTTACGCTCCCATCGCTCATCGCCTCGGAATGGGCAAAATCCGCGGCGAGCTCGAGGATCTTTCTTTCGAATACCTTGAGCCGGAAGCCTGGGCGCATCTCAAGCAGGAGATCGAATCGAAGCGCCAGCAGAATGAACAAGCCCTCAAACGTGTCCAGCACGATATTGAGGTGAACTTGGCGCGCGAAGGAATCCCCGCTACGGTGAAGGGCCGCGTTAAACGCGCCTATTCGGTCTATCAAAAACTCAAGCGGCAGAAAATCAGTCTCGATCAGGTTTACGATCTGCTCGCGCTGCGCATCGTCACCGATTCCGTGAAGAACTGCTATGCCGCGCTCGGAGTGATTCACAACGAGTGGCATCCCATTCCGGGGCGCATCAAGGATTTCATCGCGATTCCGCGGACCAATCTTTATCAGTCGCTTCATACCTCCGTCATCGGCCCGGATGGCACTGCGTTCGAGGTCCAAATCCGCACCGAAGAAATGCACCGTGTCGCGGAGGAAGGTATCGCGGCGCACTGGAAATATAAAGAAGGCAAAAAAGGTCCGGCGGTTGACGAGCAGCGGATGGCGTGGCTGCGCCAGCTTGTCGATTGGATGCAGGAAATGAAGGACCCGGGCGAGTTCATGTCCACTCTCCGGGTGGACCTGTACACCTCCGACGATGTCTACGCCTTCACGCCTCGCGGGCGCGTGGTCACGCTGCCGCGCGACTCAACGCCCATCGACTTCGCTTACGCCATCCACACCGACGTCGGCCACGCCTGCGCCGGCGCGAGAGTGAACGGCCGCATTGTCCCGCTGCGTTACACGCTGAAGAACGGCGACATTGTCGAGATCATCACGCAGCCCGGCCACCAGCCGAGTAAAGACTGGCTGCCCATTGTTAAGACCCCGCGAGCCCGCAACAAGATCCGGCACGTTATCAATGCAAGTGAGCGAGCCAAGGCCATCGACCTCGGCGAGAAGTATCTCGAGCGCGAAGCCCGCCGCGTGGGCGTGCAATTGGGACGCCTTGACAAGGCTGATTTCGAGCGCGTCGCCGCCGATTACGGCGTCAGCAAGATGGAAGACTTGTACGCCGCGCTGGGGTACGGAAAGTATTCGCCGCGCCAAGTCCTTGAAAAACTGACGCCGGAACATCCAGCCGAACCGGAGCCGGCGAAAGCGCCTCCGTCCGCGCGTGCCGAGCCGAAGGACCTTGTCATCAAAGTCAGCGGCATGGACGACCTGCTGATCTATCGCGCGAAGTGTTGCAATCCGATTCGCGGTGAATCGATCGTCGGCTTCGTCACGCGCGGAAAGGGCGTGGCCGTCCATTCCGTCAATTGCACGAACGTACAGAGTTTGATGTACGATCCCGAGCGGAAGATCGACGTCGAATGGGCCGGTGGAGCCGAGGAGATCTTCGCCGTCAAAGTGGCCATACAAACCGACGACCGCCCCGGTATGCTGCATAATGTGACGTCGTTGCTGGTGAATGAGAAGAGTAATATCCGCAGCCTCGAAGCCCGCTCCGACGAAAAACGCAATGGCGACGGAGCCATCGTCGACATGACGATTGAGATCAAGGACCAGCGCCAGTTGAGCCACATCTTAGCGGGAATCCGCCGGATTTCCGGTGTGCGCGATGTGCAGAGAATTGGATAGAAATTATGGCCGTTGACCCCGAACACATCGCGATCTCGAAATCGAAAGGCATCAAAATCGACTGGAAGGACGAACATCACAGCGAATACTCGCTCGCCTACTTGCGCGATGAGTGCCCGTGTGCAAGCTGCACCGGCGCGCACGGAACTGAGCCTCAGAAGAGCGATTATTCCGCGCCGCCGCCCGCGAGCGCCTTCCCGATGTTCAAGCCGGCTCTCAAAATGAACAGCGTGGAAGAGGTCGGAAGTTACGCGATCCGTATTTTCTGGAGCGATGGCCACAGCACCGGAATCTATTCGTTCGATCATCTCCGCCGCATCTGCCCGTGTGACAAGTGCAAAGCGGAACGCCAGATCGCCAGTTAGCAATCGATGGGCGGCTAATTACTTTGATCGCGGCTCTTTCCCGGGCGTATGTGGCTCTCCCTGAACTAACGGTGCGCCTCCACCAAGACGAATGGCTGGTTCCCGATGTGGTGATCGCAAAACGCGGCACGCTGGAGCGGCCCTATCCAACGAAACCAGTTCACGTCTGCATCGAAATCCTTCTCTGGAGGACAGGTTTTCCAAGGTACTCACGAAGCTCGAAGATTACTTCGCGTGGGGCGTTCCTTTTTGCTGGATTGTCGATCAAGTGAAACAAAAGGCCTGGAGCGTCGAGCCGGATGGAAGGCCCAATGAGGTTCCAGCCGACGGACTATTGCAGGTCGGCGAAATTGAAATCGGGCTTTCCGGTATCTTCAGCGATGAGATTCCGGTTCCGCGATAGTGAATTCATCACCGCGAACACCCGGGCCGCATAACGGCGGTGGCCGGAATTATAGGCTTTCAGCACCTGCCGCATCTCCCGTCCCGCGTATATCCGCGACGTCGCCAGCCTCGCCGCAACCCGCCGAATACCGGCTTGGATCGATGGAAAGCGCGCCCTCCCCGACTTCCACCCAAAGAGATTATTCGTGCCGTTGCGCGCGACGCAGCCCGATTCGACGACAGCCAGACTCGGCAGCAGACGCCAGTCGAGGTGATTCGTATCCGCCGCTTCCAGAAAATCGGCGTTGTAAGAATTGAGAGCGCAATGATGACTCAGAAAAAAATTGCGCAACAGCGCCGATCGCGCATCGGGCCCACTCTGCGCCGGCAACGCGCTGCAACTTACGGTTAAGGCGATCAGCGCGATCCCGAAGCGGACCGGCGCTCTGCCATTATCGCGAGAAGTTCTGCGCATACGTATCCCGCGGCAGCCCTTTCGCCCGTGCTTCATCGCGAAGTTGCATCGCTTCCTCACGTTGCATCCGGCCCCCAAGCACGACCAGGTACGGCGGCGCCTCCTCCCCGTTGGGAGAAAATACTTCGGCTCTCAGGTCCGGCCATTCCGCATTAATGTGCTCGGCTTTGTGTTCGGCGTCTTTCGCGCGGGAGTAAGTGTACGTAACCACTCTCCACAGCGTCCGATTCCCGTGGTGCGCTTCCGCTGGTTCCGGATTTCGAACTACCGCCGGCGGTGGCAATGGCGCGGGCGATTTCCTCAGCGTCGCGGCGAGTGGCGGAGAAGCCGGCTGAACAGGTGTTGTGTTCTTCGCAACCGGGGTGATAACCAAAGCTGCCTGTTTGGCGGAGTTCGCGGAAATTCGCGCGACCACAAAAATGCAGAGAAGCACAGCAAGCGCGGCCAGCATGTACACCCAGGCAAGTGGCCGTTTTTGCGCCGGAGCCAAGCTAAATTCCCTCACTCGTTCCGATGTGGCCGCGCGTGAAGGTGCCTCAAGCGAGGCCGCGATCTGCGCGATGGTCCATCGCTTCCCGGGATCTTCAGTCAACGAATGGCGAATCACGCTGGCGAATGGCGCGGGTAGGGACGATATCTCTTTCGCCGAAACGGAATCGGGAACGCGCTGTGTCAAAGCTTCCATCAATGTCGCGCCAAGCGAGCGAATGTCGACCGGAAGATCTCCCGCGTCGGCCTTCGCAAGCGTCCCGGCGGAGAGCAGGATCGTGTTACCAGCCGCGAGAACGTTCGCTGGCCTGATCTCCCGGTGCGAAATCCCCAATCCGTGAAGGTATTGAACAACGTTGACCAATGAGTCGAGCAACTGCCGCGCCTCGGCCGTATCAAGCGGCCGTTCCGCTAAAACTGAAGCCAGATTGTCGTCAGTCTGATCGGCCAGCGCGTAAATTACTTCAGTTCCATCTACGTCCGACAGTCCCGCCGCATAGATGTGCTCGAGATTCGGATGATCCAGATCCTGCGCCAGCCGCCAGCGGGCCAACTGTCCGGCGGAGCCGCCTGAATCCGGCTCTACAAGGGTGGCGATCATCGCCGGACGCTTCGAGTCTCCATGCTGCACGCGGAAGCGCGCGCGACTCTCACCGGAGTCTAGACATGCGCCGAGCCGGTATTGTCCATCGAGGAGAGCGCCTTCACATTGAGTCCAGGAATCCATATCGATGTGATTGCGAGGGCTGGAGGAAAAGCCCCGTGTGCGTGCGCTGTGAAACTTACCGCACATTAATAGAGTATGTTTGGGATTCCAGAATTCTTGAATCAACGGAGCCAGGACAGAGAACGGCGACGCTTTAGAACCCATGAAAGTTCTAGTACTTTTAGGCCAAAAATCGCCAATTCGCCCCAGCGCTCGTGCGCGCCTTCCCACACATCGAGGCCCTGCCGCGACAAAGACGCGCTCCGACAAACAATCGCGGAACGCCCGTCCGAATTCCACCGCGCCGCGGCAACACGCGTAGCGTCCTTCGACACGCCGCGCGGATAGCTGTGGGGAAATCCGGCTGCGGCGATTCCCTCTGGGGAGATCATGTCCACGGCCTCTCCGCGCCAACCGATCTCGATGAGTTGCGGCCGCGCCCCGGCCTTCAAATCGCCCATCTCGACGCCCGCGAAATGAAATACATCGAGCACCACGGCACGCGCCACCGCTTCACTGCAACAACAGTAGAGCGCCGGAAATTCGGCGGTGTTCCACCGGTTATCCGGCCTCATCTGGCTGAAGGAAGCGTCCAGCGGATCGCGCCACCCGGCCCTCACGACGCGGAACACCGGTTCGTGCGAGTGATTGAAAAGAAGTACGGCGCTCACGCCTGATAACGAAGCGCGGTTTCGTACCGGCTCGCGGCATCGCCGATTCGCCCGCGAAGAATCCAATCGAGCGCGCGCTCGCCATCGAAAAGCCCGGCCCTGCGCCGGATCACTTCCGCCAATCGTTCGGTCACAAACAGCGATTGCATCCGGGCGAGCGATGCATTCGCCGATTCCAACGACGCAAGCCGCGCCGGCGGAATTCGAACCTGCCCTCGCTCCCAGCGCCGGATCGTCTCTCCCGATACCTCAAACATCCGGCCCAGTTCGTCTTGCCCTAGTGACAGCAGCGTCATCAGACGGCGTATGATTGCACGGCCGCGGTCCGTTTCGCGCGTTTCCGCAAGCGCATCGTGTA
>Ga0134128_10006022_pt1 | contig 14690 bp, 13 predicted proteins | sample KB31754_FD_96462 | JGI IMG/M metagenome (GOLD analysis project Ga0134128, IMG submission 96462) | Terrestrial soil microbial communities with excess Nitrogen fertilizer from Kellogg Biological Station, Michigan, USA - KB3-175-4 | ecosystem: Environmental > Terrestrial > Soil > Unclassified ... | reverse complement strand
GGGTGACCTTCCTGATGGCACTGGCGGCGATGGCGGTGGGATTGCTGCTGAGGTGGCGCGGGGCGGCCGGCGCCCGCGGCGTCTACACCCGGGCGGTGGCGCCGTTCGCCGGCCTGGTGGTGGCGATCGTGATCGGCACGTCGATCGTGATGCGGTAGGTCCGCTCCGGCGATTCACAGCAATTGGTACCAATTGACTGCAATGAACCCCCTCGAACCACCTCAATTGGTACCAATCGTCGAATACTGCCCGTTCGCGCGGGAGGACTGTCCGCTGGCGTGAGGAGGGCGCTTGGTACAATCTCTCGCCGTGCCCAAGCCAGTCAGTTCGCTGTCGGCTGTCATCGTCAGCGGCGGCAAGCAGTACCGCGTGGCGCCGGGCGACCGCATCCTGGTCGACCGGATCGCAGCCGAACCCGGCGCGTCGGTGAAGCTGGGGCGTGTCCTGCTGTTCAGCGACGGCAGTGACGTCAAGGTCGGCAACCCGGCGGTGGACGGCCTGGATGTCGACGCGAAGGTGATCGCGCACCGGCGTGGGCCACGGATCGAGAGCCTGCGCTACAAGTCGAAAAAGCGCGTTCGCGTGCACCGCGGCGGCCGCGCGGACCTGACCGCGCTCGAGATCATCGCCGTGGGCGGCGTGGGCGTCGAGACCGACAAGAAGGAAGAGGCCTCCGAGGCCGCCAAGCCAAAGGGCCGCTCCAAGGGCACGCCGCGCACCGGCCGTGCTTCCAAGAAGTCAGAAACCAAGGCCGAGGCCGAGGCCAAGGCAGACACCGCGGCTGCGGCCGAGGCGGTCGAGGCGGAGGCGCCGAAGAAGCGCACTCGGGCCAAGAAGGAGACGAAGTAGTTGGCACACAAGAAGGGCGGCGGCTCGTCACGCAACGGCCGCGACTCGAACCCGCAGAAGCTGGGCGTCAAGATCTACGGCGGCCAAATCGTCAACGCGGGCGCGATCATCGTTCGCCAGCGCGGCACTCGTATCCAGCCCGGCACCGGCGTGGGCGTCGGTCGCGATGACACCCTCTTCGCGATGATCGACGGCCACGTGATGTACGAGCGCGTCGGCAAGGATCGCCGTCGCGCCACCGTCCAGCCGAACGACGCCGCGCGCGCTGACGACACCGCGCCGGTCGCGCGCAAGGCACACTGAACGCCGCGGTCTGAGAGCCGGTTCGTAGATTCCGCCCGCATCTCCGTGCGGGGCGGTCATGGTGGACGCGGCTCGGCTTCCTTCCGGCGCGAACCATTCGTACCTCGCGGCGGGCCAGACGGCGGGGATGGCGGCCGCGGCGGATCGGTGATCCTCGAGGCGACCAACGATGTCAGCGACCTCGGCCTCTACAAGCGACGCAAGAAGTGGCAGGCGACCGACGGAGCCAACGGCGCGGGCGGCCGCAAGACCGGGCGCAACGGCGCCGACGTCCGGCTCAAGGTCCCAGTCGGCACCATCGCGCTGGATGGTGATGGCACTCTGATCGCCGATCTCGACAGAGTCGCGGCGACGGCGGTGGTTGCAAAGGGTGGGATCGGGGGCCGCGGCAACGTCCACTTCAAGAGCTCGACACGACGCACTCCCGACTACTTCGAGCCCGGCCTGAAGGGCGAGGAGCTGGAGATCACGCTCGACCTCAAGCTCATCGCCGACGTCGGGCTGGTCGGGCCGCCCAATGCAGGCAAGTCCTCGCTGCTGCGCGCCATGACCGCGGCCCAGCCCAAAGTCGCGGCGTACCCGTTCACAACCCTCGACCCAGAGCTGGGTGTCGCCGAAGCCGGCCTCGGCCGGATGGTGATCGCCGACATCCCAGGCCTCATCGAGGGCGCGGCCCAGGGGGCGGGACTCGGCCAGCGCTTCCTGCGCCACGTGGAGCGCACGCGCGCTCTCGTCTACGTGGTCGACGGATCGGCGGCGGACCCGTGGCGTGACCTCGAGCTGGTGAAGGCGGAGGTGGGCGCGTTCTCCGCCGAGCTGCTGGAGCGCCCGAGCCTGGTCGCCATCAACAAGCTCGACCTGCCCGAGGTCCGTCATCTCCGCTCGCGATCACGGAAGCGTGGGGTGCGGTTCGTTTCGGCGATGACGGGAGAGGGCGTGGAGGATTTGCAGCGAGAGATCGCGAGCATGGTTGCGTCCGCGCCAAAGCCGCGCATGCCCGAGGTGGCGCGGGTGACGCGGCTGCGCGAGATTCCACGCGACGACATGGTGGTCGAGCGCCTGGCGGGAGGGTTCGTGGTCCGAGGGGAAAGGGTCGAGAATCTCGTCGAGAGCAGCAATCTCGATTCAGACACGGGATTCGGGCGCTTCCAGTCCCAGCTCGACCGCCTCGGCGTCAGCGCCGCCCTCGAGGAGGCGGGGGTGCAGCCGGGCGACACGGTGCGGATCGCAGACGTGGAGTTCGAGTACCAACCTTGAGGATCGGCATCCTCGGGGGAACGTTCGATCCCATCCACGTAGGGCACATCGCCGCCGCGCGGGCGGCGATGGATTGCGCGCACCTCGACCGCGTGCTGTTCGTTCCCAGCGCCACACCGCCGCATCGCGCGCCTGCCGTTGCCGGGGCCGAGCAGCGTGTCGAGATGACCCGTCTGGCGATCGCCGGCGAGCCGCGATTTGAGGTCGCAGACAACGAGATCCGCCGTGGCGCGGTGTCCTACACGGTCGACACCCTGCGCGAGCTGCACAGGATGCATCCAGATGACGATCTCTTCCTGATCCTCGGTTGGGACGCGGCCAGGCTGCTGCCGTCGTGGCACGAGCCGGAGGAGGTTCGGCGGCTGGCGTCGATCTTGATCGTCACCCGCCCGGGGAGCGGAAATCCGAACGCGGCCTCCGACATATTGTGCGAGCGGCCGACGCCGGACATCTCGGGGAGCGCCCTACGGAGGGCGATCGCCAAGGGCGAGCCACTGGGCGATCGCGTGCCGGAGCCCGTCGCTCGCTACATCGCCGAAAACGGCCTGTATGGGGATAATCGACAGGTTGGCTGCTGACCGGACGAGGCGACTCACGCCGCTGCAACTTGCGCGTCTGCTGCGAAGTGCGGCGGCGGAGAAGAAGGCCTGGGATCCGGTGGTGATCGATGTGCGCCAGCAGACCTCGGTTGCCGACTACTTCGTCATCTGCGAGGGCGAGACCGACAGGCAGGTGCGCGCGATCGCCGACGGGATGGTGCAGGCCGCCAAGGAACGGGACCGAAGACCGCTTGCGGTGGATGGATACGACGACGCGGGGTGGATCCTGCTGGACTTCGACTCGGTGCTTGCGCACGTGTTCTTGCCAGGCGAGAGGTCCTACTACGACCTGGAGAGCCTGTGGGCGCCGGCGGCCAAGCGGCGCAAGCGAGCCGCCAGCGCCTGACCCCGCGTTAGTCGCGACTAACACCCATATTCGGGCCCGCAAACTCGCGATAGTCGCGACTAACGCTCATCCACGGGTGGCGCCGCAGGCGCCGGAGGGGCCTGTCAGACCTGACTGCTAGATCAGTTGGGCGTAGCGGTCGAATATCTCGCGCAGCTCGGCCGGAGGCTCGACGCGGTGTTTCTTCATCACCTCGAAGAGGCTGAGGATGTGCCGCACGCCCGCGAGCGTCACGCCCTTCTCGCGGGTCAGGTTCTGGATCACCTGGACCTTGCTGATGTCGCGCTGTGAGTAGCGCCGGCGGTTCGTCGTCGTACGGTGAGGCTCGATGAGGTGCGCGTCCTCGTACAGCATCAAGGTGCGGGGATGGGTCTCCAGGATCTCCGCCGCGACGCTGATCGTGTACAGCGCCTTGTCCAGGTCACTGAATGATTGGTGGGGCTGCGCGCGCCGTCCGTCCCTGTTCATCACCTTCACCGCAGCGAGCTGAGCACCTGGATGATGGCAGGGCCGAGGAGGACGACCCACAGCACGGGGAAGATGCAGCCGACCATCGGGAACACCATCCGCGAGGAGGCTTGCGCCGCGCGCTCCTGCGCGCCCTGACGCTGCCGGCGCCGCATCTCGGTCGCCTGCACGCGCAGCAAGCGTGCGATCGGCACGCCCATCTGGTCGGACTGCACGATCGATTCGACGAGGTGGTGGAGGTCGGGGACGCCTGCCTGGTCGGCCATATGCTCGAGCGCAGCCATGCGAGGCCGGCCCAGTCGGATCTCACGCAGCACCTTGCCGATCTCATCACCCAGCGCATTGTGGAACCGCTCCGTGATGCTGAGCATCCCTTCGTCGAGACTCATGCCGGATTCCACCACCAGCGTCAGCAGGTCGGTCGCTTCGGCAAGCGAGCGTTGAATCTGGCGGCGGCGCCTCGCGATCAGCTGCTCGAGCCACAGGCTCGGAAGCACGAAGCCGAGGACAGCGGCTACGCCTCCCCAGAACAGCGCGGCGACCACGTTCGGGAGGCCGATGGGCAGCAAGAGACCGAGCGCAAGCCCTGGGATCGCGAGCAGCGCGGCGAGACTGTAGCGGGCGGCCTGGAAGCCGGCTGGGGTGAGGTTGCCTGGATTGCCGGCCTGGCTCAGCTTCTGACGCACCTGGATCGCGGTCCTTGCAGGCATCCGAGAGACTGGGCGCAGCAGCATCTCGAGCTGCTTCACGAATGTGCGCGGAGGGGCTGCCACGTGACTCCCGTTGGCGGTCGCGGCACGAAACTGGTCCAGCGCGACAAAGTAGGCGACGACGATGCCTCCGCAGATCAAGCCGGCAGCGATCGCGACTTGGAGCAACGTTTCAGGACTCGAGCGCCGTCATGCGCTGGATGATCAGGTTGCCGATCAGGACCATAAACCCGGCGAACCCGAGCATCGCGTAACCCACCCACGTGCTCGTCATGGGCGCGTAGTAGCCGGGCACGAAGACGTAGAGGCCCAGGGCGAGAAGGATGGGCAGTCCGGTGATGATCGACGCCGAGGCGCGCGATTGCGCCGTCAGCACGCTCATGTCGCGCTTGGTCTGCAGACGATCACGGAGCGTATCGGAGATATTGTCGAGGACCTCGGCCAGGTTGCCGCCGACTCGGATGTGGAGAAGGATCGCGGTGACGATGAACTCAAGGTCCGGACTGTTGATTCGCAACAACAATCCGCTCAAGGCATCCTCGACCGGCGTGCCGAGAGTCACCTCCGTCGCGACGCGCTCGAACTCCGTCGAGACCGGTGGCTGTGACTTGGTGGCCACGGTCTCCAGCGCGCGATCGATCGCGTACCCGGTCTTGAGCGAGTTGGAGAGGAGCTGCAGCATGCTCGCGAGCTGGTCGTTGAACTGCTGCTGCCGCCGTCGCTGCAGATAGGTGACCACCAGGGGCGGGATGATGAAACCGACCACGCCCAGGATCAAAGGCCCGATGGTGAACCCGAATCGGAAAAGGCCGAGAAGGGCGCCGAGTGCGACCGCCCCGATACGGATCAGCAGGTACTCCGGTGCCGTGATGTTGAGGCCGGCGCGGGCGAGCTCTTCTGTGAGGGTCGGCTTGCCCTGAGTCCGCCGGCGCTGGCTCAAGTTCTCCGCGGCCGGCCTGAGCAGGCGGTCCACGAGCTCACGAGGGGTGGCCCGCGCCGCCATCGCCTCGACCGGTCGGGCGACCCGCTCCTTGCGCACCCTGTCCAGTGCCCAGAAGAAGACGAAGATGGCGGCCGCCATCGGCGCCGCGACGATGGTCTCCGGCGGCAGGTTCACGAGAAGAGGCCGGGATACGCTGCCTGGATCGTCTTGAGCGTCACGCCCTGCGCGCTGCCGACGCTCGGGCACTTGGGATCGGCTGCCTGGTCGCCCGGCGAGTAGTCGTGGTACGACTCGAGGGTGTACTTGAGCGCCGCATAGCTCAGGAACCACGTGATCACCTCGGCCTGGCACTGGGTCACCACCAGCGTCAGGCTGGAGGCTGACGATCCGGTCGTGGAGGTCAGGGTGCCGACCTTGATCACGTGGAGCTGGGTGAAGATCGTCTTCGAAGCCACCTTGCCGGCTGTCGAGACGGTGGCGATGACCGAGATGTAATCGCCAGGCTGGATGTAGTCGGCGACGCCTTGCTGCTCGCTGGTGGGGATGGTCAGCGCGACGTAGCCCGAGGGGATGAGCAGGTACTCCGACTGCGGTCCGAGAGCCTGGGAAGGCTTGGCGACCTCATTGGCCGAGATCACCTGGCCTGAGGAGATCGCGACGAGCGGCACCATGCCCTCGACGTCGCTGCTGTTGTTGAAGTACCGGGCCCATGCGCCTGTCGGGATGCGTTTGGTCGACAGGTCGGCCGCGGCGATGGGGACCCGAGGCTGGAGGTCGTGGTTGGCGACCACGACGATCTGCTGGGGACTCAGATTGGCGGTGCTTGCGTTGAGGGCTACAAGGACGAAGGCGACGATGACGAGGATCGCGAGGAGGACGCCCAAAAGCGTGAAGGGACGGCGGGAGGTAATTGCGCTAAACGTCCGCAAGGCCGACCCATCATAGGCAAGATATCCCGGTGCCGAGCCCCCCTTACCTGATACCCAAAACGGCAATTTCAGGTCAGCGCGGACAGTCCATGGTCGAGTTCGCTGTGTCCTCGGTGGTGTTGCTGTTGCTGGTCGGGGGCCTGGTCGACGTCGGCCGCTCGATCTACGTCTCGGAAGCCATGTCCAACGCCGTCCGCGAAGGAGCTCGCCATGGCGCGTTCTTCGATGCGCCCACCCAATCCCATCCCTACCTGTACGACGCCTCGATCAAGGCCGCGGTTGACGCCGAGCTCGCGTCGAGCAACCTGCCGGCATCGATCTTGAAGAATCCAGGAACCACCTGCCCCAACGTCACCGACGGAAACTCCGCCCACAACCCGCCCTACACCTCGTCGGCCTACCCGGGCACTGCCAATCTGCCGTGGCTCTACATCTGCTACAACAACACGCCGGGTCTGGACTTCACGAGCCCCGCGACCAATCAGGCCCAGCTCGACCTGAACGTGATCGTTCTCTACACCTACGGGCCGCTGACGCCCCTGGTGAAGTCCCAGTTCGGGGTGTTTCACGTCGCGGCCACCCAGCACATGACGGTCCAGGGCAGTTGAAAGTCATCCACCGGCGAGCCGGGCAGCGCTCGCAGGCGCTGATTGAGTTCGCGCTGGTGTCACCGGTGCTCCTGTTGCTGCTCTTCGGCGTCATCGACCTCGGGCGCGCGATCTTCTACTACGACACCATCAAGCACGCGGCTTCGGAAGGCGCGCGCACTGCGGTGCGGGCGTCCAACTCGCTCCCGACAAACAACGACGTTTTGAACACCGTGCGTGCCCAGATGCAGGGTGCGCCCGTGACGGAGCCGTGTCCGCAGGGGCCGATCTCCTCCGCCACTCCGCCGGCCAACGCCGCATGGCTGTACGTGACCGAGCCGAGCCCGCCCGCTGGCGCGGAGTCCAGCCCGCCGCCCAACGCGCCAGGCGGCGAATATTCCGCCGCGTCGATTGGAGGGTGCAGCGCGGTCAACCCGGCGATCGGCAACGACCAGCTTCAGGTGACCGTCCGCTTCAACCTCGTTCTGATCACTCCGATCGTCGCCCAGGCGACTGCAAACCATATCGTGATCTCGGCCGCCGCCGTCTACCGGACCGAGTATTGATGCGCCGGCGATCACAATCTGGACAGGCGATCGTGCTGATCGCGTTGATGCTGACCATCCTGATCGGCATGGTTGCGGTGGCGGTCGACGGCGCCCGTGCGTACTCGCTCCGTCGCGACATGCAGGATGCCACCGACGCGGCTGCTCTGGCCGCCGCCGACAAGCTCCAGCAGACGGGCAGCTACGTGAGCGCCGAGCAGGCGTCGACCGCTCTATTCGCGACCAATCTCCGCCTCTACGCCGCGCCCTCCTGCACCCCTTACGGCACCCCCGGCGCGGCGCCGTGGACCGTCACCTGCACGTTCTCGGACGGCACGAGTCTCATTAATGTCGCGCGCAGGCTTGGGCCACAGGGCAGCCGATTCGACCTCACCGCGACCCGGACGTTGTCGCTGCAGTTCGGGCGGGTGCTGACCAACGGGACCAACCCCACCATCGGCGCGGTGTCTCAAGGAAGTGTCAACAATCTCCGGTCCAGCCCGACGGTGGCCGCTCTCAGCGGTGCTGGTTGTGGCGGCGCGGGCGGCGATGCGGTCACGGTCAACGGCAGCGGCACGCTGAACATCACCGGGGACGTGGTCGCCAACGGCACCCTCGCGGTGACCGCCGGCGCCGTCACGGTTGCGGGAGACATCTACTCCCGATGCGAGGCCCCTGTTCCAGGCAATGTCTCGAACCTCTGCTACCCGAGCGGAGCCGGCACGCCCTGCTCGTTTCCCGACGTCGCCGGCGCGACGCGTTCCGGGTACCGGCTGGCGGACCCGGGCTATCCGCCACCCACCGTCGGCGGCAGCCAGGGCTTCCCCTCCAGCAATGTCGTGGTCCCAGCAGGCACCTACGCGTCGGTGGGCACGCTGACCGGCAACCACTGCTGGTTCCTCGCCGGTGGCGTCTTCAGCTTTCCAACTGGCGTCGTCAACACCGGCGACTTCGCGAGCAACGAGCTCAAGCCGCCGGATGAGCCGCTCGCTTACGACAACACGCAGCGGTCGCCTTATCAGTTCTGGGATACGGACGGCGCGCAATGTGCCGGGTCGGCCCTGGTGACCATCGTCGGAGGTCCGCGCGGGATTCCGGTCGGCAACTGGGCGTTCTTGCTGACGTCCGTCCGCACCGATAGCTACGGCGGCCTGACGTACACCCGCGAGAGCGCGCCCTCGATGTGCTACCCGCAGAACGTGAACAACAGCGGTCAGAACGTGCAGATCGCGGTGAGCAACGTTCCTGGCGCGACCTCTTACAACATCTACGCGTCGCCGCCCTCGGCGGGCGGCACTTGCACCGGCCAGTTCGGATACGTGACCTCGATCCCGGTCACTGTCACCGTGCAGAACAACGTCCTGACTCCTTGTCCCCTACCCGTTGGCGGAGGCTGCTCGCTGGGCAATGAGTCAGTGCGCCTTGACAACGTATTGCTCACGTCAACCTTTGCGCCTAACCCGGCGGCCGCGCCAGGCACGACCGCTGCTTATCCTCCGGACGGCGAGCTGGCCCCGACCGCGCCCGGGCTGCCGAACCAGAACCCGGCTCGTGGCGCCGCCGCGGCGGGTGACCGTGCCAACGAGAACAACTGCAAGTCGGTGGCGGGCGCCTACGCGACCTGCCCTGGGCCGATCACCCCCGGCGCCGTCGAACTCTACTTTCCGACCGGCGCATGCATCTCGACGGGGAATTCAGCCGACCTCTACGTCTTCAGCGGGTATCAGTACAACTGGGTGGTGCTCCATGAGCCGGCGTCGAACACGTGCACGAATACGTTTGGAGCCGAAAGCAACAGCGCCTACGTCGGGCTTGTCTACTGCCCGGGTGCGCGGGTGAACGTGACGTCGGCAAGTGTGTTCCGGGCGCCCACCGGGGGCGTCATCGCCAGCACGGTGGGCTTTACGGGCTCGCTGCCCACCATCTCCTTCAGCTCCAGCTACGCCCCGGTCCCGCAGGCGAGCCGGCTTACGAGCTAGCGACCTCGACCTCGGCCCGCGCAAGGTCGGCCACAGGCGCCGCCCCGTTGGTCTCCTGCGTCGCCACCCGAGTCTCGAGGTGCGCGATGCGCTTGTGGAGTGCGTTGGCGGCCTTGCTCTCGCCAAGCTCCTCGTATCGCTCGATCGCGCCTTTCCACGATGACCTCGCGTCGTCGATCCGGCCCAGTCCCCACTGTGCGTGCGCCCGCATCGCCAGCACGCTCGCGCGCTCTCGCATCATGTCGCCCGGCAGCAGCTGAAGAGCGGCGTCCACGAGCCGCATGACCTCTTCGTACGCCCCGATGGCCAGCGCATTGGTCGCGGCCTGGGCGAGGAAGTTGGCGGTGCGGTGCGGCTCGGCGGCGGTCCCTGCCTGGTACAGGTGATGTCCGATCTCTGAGGCGTGGTCGTGCGCCGCCTTGCCGTATACGCGCTCGAGGGTGTCGGCGACGGCCAGGTGGTAGGCCTGCAGCCTCGGCAGCGCAAGCTGGGCGAGGACACGCTGGCGGACGAGCTCGTGCGAGAAGCGGTAGGTCTCCTTCATGGCCGAGACGAGCAAATGCCCGCGCGTCGCCTCCTCCAGCGCGTCACGCAGTTCGTGCCCCGATAGCTCTCCGAAGGCCTCGAGCAGAGGAACGTCGAAGTCCCGCCCCACGATGGCGGCTGCGACCAGCATCCGCTGGGCTGGCTCGCTGAGCCGGTGGAGGCGGCGGCCGATCAGGCCGCGCACGCTCTGCGCGAGCTCGAGGTCTTCCTCTGTGTAGCTGACGTTTGCACCGGCCGTGCCGCCGAGCATGCTCTCGGACTCCGCGATATAGAGGAGGGAGTGCTCGACAAACAGGGGGTTGCCCTCGGTCGCCGCCTGCACGCCAACCACGGCGACGGGCGTGAGCGGCGTCTCCGCCAGACCGCTGACCATTCGCTCGACGTCGTGGTCGGAGAGCCTTCCAAGCACGATGCGCTGTGCCCGCCGGCGGCGCAGCAGTCGCGAGAGCGCGACGGCGAAGGGGCCGCCTGACTCGAGCTCGGTATCCCAGTAGGTGCCGAGCACCACGATGCGGCTGGCGCCCAGGCGCTCGGCCAGGTCGCGCAGCATCAGTACGGTGCCGTCGTCTGCCCACTGGAGGTCCTCGATCACCACCAGCAGCGGGCGGTTGCCCTGGATGCCGGTGAGGAGGTTGTGCACCCCCTTGAAGAGCTGCTCGCGCAGCTTGTCTGGTGCGATCTCGTGCCCCGCGCCGATGCCGCGCGCCTTGAGGCGAAGGCCGGGTACCAGGGTCGCGAGAAGCGGCCCCTGCGCGCCCGCAGCATCCTGAAGAGCCTTGGCGGTCGAGCCCGTGATGCCCGCGGCAAGAAGCTCGCGGAACGGACCGTAGGGCTCGCCGTCCATCTCGAGGCAGCGGCCGCTCAGCACAAGCCAGCCCTTGGCGGCCGCCTCGGCCGCCATCTCGGAAGCGAGCCTCGAGGTTCCGATGCCCGGAGGACCGGTCAACAGGACGAGCGATCCGCTGCCGCTGACGGCCCGGTCCATGGTCATCCTCAGGTCGATCCGCTCCTGGTCGCGGTTGACGAAGCCGTCGGCAGACGTGGCGACCCGCGGTACCTCCCTGACCTCTCCCGGCAGCGCCTGGTGGAGGCGCCAGCGGTCAGGAAATCCCTTCAGCTTGTAGCGGCCCCTGAGCTCGAACTTGATCTCCGCCACCGGGCCCACAAGCTGGCGGACGATGTCGGACACCAGGATCTGGCCGCCCCGCGCCTTGCCGGCGACCCGGGCCGCGACGTTGACCGCCGCGCCGAAGATGTCGCCCGCCTCCTCGACGACCTCGCCGGTGTTGAGGCCGATCCGGATGCGGAGCTTGCGCTCGGGATTCTGCTTGCTGTACTCGGCGATCGCCTGCTGGATCTCGATCGCGCACTCCACGCCGTGGCGCGCGGAGCCGAAGCTGATCATGAATCCGTCGCCGAGACCCTTGATGCGGCGGCCTGCGTGCATGGCGACCTTGTCGTCGATGATCGTCTCGTACGCCTTCATGATCTCGTGCGAGGCGGTGAACCCTCGCGTCGAGAGCAGCCTGGTCGACTCCTCGACGTCGGTGAACATGATGGTCACCGTGCCCTCGGTCTGACCGACGGCGAGACTGCCGATGATGGTTTCGGCGGTGAGCGGCGCCGCGGCGTTGATCGGCTGGCCCAGGCCCTCCGCGATCTCGCGCAGCAGACCCTGCGAGGCGCGGAACCCTGCCTCGCCCTGCGGATAGCGGATGGTCTGCAGCAGGCCGGCCTCGACAGCCAGCCGCAGCTCGCGCCCGGCCGAATCCTTGCTGATCTTGTTCTCGGCCGCGTAGTCGCTCGCCTTCAGCTCTGCGCCCTCAAACGTTTGGGTGAGCGGCTCCGCCAGGCGCAGGCTCAGGCCGCGCCTGGTGATGATGCTTTCGATCACGGCCTGGATGCGGCGTGAGGCGCCTGCTGGGCCCGAAGAGCCTTCGTTTCCTCGGACCGTCGGGAGCATGCCGCTGAATCCACTCGAGGCGGCGGCCAGCTGGCCGAGCGCGGTCGTCGCGCGGGCCATCGCGGTAGCGGCCTCGAGGGCCTGTCCTGCGTTCAGGTCCATGGGCGGGGACGCGTAAGCCACGGGATGCGCGGGCGGAGCGGCGACAGTGGAAGGTGGTTGCTGCGGCGGGTAGACGACCGGGACGGCGGCGCCTGGGGCCGGCGGTGGAGGCGCTTCGACGGGACCGGAAGGGACAGGCGCAGCAGCGGCCCGTGCGGGCTGCTCAGCTGTTGGGGGAGGGGCGGCCGCCTGCAGGTCCGCGACGGCGGAACGCGCGGCGTCGATAAGCTTGCGCATCTCCTCCTGCATCTCGGGCGTCTGCGCGGCCGGCGCCATGCCGGCGGACGAAGTGCTTGGGGCGGCGGCGGCAGGCCTGTCCGAGCTGAACGGCACCACGACGACCTGACGGACGACGTTCTCCGTCTTGCCCTGGCCTGACATCAGCGGGTCCTTGACGACTGGCATCATGCTGTCCGACCCCGCCGGGACGTACCGCGACTTCTGGGGGTCGAAGAGGTCCTGGTTGACCTGCACGCCATAGAAAGCGGCCTTGTCCAGCGCCGTGGGCACGTACCCGGTGGCGTTGTACTCGAGCCTCAAATCGCTTCCCATTCCGAGCAGGAAGATGTCCCGCAGGATCGCTCCGTTCGAGTCGTAGCCCACGACCTCCGCGATCTGCGCCACCTTGCGCCGGCCGTCCGGCATGCGCGCCTGATGGACGATCAGGTTGACCGCGGACGCGATCTGCGCCCGCACCGCCTCGAAGGGGATGTCGATCGAGGCCATCATCACCATCGTCTCCAGGCGGGAGAGCGCGTCGCGCGCGGAGTTGGAGTGGATGGTGGACATCGACCCGTCGTGTCCGGTGTTCATGGCCTGCAGCATGTCCAGCGCCTCAGCGCCGCGCACCTCACCGACCAGGATCCGGTCGGGCCGCATGCGCAGGCTGTTGCGGAGGAGCTGGCGGATGGTCAGCTCGCCCTTGCCTTCGACGTTGGGTGGGCGGTGCTCGAGGGCGATGACGTGCGGGTGGTCGATCTGAAGCTCCGCTGCATCCTCGATCGTGATCACGCGCTGGTTGTGCGGGATGAAGCGGGCGACCACGTTGAGCGTGGTCGTCTTGCCGGAGCCGGTGCCACCCGACACCAGGATGTTCATGCGTCCGAGGACTGCCGCCTGCAGGAACTCGGCCATCGCCGGGCTCAGGCTTCCTTCCAGCTTGAGGTCCTCCATGCCCAGCACCGCATCCTTGAACTTGCGGATCGTGAGCGCAGCTCCGTGGATCGCGGCCGGGCGGATGATCGCGTTGACGCGGCTGCCGTCCGGCAGGCGCGCGTCCACCATCGGGTTGAGGCCGTCGATGTGGCGTCCGGTCGTGGCGACCATGCGCCGGATCGTCTCGAGGAGCTGGTTTTCGTCTTCAAAACGGATCTCGGCTTTGGTGAGGACGCCTCGCCGCTCGATGAAGACCTGGTCCGGGCCGTTGACCATGATCTCGCTCACGGACCGGTCGTGGAGCAGGCTGTCCAGGGGTCCATAGCCGACCGCGGCGCGAAGGATGATGTCGGCCAGGGCTGACTTCTCCTGCGGGTTGAGGCTGATGCCATCTTCCAGTAGGAATCGGTCGAGGTGGGTGCGCACCGCGCGCGAAAACGCGATCGTGTCTCCGGTGGTCAGGCCGACGTCGCGGATCAACGCCAGGCGGTCGCGGAAGTCGTTGGCCAGCTTGTTGAGGTCGCGGCCCTGGCTGGCGGCGGCCTCGAGGACGTCGGAGCGCCTGCGGCGCGGAGTGCCCTGCGAGGGGCCCACCGCGGCGGTGGGCGCAGTCCACATCTCCACGTACTGCGTCTCCATCAACGAGGGCAGAGCGGCGACCGCGGGGATCACCCGCTGCAGCTCAGGAAGGCGGATCTTGATCGCGATGCCGTCGCCGTTGGGCTCTGTCCCCTGCGCCAGGTAGGCCGCGATCCACTCCACGTCCCGGAACCGCATGACCGCCTTGCGCTCGCGGCTCGCATCTCCTGGATCGGGTTCCAGGTCCGGGTCGTCGACCGACCCGAAGACGACGTACTTGATGTCGCGGGTCGGCACCATGCGTGGGCTCGTCGCGTCCGGGCCCGAGTACACCGGAAAGCCGTCGGCCCCGATGCGGCGGGAGTCGGACTCGCCTTCGTCCAGTCCTCCGTCCAGGCGGTGCACGACGACTTTGACGCGCGAGGCGGAACCGCGGGCGCCTTCGGACAGCTCGGACGGAGTCTCTGACGAGACCTCGCTCATGGGACTCGAGACGGGCAGCATGCCAGCACTCGCCCTCTCGACCTCCCTGTCCTTCGAATCCTCTTTTTCCCTGGAGAAAAGTCGCATCAGCTGAACCTCTCGGGGGGACGGCGGCGGTCGAGCACCCACTTGGACCCGGGCATGCGCTTGGCGACACCCTTGACCTCTGACGCGCGCGCCGCGACCGCGGCCGCGCTGCCGTAGCTGCCCGGCTCGGCGATCACGATCCCGATCGAGACCGACACGAGTGGCGTTCGCAGCAGGTTGCCGTTGCGCTCTTCGGACTCGATCCAGCCGCGATCTCGATCCTGAGGGTCATAGAGCGCCGGGATCGCCTGGTCGAATCG